>TARA_R110002049_G_scaffold28976_3_pt1 | contig 13961 bp, 14 predicted proteins | sample TARA_R110002049 | Tara Oceans TARA_R110002049 (sample SAMEA4396941) | marine metagenome | biome: Polar Biome; feature: [SRF] surface water layer (ENVO:00010504); material: water (ENVO:00002006), including particulate matter (ENVO:01000060) such as... | depth 5 m | reverse complement strand
CGGCACCGTAACTTGTCTTATAAACACTAACTAACATACCCATTATAATCACTCCATTAATTGATTTATTATTGCGCCAAACAAATGCTGCCTGGGCTATCCCACTCCCAATACATCCCTTTCTTCTCTGCCCAGGCTTCAAGATCTGGGTGGATATAAGAGTCATAATCATTGAACTCATGACCGTAATAATCAACCAGGCCGTCACCGCTCTCACCAGAGACATGGAGCTGGCCATCGTTGACCCAGGCTTCAGGCTTGATCTCGATGGGCACCCACTGATACTCACCGTCAACCTTGATATAATCCTCAGACTGAATGACCGGCAACTCTTTCAACATGTTTTGTAAATTCATTAGAACCACTCCTTTTGACCAGTAATTGCATTACGCATTTCAAGAACAACAAAGGGGCACATCACATCCATCGTTTGAGTGCCCGCCCACTCACAAGCCAGGTCCCAGTTGGGAAACCGCATGACCTTGAAGTCATCCTGGCCGCTCTTCGCACCTTTGCAGTGAAAGGTATCCATCTCAACAGTAATCATCACTCACCCCCCTCAGCTTCGATCATCTCATCACACAAGGCCATTGCCTTGTTGAAGGCAGCAGTGGCCTCCTGGTCTCTACCGCACTGCATCATGAAGGCCATGAACTGCAACTGAAACTTGATCTTCGCAGCTGGACCTGGGTTTTCCTGGACCTCGTTACCGAACATGTCTATTGCTTGTCCCATCTCACTCTCTCCTCAAATTGATTAATTACCCTACATACATATAATAGCACATACCGTGTCGTTGTACACATATTTGCACATTACACCTAGACCGATAAGTAATAAGGATTTAACTTCATATGCTTTTTTATTCTATACATATTTGTGCAAACACTTGCACAACGACACGATATATGTGAGTATAGCTATGTGGTAATCAATTAGCAATTAAGGAGATCGAGATGAGAAGAACAATGACTAGAGAATTTTATATCCCAGGGGACTCTGTTGAGGTTAAGCCAGAAGGTGTTGAGGCGGTAGCCTACTACTATGACAGTGGTGCCGGTAAGCCAGCTGCCATGATCTTCATCGGCAAGCAGCAGAAGCCAGCCAAGCACTACTGCTTCAAGAGCGTCGAGCGAAGAGAAGAGTATGTCCAGGAGATCTTCGGTAACGTCAAGGCCAACGCAGAATACAAGAAGGAGAAGGCCGCCAAGGCTAAGGCTGCCAAGGCTGAGGCTGCCAACACTGTCAAGGTTGGAGATATCTTCGATACTTGCTGGGGCTATGACCAGACCAATGTTGAGTTCTACCAGGTAGTCGCCAAGAAGGGTCAGATGATCGACGTAATCAAGATTGGCCAGGTGACTGTGGAAAGCAACCAGAGCTGTGACTATGTTGCTCCAAACCCTGAGCGCAAGATAGGAGAGGTCATGACCAAGAGAATCAACCAGTACGGTGGTTTCAAGGCTCATGAGTGTAGCAACGCCAGCCCTTACGGCGGGCAGCCCAAGTATCAAACTGCCTGGGGTTACGGACACTAAACCAACAGCCCCCTTCGGGGGGCATAGGAGATCAATGTGAAGTATTCAAAAGTTTTAGATTTATGGCAGGAAGGCGTTCAGGAAGATATTGAGTCTGGCCAGGTCAAGCTGCAGCGAGGGCAATGGTTGCGATGTGGACCATCAGGTAAACCATGCAGGTTTGTCGGTCTGTCCTGCTCCAAGTCAATCTGGGTCACTCACTGGCAGGGCAGCGGTAAAGCCACGCTTGAGAAGTTTATGTCCGCTGTGAAACTTCAGCAGCACAGAGATCACTCAACCTCTTCATAAAGATGTTGGTTTCGGAGTTTGTTATGCAGCCAGAACACCAGGAGATATCTGTCTCCGCTCTCTACTGCCAGGCCCCTATGGAGGTTAGTAAAGGACGGGAAGATCAGGGCATGGCCAGAGGGCAAAGGCTTGAGCGTTCCATGATTATGGAATTCAGTACCGCCACCGACATACCCTCCAGTGTTCAAGGGAATAACCACCGAGATATCTGCAGACTCATCGTGGTGCCAGGCACCCTTCTGCTTGTCCTTGGGGTTGTAGTTTGCTATCTGAACCGAGGAGATATCAAAGCAATCTCTCTGATACAGGCTGAGGAATATGGGGTTGAGAACCGTCTGCACAACAAACCACATCCGGCTATAGAGCTCAGGGCAGTGGTCCCGCAGCACAATCTCTGGGATCTGCCGCAGCTCATCCTCATCATCGTTTGGTTTAAAGGCTACATGCTGCTCCATGAGTTTGATCTCTTCGACCATCATCTTGCACCACTGACGGCGGAAGAGGGGAACCGTATAAATCTCAGGAAACACCTTCTTGCACATCTTATGGATTGGAGTTTTACCCAGGTCTTCACGACCTTCACTAGCCCTGTACCTGGCTATGTCTGGGATAGAATCCTGGACGGCATCATACAGGGCGTGGTTTATAGGCCAATTCGACTGCATTGAAAGAAGATAATTCTTTATTTGATAAGTCATAGTTTGCATATTCTTACACAAAACTATAAACTGGTCCAGACAAATTTGACAGGAATCATAATGACTACTTTAGAAGATAAACCACAACCAGATCGCCAGCGCAAAAGCCTGGCTGTTGACCAGCACACCTATGACTTGCTGCAGGAAATTTGCTTCGATCAGCGGCGCTCTAAGATTGACCAGCTCAAGATTTTAATTGAGCATGAGCACGATAGATTGTTCCTAGCTGCAGGGATCCAAGGGTGAACCTTTTTAGTAAGCCAGGGTCCCAAAGGCCAATACCCCAGAGCTACAAGCCAGTGCTTGAGTCCTCCGAAGTTATTGACTTGTTTGCTAGATTGACCTTGCATCAACAGGCAGCATTGTTGCGACTGTTAAGCCGCAATATGGTTATTGACCTGGGTGACGATAATCGTTACATGGGATATGAGTTTGATTACAACGTCAGCGGTGCAGTAATTTCTGTTACCCCATCCGACGACGAAGATTAAACCAGTCCGGCAATACCCGATCTACCAGCCTGCATGCGCGAGGCTAATTCTCTGTCTGCGTCATTTGGTAATACAGTCGGTGATAGCGCCGATTGAAAAGAACCAGGTGCGCTTATTCCACCAGTAGCAGGCAACGGCTCAAACATTGATCCAGTTGCAGATCCTACCTGGGGAATCTTAACACTGTCCAGGCTCGCCATGAGCTCTTCTCTATTTGGCAGCAGCTTGTCTGCAGTGCTCTTTGGAACAACCTGGCGGAATGCCGCTTCATTGTTCTCAGGAATTGCATTAGGCTTTTGCTGAGATGTAGAGCTCTCCCATTCCATTGGCTCAATAGCATCCTGGCTCAGTCCCTGAATAACACCCTTCACCTCATCACGAATATCAGGATTAACTTCTGATATCTGCACCAAGCGGCGGATGTGCTGCCCAAAAGAATTAGGCTTAAACGCTGCAATCTCAACGCCTTCAGATAACCACTTCACAAACGATGGGTTAGTCATCAGCTTAGCTGAGGCATAAGGAGCTACAAGTCCACCCAGGCCAAACTCAAAACCGTCACCACCAACCAGCTTACCTGTTTCAGCCGCCAGGGGACCAAAGGTTCCCATTGCACCTAACAGCCTGGCGGTGCCAGAAGGGTTAGCCATTTGCGCTGCAGTCTTACCTACACGATCAATCGTAAACACCAGGTCATCAAGAGCTGGTGCCAGGGAGGCATATTCTGTTCCGCCAAATAGAGCTTCCTTAGCCTCTTTGGATAGGTTGTTCCAGTTGGATATAAATTTATTAGGGGAGAACCCAGCATCAGCCATGGCATCAGCGCCTGACTTAGCAGCCTGCTCTCCTAACTCGGAGGCCCCTGCAGCTGAACCAGTAGGCATACCCATCTTCCCCAGCATGTAGCCGGATAGAACATTAAACTCATCAGGCTCAAATTGACGGCGCATCTTCTCAATTCTTTCGCCGCCTTCTTTCGATCCGCTAAGGACATAACGTAAGGCTCCTGTTGCTTCCGTTTCTCCTCGTTTGATAACGTCATCAACAAAGGAGATATCTCCACCCTTCCGCATATTCTGTTTAACAAAGGCATTGGCTGCCTTGTACTTTCCCAATATAGCGTTAGAAGCCTTCTTGCCTGCAGCACCATCCATAAGATCCATCTGGGCGTTCCCTGCTGTCTTTACAAGGTTGTCCAGGTCTGCGGTGACATATCCTATCAACTCTTTTACTTTAGCCTCAGAACGGCTTAGAGCGCCTTGAGACTCGCCCTTTCTTACCGTAGCCATCAAGCTGCTTCTAAAGTTTTTTAGCTGATTATAATCAAGCACGCCATCGGTAGCATCCTGGAGCAATCTACCGGCCTGCTCTAATGCGGGGTTTAAGTCTGGAGCTCCAGTTGCAGTCTTTGATTGTGCCAGGTACTTGGTGACAAACTTCTGCGTGGCGCCGGCATCAGATCTAACCGTGTCGCCAATAAGTTCACCCACCTCGTCATACATTGCTTTTACTTTCTCATCATAGCGAGCCCTAGCTGCCTGGGCAGAACCCATAACCTGGTCAGCTGCTTCAGACGTTGTTCTGATACCACCGTACTTCCCTGCAAGTTTGGCCGCAGACTCATCTAACTCTATCAGGGTCTTTTCAGCGTTCTCCTTCATAATCCTTACGGATGGGGGAGCTGCTGCCAGATACTGCTCAAACAAATTAACCAGGGGATTACCGCTAACCTGGCCGGCGGTGGGGTTGCTTACACCTGCGCTTTTCATTCTTTCCATGGCGCCTTTAGCGGCTGCATCCATAGAGTTGACTGCGTAACGTATCGGACTGCCAACCGCAAACTTAACGCCGTTGTAAATCTTGGAAACGATTGGACCCGCAGCAGCATTAACAGCCGCAGTAGTAGAGAAGTCACCTAATCTCTCCACACCAGTCCTGGTATCTTCGGTTTCTCCAAAGAAATCCAGAATCCCAATATATGCTTCTCTTGCCGTAGCACTACCAAGTCCTTCCCCTGCCACAAATCCAGCGGTTGCTGCAGGAATAGTTCCTATGACTGTGGGAGAAGCGGCTGCAGCTGCAGCGGTAGCACCCGCAATTCCGCCACCAATTCCGCCAATAGTCTCGGCTATCTCTGGACCTACATCAGCAAAGTCTCCCAGGGTGGGGATAGGCATGCCAAACAATCTAACGTCTTCATCGAATAACGTGAGAGTGCCAGTCTCTGGATTAGTAAATACAAAGTTACCTCGACCAAACCTAGCCGCTCCGCTCTTGGGGTCTAAAACCTCAACGGGGATTGCGTCTGGAAAGAATTTTTTTAGCGTTGCAATCTTGTCATTAGGTGATTGCGCTGCCGCCACCTGGGCTCTTACGCCAGCATCCGCTCCAGATTTTGTATCAATAGAATCCAGCAGCTCAGATTGAGCCAGGTTCATAAGCTCATCGTCTGTGTAATTCCCTACCGAAGGAATGTCCGGTAGAACCATAGATAAAAGCTGGTCATCGCTCAGCGTTTCTAATGCTTTCTCTGTCACTACAGTAACCCCGCTGCTTTTAATTTTGCGCGTAACTCTGGGTTTCGCTTAGCCCTTTCTTTCAATACATCAAGCGCTTCATCGCTCGTAAGATCTGGAGAAGCCGACTTCTTGGTCTCTCGAAGCGTTCTATCAAAAGCCTTTCCTGCACTGGCCTTCATTGCATTAAAGGCGTTTTGTCTTCGTTCTCTTTTAGATTGCTGCCTAGCTAGATCGTCGCCAAACCTTGGCACATATAGCTCCATAGCCATTTCAACTTCAGCTACTGGGATAGCCGCACCCGACTCATCTCTTAACTGAGCCATAGTAAAATCTCTGGCAGCGTCTCTTAAAATTCCGTACTTAGACGACACCAAAGCATTTTCAGCTAAGTCAGGTATAAATGGGGCCAGCTCTACAAATTGATCCCTGGGGTTCAGTGGGTCAAACCCAGAGTCCATCAGGTCATCAATAACCTGCATTTGATTCATCATGCGAAAAGCATACTTCGCAGAGTCTTCTTGCTGAGCCGTAAAAATGCTTTTCTCTTTTTCAGTGCCGGCAATAACCGCAGAAGCAGTTGCACCCATAGGAACCATGGTTGATTGGTCTGGGCTGGTTGTAGAATTTTCTAGGTCTTCAATCGTTAATACTGGCATAGCTTAATCCTTGGTAAAGTATATTATCTGACCATCCGCACCAGGACGCTGAAATATTGCAGCGCCAGTTTCTGCCTGGTATCGACCAGTAAAGGTCGCACCTGGAAACTCTGCGGGTGGCGTAATATCTGCAGGAGCAGGCTGAGTGAATATATCACTTACATCCAGGCCGCCAGACTCAATAACCTGTGTACCGGTTTCTGTTTGAATTGGTGTTCTGCGGGGCTCAGTAACATACTTCAAAGCCAGCTTATATTCTGGCTTTAATTTAATAGATGGATCAGTCTCTGCAGCCAGAAGAATGTTAAACATCTGCGCCTCTAAGCTCTTGCCGGAAAAAATACCACCGGTTTCTTTGAGGGCTGCCAGGTCATACTTGAATCGTGCATCAAGCATCTTCTCCTGCATGTCCTTGGAGTCTTGCCTCTTTTGCTCTACATCCTGGTAAGCCATCTGCATGAGCTTGGTTCTCATCTCTTCAGCTTTTTCCTGGCGCTTTTGTGCAGCCTCGCTGTAAAGATTAAATCCTGCTGCCAAGCCATAACCAATAGAAGAAGGTCTTCCGCTCGCAGCTTGCTCAACCAACCCTCGGCTAAGGTCTGAGGCCAGACCATACAGGCCACGCTTCTTAGTAGTAGGCATAAGGAAAGAAAGCTCCTGGGCCTTCTTGTTAATAGACGCCATGTCAATTCCTGACTGGGGCTTATTCTGAAGCTCCTGGAGCTGAGCAAAGTATGCGAGTGTTGGATCCAATGTATCTGCCATTATGCTGACCCTTGATTCATGTAAGTGCCTGCAGCACCCAATGCACCTAATCCTGTAGCAAGACCAGCCTGCAAAGCACTAGGCGGTGGGGTATAAGTTGTGCCAATAGTTGTTTGACCGCCGGCTCCTACACCCATATTCATAAACGGCATCAGCGCATTGTACTGATTTAGCGGAGCCATCTGCGCTTGCTGCATTGCTGCACGCTGAGCGTCAAACTGCTGCTGCTGATTACCCTGCTGCATTCCGCCGTACTGCATTAGATTCTGCATCTGCTGCTGGCCTGCTGCCTGCTGTGCATTGCCTAGACCCTGGATGAATCCACCATAGCCTTGTTGCGCTGCAAGTTGCTGCTGACCAATTTGTCCCTGAAGGCCGCCCATAGCACCATAACCCTGGGCCATCGTTGCAGCATTCTGAGCTGCGTTATTACCCATTTGAGTCCTAGCGTCCTGCATGCCCTGGCCTGCGCCCATCATTGTCTGACCAAGCTGAGTGCCTGCGCCATACATTTGATTAGCCACGTTACCCATGGTTTGGCCGTACTGCTGCTGAGCACCCATTCTGTTTTGAGCGCTCTGTCCTAAGTTAGAAGCCAGGTTCTGCTGGTTGCTTAAACTTTGACCAGCCGTACCCTGTAGCAAGCTACCATAGCCTTGGCCCGCAGCTAATCTGCTTTGACCTGCCTGGCCTTGCTGCTGAGATAACTGCTGCTGAGAACCAAGTCGTTGCTGTGCGCTTGAGCCTAACTGTGCGCCATACTGCTGCTGAGCACCTAGACGTTGTTGCGCCTGGTTACCCATTTGATTAGATAGCTGGCTAGATACATCCATCTGCTGCTGACCAATACGGCCAATGCCTTCCGCTTCAGCACGGTCTGCTGCAAGTCTTTGCTGGCCAACTGAGCCCAGGGTAGACGCAAGATTCTGTCTCGCCCCCAGGGTAGATTGAGCTGCGCCCATCTGCTGAGAAGTCAAAGCCTGGTCCGCACCAAACTGAGTCTGTGAAATGTCGCCAGATCTTCTAGCCAGGTCAGATTGTGCCGCAGCCTTTTGTGCCGCAGTCTGTCCCATTTGAGAAGCCAGCGTTTGATCTGCACCAAACTGAGTCTGAGAAATGTCACCCGCTCTTCTAGCCAGGTCAGACTCTGCTGCTCCCATCTGTGAAGCAGAAGAACCAAGTTGAGAAGCAACGGTCTGTCCTGCACCAAATCTCTGAGAACCAGCAGCCGACAACCGATCTGCAATACTCTGATTAGCCGCCAAGTCGCCGGAGGCTTCCTGGGACATTCTTCCTGAGAGAGACTGATCCGCAGACAATCTGCTTGCGGCGCCTTGAGACAAAGTATCTGCAGCTCTTGTTTGAGCCCCTAATCCTTGACCGCCTAGAGAAGCCAGCCCTTCAGCTGCGCCACGCTGCGCCCCTTGCTGTCGAGCAAACTCACTCATCGCAGTGCTTTGAGCATTCTGGAACCCCTGAGCTCTGAGGCCGCCAACTTCTTTGGCCAACCCTCTACCCATTGCTTCCGCTCTTTCTGCTGCGGTTAATCGTGCCCTTGAACCAAAGGCTGATTCGCCACCAGACCGAATGTCACTAGCAGTCTGTGCCATGTCTGACTGAGCCAAGCCCTTAGTGGCATCCTGGATCATTTGATTTACAACACTGTCCTCATAAGGATTCATATACTGAGAAGTCGTTGAAGGATCAAACGCCCCCAAAGACCCTCGTAACAAATCTTTCGATTCCCCCAGGCCGGTTGAATACTCATCTAGCGCAGTAATGCCGCGCTGCTCTGCATCAGATAGTCTGTTGCCGAAACGGTCAACAGCGGCACCAAGCCTAGCTGTAGCTTCACCTTGTCGGTTGGTAAATCTGTCAACAGCTCCACGCTCCTGGCCTAATGCCTGGTTGAGCTCTTGATTTAATTTTTGTTCTGCACCCTGCAGCGAGGTAGTAGCTTGACCCAATCCTTGCCCAAGTCGGCCAACCGCGCCCTCTTGCCTGGATAGTGAACCAGCTAAGCCAGCGCCCAAACCTTCAACGCCCTGCCTAAGTGCTGCAGTAGAAGCATCTAGTCCTGAACCTAAACCAGCAACAGCTCGACGCTGCTCTGCCAGGGATCCGCCTAAGCCACCTCCCAGTTCATCTACTGACCGAGACAAACCTTGAGTTGCCTGGCCTACCTGCCCAGAAAACTGGCCCTCAGCGCTTCGCGCTAAACCTTCAATGCCACCCAAGTCTCTAGCAAACTGATTGCCTGACTGCTGTAGCATTTGACCTTGCTGGCCAAGTGCCTGGCGCTGCATTGCTGCACCACCGGCTAACTCGCCAGCTGCACCAGCAAGTCCTCGATCAAAGCCGGCTGTAGACCTTCTCGCTAAATCATCAACATTAGATAGGTCTGTACCAAACCTGTCTGCAGCTCCCTGCCCAGTTCTTTCTGACCTAGCAAGGTCGCTCTGAAATCTACTTAAATCCTGCTCGCCACGCTGCTCAACTGCACCTAGCCTGGCGTCAAATTGAGAAGCTGCGCCCCTGGATAAATCTTCTACGCCCTGAGCTCTCTGGTCGAATTGTTGCTGAGACGCTAGAGCCTGTCGCTGCTGATCTTGCAAATCGGTGCGTAACTGTCCTGTCGCTGCTTCGGCCTCTCGTCGGTTACGGTTAATCCCACCAAGGGCGTCACCTAAACCTCGCTGAGCTTGAAACTCAGATATGCCTGAGCCACGCTGCAGCTCTTGAAGTGATTGTCGCTGAGAGGCTAACTGAGCTTGCTGGCCTTGACCTAAAGCACCCAGCCCCTGCTCATATGCTTCTTGTGAAGCCTGGAGAAAAGGCTCTTGAGAACCAACAGCATTTCTTGCCAGTTCAAAGGCTGCCTGTTGATCTGGGCTAAACCCAGCAATCTCCTGGGGAGTGACCAGGGGTCGGCCCTGCTCATCAAAGAAGCTGCGCTCTGCTGCTTGCATTGCACCAGGTATAAAACCACCCTGGCCATCTAAACCATAAAGCATCTGCTGGACGATAGGGTCCATGCTGGTTTCAGACTTCTGAATTCCCGCTACATACGGAGAAGCTGCACCGCCTTCCTGAAACTTCTTAATCTGGGCTGGGGACATAATCATGCTGGCTCTCCTGCAAAATCTTTAAACAGCTTCATCATGTCATACATGAGCTTGGTGCCTTTATCTCGATCTTCTTTACCCAAAGGCTCTAGCGTAATAATGCCGCCGTCCTTCTTCATTTGAAACGCACCAGCTCCGCGCACGGCTTGACCGGTCATAACAAACTCGCCATCACTGAGCATGGCAGGAATATCGTCACTGACTTCTGTGCCTGGGCCTTCAATGTCGCCAACCATACGCTCAAACTCTTCCATGGAAACATTGCCGCCATCAGCATAAGCCATGACTGGACCGCCATAGCGCATGCCTTCAGCAGGTGGTGGCGTTGGTCTGCCACCGCTCAAAGTTGGGAAGGTATTAGCTGGAAGCAAGCCAAACTCGGTTGGATTGGGTGCTTCATTACCCATACGTCTTGCAATTTCTGCTTCAATGTTGTAGCGACCTGCTGCATTCATCGAAGTCATTGGGGTCTGTGCGACACCTTTAGCGTTCTTGGCTTCATCATACGCCAGCTTGCCCAGCAAACCAGCCAGGCCAAGAGCTGCAATGTCCTTGCCTCCAAACCCGCTTCCGCCGCTTCCGCCGCCGCTGATTGATTTAATGAAGTCGGGCGTTGGATTGCTTCCGCCAAACCCTAAGCTATCGCCTATGTTCTTTATATAGTCTGGCGTATCAAACGCCTCATCAATAAAGCTGCCATTGGTGAATGGGTTCAATGCCGACAATCCACTAGAGGCTGTACCTGCCTGCATTTGACCGCCTGGCACATTTAACATTGTTCCTGCAATAATCATGTTAGGGTCAGATATATGAGGATTGTTCGCCATCATCTCTTCGACTGAAACACCCATTTGAGCGGCAATCTGCGAGAGCGTATCTCCAGACTGGATCTCGTACTGCTGTGCAACACCCGCTGGCATTGCTCCGCCACCAAGGCCCGCTAAAGTTGTAAGGCTCTTGCCCATCACTCCGGTTGGTGCGCCAGGTAAAGAGCCTGGACGGAATACGGTAGACCCTGCTCCGCCAACCACTCCAGGAGTTAATGCTTCGCCAGAGTAACTTGCGGTCTTTAATAATCCAGGTATGCCCTTAGTGCCACCCGCTCCGCCAAAGATGGTTTCCATTGGATTGGAAGCCAAACTTCCTATGCCACTACTTATGGCTGAACCGGTCCCGCTAAGACCTGCGCCAATGCCGCTCATAAAGCTGCCGCCACCGGCCTTGGTTATATTAGATATATTAGATCCAATACTGCCGCCTGTTGCTGCAGGACCTGCAACAGTTAAAAGGTTAAGCGGACTAATGTTACCCTTAGCTACGTCATAGACAGTGAATGCCTTGTTTGCCAATGCGGCGATAGGCTGCCAGGGACCAGGTATAAACTGAGCCACTTTAGCCAGGGGCTTAACGACTTTCTTAACAACCTTCTTAACACCCTTAGCTATCTTCTTAAAGAAGCCAAATTCTTCCAGGCCAGTAATTGGGTTTAATGAGGCAATGCCTAAACCAACAACAGCCTGGTGCGGGTCAATGTCTAATTCTTCAAACCGCTGCTGTACAGCACGCTCAAAGTTTTCATCCTCGAATGCTTCAGGGGGAAGAACCACCTCACCTGGTCGGAGGTGAGCCAGGGCAGTATCATCGCCACGACCTTCCGCAGCCAAAGCAATAGCCTGCTCAGCCATGGGAGCATTTGCTCCAACCATAGCGGCTTCAGCCAAGTGTTCGTAAGTTCTTCGTTCAGTGGGGTCGTCTGTCGCCTGGGCTTGCATCATCATCTCTTCGATGGCTGCTGCAATGTCGGCATTAGGATCTTGACTAGCTTCTTGTTCCATGACCGCTTCTTGGGCCTGGCTCATTAAGGCCATTTGCTCAGCGGATGGCACTGAGCCGCCCTCCTGCATCCTCATAACGGGCCCACCCATATTCATGGGTTGAGCCTCAAGGCTGGCAAATAACTGGTCTTCTAATTTCATATTCATGGCGTGTTCACCGTTACAGTTCCCAAGCCGGAATTTATTGCCTGACCAGCTGGATAGGTCTGGTGGGAATACAAGTCTCGCAAAGCATTTCCATCAAAAGCCTGGTGTATTTGGTTAGTTGTATTAAAGATTATAGCACCCGTTGCAAACTGAAGGGTACTAATTTGTGTTGAGTTAAAGTGTGGAGATATTGTAAAATCGACAGAACCGAGATTTATTTCTAACACTCGCACCAAACGGTTGAATGTTTCAACATCAACTTCCGAGCCAGTTCCGCCAATAGCCAGGGGTAGCCTGGTCTCCAGCAACCTACTCACGCTCGACGACCACTTGGTTGAATGTCAATCCTGGTCGAGCCCAGCCTCCACTTGTATCCAAGTTGATTGTTAGATGCAGAGTCATCATCTGACTCAAACCTAAATACCAACTGCCGAGAGCGGCTTCTGACGTTATTGTATGTGGACGTTTCAGTAACCTGGGTGGTGGAATTAGTGGTTAAATCTTGACCAGGGTAGTCCCTGCTTTTCAACACTATATTCATTGCGGGGTTATTGCTTGAGGTGCCATCGCTAATGAAAGCAACGTCAGGTATGATCTGCTTCACAAAGGAGAAGTTCTCTCCGTCACCAATCGCGGTATCACCCGATTCCACAAACACATTGGTCATTGCTGTGTTGTTATCGTTATAGCCAGTCTCATGCTCAAACACCAGGCTCTGTCCATACCACTGCGCCGCAGACAAGGGAAGGTCTTCAATACCTGCATCTAGCCAGGAGTATCTGACCAGGGAACCAATGGACCAGGTGTTCTCTTCGTAATTAAAAATAACGTACCTGCTGATCTCTCCGGTGGCATCTTCTTTTGATGGGTAGAAGAACCACATCTCACCAAACTCAGAGTTTAAACCCATGTGGCATTTAAACGCCTGCTCCAGGTCCAGATCCTCAAATACATATTCCTGCACGCTGCAAGGCAGTTTCTTGACTGCACCTGTATATACATAGAATCCTGTCTTCGACGCAAAAAATACCCCACTCGGCGCATTTACTGCAGCCTTGGGTCCAATCAATCCTGCACCCTCATTGACCAGGTTGACCGCAAACGTCAATGGCGGTCCTATAAAGTTCATGCTGTACAGGCTGGTGTCAGTCCAGATAAGGATCTCCTGCCTGGACTTTAATCCCCCGACAATGAAGGAACCAGAGCTCAACCTCACATCACCTGCCGAATTGGTTGGCAGGGGCTCAAACTCTAACTCATTCTCTGACGCAGAGAACGCCACTAACATGGGATCAATAACACCGGTCCTGGTGCTACCACTAACAGGGTCGCAGCCAAGGACTACCAGGTGCCGGTCTGTCTCTGAGGTGATAACCTGCAGCCCAACAGTTGGAACCTGGTTAGCACCGCTGACAGTGGAAAGATTTTTCGCTTCAACGGTAACGCCGTTATTCTCTACCCAACGGTATATGCCTGCGCCCCTGGGGTTTATTATTAAGTTCTCACCAAAGTTATCGTGCGTCCATAGTCTCAGCTGATTCACTGCAGATATGGCGTTAGCCGAACCATAGGCGCCATTGCCCCAGGTCCCGATACCCCAACCTGTGCTGGTTACATATGTATCCAAGCCCACGTTTATTTGATAGGTGCCCACGGTACTAGATCCGCCATTTCCAGAGTCACTGGCATTTGCTGTAACAGTAGTGCCGCTGGTATCTTTTGCGACTATCGTATAAGCGTTGGCGGTGGTTACCAGGGCGATCTGATATTCCTGGTTAAGAACGGCAGCAGTTACGTTGCCGCCTAAAGAGGCTGCGCCACTAAAGGTAACAAAGTCATTTGTCACCGCCCCATGGGCAGTATCTGTAATGGTAATAGTAGAGGAGCCATTGGAGGCTG
>TARA_R110002049_G_scaffold63_6_pt1 | contig 13967 bp, 9 predicted proteins | sample TARA_R110002049 | Tara Oceans TARA_R110002049 (sample SAMEA4396941) | marine metagenome | biome: Polar Biome; feature: [SRF] surface water layer (ENVO:00010504); material: water (ENVO:00002006), including particulate matter (ENVO:01000060) such as... | depth 5 m | reverse complement strand
TTTGAAATGAACAGAAAAATTAATAATATTAGTAGTTTTTTCATAATTGAATATTATCCTAATACGATTGGTCTTTCATTTGTTGGGTTTGAAATAGAAACTTCTTCAATTTCTTTTTCATATGTTTTAAAAAAAAGCACTGTTCTTTCTTTAATTTTTTCAATGAAATTTTCTAAGTTTTTGGATGATACAATAGTAATAACGTTTGAATTCCCTTCACTGAAAACCTTAGTATTTAATATTGAAGAATTATCGACTTCAATTAATTTTAACTCATTTTCTATATCCAGAAATGATTCATAAAGAATTCCTTCAATAATTATTAAAGGTATGTATATGTTACAAGCTCTAACAGAAGTTGATTCATTAAATTTTTCTGTTAAATATTTACAAGCTTTTAAAAGTGATGTTGTTGATGAGTAAGCTAAATCCTTAGATTCTTTTAATGATGTGACTAAATTAAAACCTGAATTTAGTAAATTTGGAAACAATAATTCAAATTTATTATTTTTTAAAGCATTTGTTTTTTTGAATAAAATTTCAGCATTTCTTGTTGCAAAGGGTTTATACCTCTCAAGTTGTTGGTTATGTAAATTATCATTTTTAAAAACTACCCATGGTTTATCTGTTGATTTTTTACATTCTATTACAAAAGTAAAGTTGAACCAAACTTTATTGACTTCTACATTTGAATAGGATATAACATCTAATTCTCTTAATTTCCCTGTATCTTCATCCTTATAGAGAACAGATTGTGATACTTTAAAATTCGATTTTTTAAATAAATTGGCAACTTTCATTTCAAATGGGTAACCATTTTTAAGTATCCATTTTTTTACTTTATTTTCTAATTCATTCATTTACTAAAAATAGTAAATTAAAATGGAATATCTGTATCATCTCCAAAAGCATCTTTCGGGTCAATTCCTCCTTCACCTGCAAATGGATCTTCTGGGAAATCGGCATTCATAGAAGATTGAAATTCTGAACTAAAACCTTCTTCTAAATCAGAGAATTTTGCTAAATGTCCTGTAAATTTTAATCGAATATTATCTAAACCACCATTTCTATGTTTTGCAACAATAAATTCTCCTTGTCCTTCACATGGTGTATGCTCATCATCATCCCATTCTGTCATTCCATAATATTCTGGACGGAAAATAAAAGATACAATATCTGCATCTTGTTCAATTGCTCCAGATTCACGTAAATCTGATAGTAAAGGTCTCTTACTTCCTCCACGCGTTTCTACAGCCCTAGATAATTGTGAAAGTGCAATTACTGGCACTTCTAATTCTTTTGCTAAGGCTTTTAAGTTTCTAGAAATCATAGAGATTTCTTGTTCACGGTTTCCACCTGCTTTTCCTCCTGCCGTCATTAATTGTAAATAATCAATTACAATAATTCTAACATTGTGTTGCGATACCAATCTTCTTGCTTTTGCACGTAAATCGAAAACAGAAAGCGATGGTGTGTCATCAATAAAAATAGGCGCATCAGAAAGTCTTTTAACTTTTACATTTAATTGCTCCCATTCATGTGGCTCTAAATTTCCTTTTCTTAATTTCTCTGAAGTTAAGCCAGTTTCCGAAGAAATCATACGTGTAATTAACTGTACAGAAGACATCTCTAGAGAAAATACTGCAACACCATGACCAAAATCGATTGCCATATTTTTTGCCATAGAAATTACAAATGCTGTTTTTCCCATACCAGGACGTGCAGCAATAATTACTAAATCTGATGGTTGCCAACCAGAAGTTAACGCATCTAATTTGGTAAAACCTGTTTGTAAACCAGACATTCCTTCCTGGTTTCCAATTTCTTGAATCTTAGCCAATGCTTGTTTTACAAGAGAACCTGCAGCTTCAGAACTTTTCTTTAAATTTCCTTGTGTAACTTCAAATAACTTTGCTTCTGCATCATCTAATAATTCGAAAACATCTGTACTTTCATCATACGCATTTTCTATAATTTCACTAGAAATAGAGATTAATTTACGTTGAATATATTTTTGAAGTATAATTCTTGCATGAAACTCTATATGGGCAGATGAAGCCACTTTTTGAGTTAAACGAATTAGATATAAATCTCCTCCAATAAAATCTAATTTTCCATTCTTTTTTAAAAGATTAGAAACGGTTAATAAATCAATAGGTTCAGAATTTTGAAACAACTCATAAATTGTTTCGTAAATATCTTGATGTTTTTGATCGTAAAAAGCATCTGCACTTAAAACATCAATTACATCATCAATTCCTTTCTTATCAATCATCATTGCACCTAAAACAGCTTCTTCTAGTTCTACTGCTTGTGGCGGAATTTTACCTTTTTCTAAACTAATAAGTTTGCTCTTATCAGATCTTTTACTTGGGAATGAATTCGTTTTTTCCATGACTGCAAATGTACTTTTTTACTTTGTTAGATGTTTCTAAAATTGAACTTAAATTTGTGAACATTTATTGTAAACTAAATTGTTATTATCTTGTTAATAACCAGCCAACTTCTAATTTAATTTGGTATTTTTATCGAAATGAAAATAAAAAAAAGACATCTATTTCTAACAATTATGTTGCCTATACAAGTCTTGTTAGTCCAACTAGCTGCTAACAATTCTGCTTTTATAGAAAGTTATTATTCTAACGGAATTTATCCTATAATTTCTTCCTTTCTAAGAATAGCTTTAGGTTGGCTTCCTTTTTCTTTTGGAGATTTATTAATAGCTTTCCTCCTCTTTATTTTTATTCGATTTATTTATAGGTTATTAAAATCGAGGTTTCAAAATTTTGTTCCAAAAATAATTCATTTTACAGCTATTTTATCAATTATATATTTTTGTTTTTATATGTTTTGGGGGTTAAATTACTACAGAGAACCTTTAGCTAAAAACTTAGATTATCAACAAAAAAAATACACTACAGCACAACTTAAAAAAGTAACTGAAGAAATTATAGAAAAATTGAATTATTATCAATTTAAAATCACAAAAAACGATACTTTAAAAGTTGAAAACCTTTATAGCGAAAAGGAAATGTATAAAATGGCTGTTTCTGGTTACACTAATTTAGAAACAGATTTTCCTCAATTAAAATATAAATACAGGTCTGTAAAAAGTTCTTTAATGAGTTTATTACAGACCTATAACGGTACAGCTGGTTATTTAAACCCTTTAACTGGCGAAGCGCAAGTAAATGATAAAATTCCTAAAACAGGCTACCCAACCACTGTTTGTCATGAAATGGCACATCAAATTGGTTTTGCTGCAGAAAACGAAGCTAATTTTATTGGTTTTTTAGCGGCAAATTATAATAACGACATTTATTTTAAGTATGCGAGTTACAGAATGGCTTTTGGGTATTGTATTTCTGAATTAAGAAAGCGTGATAGTAAAATTTCTAAAGAACTTTGGAAATCTGTACATAAAGGAATTGGAAAAGATTTTAATGCTAGTTATAATTTTTGGCAAGAGTATAAAAACCCATTTGAACCAATTGTTAAAAAAGGTTACAACGCTTATTTAAAAGCAAACAAACAAGATAAAGGAATTGAATCTTATAATTACGTGGTAGATTTATTGATTACTTATTTTGAAACTTCAAAGAAAATTTAGTTTTCTTAAAATTTTGTTAAAGAAATGTATTTTAACATTTTACAAATTGCTTCTAATTAAATTTATGCAATTAATTCAAATAACTATATTAAACTTTATGAGAAAATTACTATTCTTACTCTTTTTCTTGTCGCTATCTGTTACTTATGCGCAAGATTATTTTCCTACGGATGCTGGAGTAAAAACAACAGACAACACATTAGTTGCGTTTACCAATGCAACCATTTATGTGACACCAGAAAAGGTGATTAAAAAAGGAACTTTACTAATAGAAAATGGTAAAGTAATTAACGTTGGTAAATCTGTTAGCATTCCTAAAGGTGCTAAAGTTGTAGACCTTTCTGGAAAAACAATTTATCCTTCATTTATAGATTTATATTCAGATTTTGGAATTAAAAAACCAAACAGAGCTGCAAGAGGTTTTAGAAGTACACAATATACTGCTTCTAGAGAAGGCTATTACTGGAATGATCATGTAAGACCAGATGTAAACCCAATTAAAGATTTTTCTTTTGATTCTAAAAAAGCAAAAGATTTAATTAATGCTGGTTTTGGTGTTGTTAATACACACATGCAAGATGGTATAATTCGTGGTAACGGTTTATTAATTGCTTTAAACCCAAACTCTTCAGATGCATATAGAATTTTAGATACAAAATCTGCTCAATATTTATCTTTTTCTAAAAGTGCTACTTCTAGACAAGCGTATCCTGGTTCTAGAATGGGTGCAATGGCTTTATTACGTCAGGTTTATAATGATGCTTCTTGGTACGCTAATGGAAACATGAAAAATAAAGATTTAGCTTTAGAAGCTTTAAATAGTAATAAAAATTTAGTCCAAATTTTTGAAACTGGAAATTTATTAGATGCTTTAAGAGCAGATAAAGTTGGTGATGAATTTGGTATTCAATATACAATTGTTGGTTCTGGTGACGAATTTGAAAGAATTGCAGACATTAAAGGTACCAACGCAAACTTTATTATTCCTATTAACTTTAGTAATGCTTATGATGTTTCTAATCCTTTATTAGCACAACAAATATCTTTAAGAGATATGCGTAAATGGAATCAAGAACCTTCTAACTTAAAAGTATTAACAGAAAACGGAGTTAATTTTGCATTAACTACACGTTCTTTAAAATCTGTAAAATCTTTTCATAAAAATTTACAGAAAGCTATTAAATACGGTTTTAATGCAGAAAAAGCCTTAGCTGCTTTAACTACAATTCCTGCTTCAATTATTGGAAACAATACAATTGGAAATTTAAATACAGGTAGTTACGCTAACTTTATTGTTACTTCTGGTGATGTTTTTGATGCTAAAACCACAATTTACGAAAACTGGGTGCAAGGAGACAAAAATGTTGTTAATGACATGTCTATAAAAAGTCTTGAAGGAAATTACATGTTAACTGTAAATAATAAAAATTACGATTTAACTATTTCTGGTAAAGGAGCAAAACAAACAGGAACTATTAAAATGGGTGATAAAAAAATAAAATCTAAATTTTCTTTTAAAGATGATTGGGTTTCTATTACCTTAAATGAAGATAGTGGCTATACAAGAATGATGGGTAAAATCATTAATACTGCAAATGTAATGCAAGGTACTGCTTTTGATACTCAAGGAAATGAAACTTCTTGGTCTGCTAGCAAAAAAGTAAAAAAAGATAGCAAGAAAAAAGGTGATAAGAAAAAGAAAGAAGATGCAATTGTAGTGCTTCCTGTAAGTTACCCTAATCTTGGTTTTGGAAATTATAAATTACCAGAAACTGAAACTATTTTAATTAAAAATGTTACAGTTTGGACAAGTGAAGATGCTGGAATTTTAGAAAATACCGATGTTCTTTTAAAGGATGGTAAAATAGCTAAAATAGGTAAAAACTTAAGCGCAAGAAGAGCTAAAGAAATAGATGGTACTGGCAAGCATTTAACTGCAGGTATAGTAGATGAACATTCTCATATTGCTGCTTCTGCAGTTAATGAAGGTGCACAAAATTCTTCTGCTGAAGTTACAATGGAAGATGTTATAGACCCTAATGATATTAATATTTACAGAAATCTTTCTGGAGGAACAACTTCTTCACAAATATTACATGGTTCTGCAAACCCAATTGGTGGGCGTTCTGCGATTATTAAATTAAAATGGGGAGAAAATGCAGCAAACATGATTTATGACAATTCTCCTAAATTTATAAAATTTGCTTTAGGTGAAAATGTAAAACAATCTAGAAGTTCTAACGGAACACGTTTTCCACAAACAAGAATGGGTGTAGAACAAATGTTTACAGATTATTTTACAAGAGCTAGAGAATATGAAACTTTAAAGAAAAGTGGTAAGCCTTATAGAAAAGACGATGAAATGGAAACATTAGTTGAAATTTTAAACGGAGAACGTTTTATTTCTTGTCACTCATATGTACAATCAGAAATAAATATGTTAATGAAAGTTGCAGAAAAATTCAATTTTAAAATTAACACGTTTACTCACATTTTAGAAGGTTATAAAGTTGCAGATAAAATGGCAGAACATGGTGTTGGAGGTTCTACTTTCTCAGATTGGTGGGCTTATAAATATGAAGTTAATGATGCAATACCTTACAATGCTGCAATTATGCACAACGCTGGTGTTACAGTAGCCATAAACTCAGATGATAGAGAAATGTCTAGACGTTTAAACCAAGAAGCAGCAAAAACCATGAAATATGGTGGTATGTCTGAATTAGATGCTTGGAAAACAGTAACTATTAACCCTGCTAAATTATTACATATAGATGATAAAGTTGGTAGTATTAAAGAAGGTAAGGATGCAGATGTAGTTCTTTGGAGTCATCACCCAATGTCTATTTATACAAAAGCAGAAAAAACAATTGTAGATGGTAGAATTTTCTTTGACAGAGCAGAAGATATTAAAAAACGTGAAGCTATTAAGCAAGAAAAGAGCAAGTTGATTAATATGATGTTAAATGAAAAAATGAATGGTGGAAAAACAAAAGTTCCAATGAAAAGAGGAGATAGAAACTTTCACTGTGATACTTTAGAAGAACTTTAAAACTAGAAAAAATGAAAAAAATATTATATAGTTTGCTATTTTTCTTCTTAGTAGGAAATAGTATCGCACAACAAACACCAGCAGACAAACAAACTACTGCTTTTTCTATTGAAGGTGCCACAGCACATTTAGGTAATGGAAAAGTAATAGAAAACTCATTAGTAATGTTTAATGATGGTAAAATTACATTTGTTGGTAGTGCAATGATGAAAATTGCAAGACAAGGAACTGTAATAAATGCCAAAGGAAAACATGTTTACCCAGGTTTTATAGCTGCAAATGCTACTTTAGGTTTGGTAGAAATAGACGCTGTAAAAGCAAGTGACGATGAGAGAGAAATGGGTATAATGAACCCACACATTAGAAGTTTAATAGCATACAACGCAGAAAGTAAAATTGTAGAGTCTATGAGGCCTAATGGTGTTTTAATGGCACAGATAACACCTAGAGGTGGTACACTTTCTGGAACTTCATCTATAGTACAATTAGATGCTTGGAACTGGGAAGATGCATCAATAAAAACAGATGATGGTATTCATATGAACTGGCCTTCTAGTTTTACTTCTGGTAGATGGTGGTTAGGAGAAGATCCTGCTTTAAAACCAGACACAAAATATGCTGGAAGAATTGATGAAATTAAAAACTACTTACTAGATGCTAAAAATTATTTAGCTGGTAATAAAAAGAAAACTCATTTGCCATACCAAGCAACAGAGGGGTTATTTAATGGTTCTAAAAAACTTTATATTCATGTAAGTGGACAAAAAGAAATTACAGATGCTATAACAATTGCAAAAGATTTAGGAATAAATAATATTACTATTGTTGAAGGTGAACATGCTGATAAAGTTGCTGATTTATTACTTAAAAATAATGTTTCTGTAATATTAGAAAGACCTCATAGAAATCCTAATAGTGAAGATGATTCTTATGACTCAACTTACACAATAGCTAAAAAATTAATAGACAAAGGTATTGTTGTTAGTATTGGTATGAAAGGACAAATGGAACGTATGAACACAAGAAACCTTCCTTTTTATGCTGGTACATTTGCTGCTTTTGGCTTAGACAAAGAAAAAGCGGTTGAATTAATAACATTAAATGCAGCTAAAATTTTAGGAATAGATTCTTTTACAGGTTCTTTAGAAGTAGGTAAAGATGCTACTTTATTTATTTCTGAAGGAGATGCTTTAGAAATGAGAGGTAATATTTTAACAAATGCTTTTATCCAAGGTAGAACTATTAGTTTAGAAACACACCAAACAAAACTTTGGAAACGTTACGCTAATAAGTACAAAACAAAGTAATTGTTTTTTTTACAAATACTAAAAAGGCTCGCTATTAGCGAGCCTTTTTCTATTAAAAACAGTTAACAAAAATAAAACTTAGCTTATAAATTTCTTTTTCTTAGCAATTAAAGTGAAGAAAATGTTTAACAAAAAAAGCACTAATTTTATTATGTTTACAAATATTGTACTTATTCTCTACTTTTACAATACCTATATTTAGGTATATTTGCCTCGATGAAAGAAATTACAAGCATTCACAATTCTTATATTAAAGACCTTTTAAAACTGCAAGATAAATCTCGCGAGCGTAAAAAAACAGGTCTTTTTATTATTGAAGGAAAAAGAGAAATATCTTTAGCAATAACGGCTAAATATACTTTTGATACCGTTTTATTTTTAGAAGAACTTATTTCTGAACAAGATATTTTACATCTTTTTAATGAAAACATTCATAGAATTAAAATATCTAAAGAAGTATATCAAAAATTGGCATATAGAGATTCTACAGAAGGAATAATTGCTGTTACAAAAGCAAGAAACTTTTCTTTAGAAAATATTAATTTTGAAACTAAAAACCCTTTAATACTAGTTGCAGAAAGCGTTGAAAAACCAGGAAATATTGGTGCTATTTTAAGAACTGCAGATGCTGCAAATGTAGATGCTGTTTTTATAGCAAATCCTAAAAGCGATTTGTATAATTCTAACATTATACGTTCTAGCGTTGGGTGTATATTTACAAATCAAATTGCAGTTGGTACTTCCGAAGAAATTATAGATTTTCTACTAAAAAACAATATTAAAATTTTTGCAACAACTCTTCAAAATTCTAACGAATATCATAAAGAAAAATATACAGAAGCATCTGCCATTGTTGTTGGTACAGAAGCTACAGGTTTAACAGAGGTTTTTAGAGAAAAAGCAACGCAAAACATAAATATACCAATGCAGGGTATTATAGATTCTATGAACGTTTCTGTGGCTGCTGCCATTGTTTTATTTGAAGCTAAAAGACAAAGAGGGTTTTAATTTTCGAGTAATAATATTTAAGTTTATACATGGCACCTTCTACTCTATTCAATATTTTAATTTCAATTTTAGTAATTAGTTTTATTTTTGATAAAATACTAGATACCTTAAATGCAAAACATTTTAATGATGAAATTCCTTCAGAATTAAAAGACGTTTATGATATAAATGAATACAAGAAATCTCAAGAATATAAAAAGATAAATAGTAACTTTTCTAATATAACCTCTAGTTTTTCTTTTATTCTAACGTTAATTTTCTTTTTTGCAGATGGATTTAAATATGTAGATAATATTGCAAGAAGTTTTACTAACAATTCCATTTTAGTTGCTTTAATTTTCTTCGGAATAATAATGTTAGGTTCAGATATTTTAACAACTCCTTTTTCCTATTACAAAACATTTGTTATCGAAGAAAAATTTGGTTTTAATAAATCTACAAGAAAAATATTTTGGTTAGATAAATTAAAAGGTTGGTTAATGTCTGTCTTTATTGGTGGAGGAATTTTAGCAATTATTATATTATTTTATGAAAAAGCTGGAGAAAACTTTTGGATTTACACATGGGTTTTAGTTGCTATTTTTTCTCTTTTTATGAATATGTTTTACGCAAAATTAATTGTGCCTTTATTTAATAAACAAACTCCGTTAGAAGAAGGAGAATTAAAGTTTGCAATAGAAAAATACGCTGCAACAGTTGGTTTTAAATTAAATAATATTTTTGTTATAGATGGCTCTAAACGTTCTACCAAAGCAAATGCATATTTTTCTGGCTTTGGTTCACAAAAAAGAATTACACTTTATGATACTTTAATAAACGATTTAGAGACCGATGAAATTGTAGCAGTTTTAGCGCATGAAGTTGGTCATTACAAAAGAAAACACATTATCTTTAATCTAGTAACCTCTATTCTACTAACTGGCTTTACTTTATTTATTTTATCGTTATTTATAAATTCTCCATTATTTTCTGAAGCTCTAGGTGTTGCAACACCAAGTTTTCATATTGGTTTAATTGCATTTGGAATTTTATATTCACCTATTTCAGAAATAACAGGTTTATTTATGAATTATGTGTCTAGAAAATTTGAATATCAAGCAGACAATTTTGCCAAAAAAACCTTTGCTGCAAAACCTTTAATTACTTCACTTAAAAAGCTATCTAAAAATAGTTTAAGCAATTTAACACCACATTCTGCATATGTTTTTATGCATTATTCTCATCCTACATTATTAGAAAGAGTTAAAAATTTAGATTCTTAAATGCTTGTTTGTTAAAATTCTTATTATTAAATTCACTTTAGATTATCAACTAAATGTAATTTATGCAATACACAGCAACGATAGAAGAGGAAAATAAGGAAATTGCAAACAGATACAAAGATTTACTTAAAGGTACTTATGAGATTTTATCCGAAGAAGATAAAAAATTAATAAGAAAGGCTTTTGAAGTTGCTGTAGATGCACATTCAGAACAAAGAAGAAAAACAGGCGAACCTTATATATTTCATCCCATTGCTGTTGCAAAAATTGTTGCAATGGAAATTGGTTTGGGTGCAACTTCTATAGCTGCAGCACTTTTGCATGATGTTGTAGAAGATACAGAATATACTTTAGATGATATGGAGCAATTGTTTGGAGAAACAATTGCAAGAATTGTAAACGGACTTACAAAAATATCTCGTCTTAATAAAGAACAAGACGCTTCTATACAAGCAGAAAACTTTAGAAAAATGCTTTTAACATTAAATGATGATGTTAGAGTTATTTTAATAAAAATTGCAGATAGGTTGCACAATATGCAAACTATGGATGCAATGCCAGCTCATAAACAAGTAAAAATAGCTTCAGAAACCTTATACATTTATGCTCCTTTAGCCCATAGATTAGGTTTGTATAATATAAAAACTGAATTAGAAGATTTAGGTTTAAAATATACAGAACCAGAAGTTTTTAAAGACATTGTTACAAAAATTAAAGAAAGTAAAGAAGAGCAACAAAGGTATTTAGAAACATTTGCAGAGACTTTAAAAAAGGGTTTAGACAAAGAAAACTTTACTTATGAAATAAAAGGGCGTTTTAAATCTATTTACTCTATTCGTAGAAAAATGCGTAAGCAAAATGTAACTTTTGAAGAAGTATACGATAAATATGCAATTAGAATAATATATACACCTACTTCTGGTGATGATAAATTTGATGCTTGGAAAATTTATACCATTGTAACAGATTATTTTAAACCCAACCCAACTAGGTTAAGAGATTGGATTTCGCAACCAAAAACAACAGGTTATGAAGCTTTACATATTACTGTTGTAGGGCCAGATGCACAATGGGTAGAAGTTCAAATTCGTTCTAGTAGAATGAACGAAATTGCAGAAAAAGGCTATGCTGCACACTTTAAATACAAACAAGGTAATACAAATGAAAGTGGTTTAGAAACTTGGTTAAATAAATTAAAAGAATCTTTAGAAAATCAAAGTTTAAATGCTGTAGATTTTGTTGAAGAATTTAAATTGAATTTGTATGCTAAAGAAATTTATGTTTTTACACCAAAAGGAGAATTAAAATCGTTACCAAAAGATGCTTCTGCCTTAGACTTTGCATTTACTATACATACAGATGTTGGTTTAAAATGTAGAGGAGCAAAAGTAAATGGTAAATTGGTACCTTTAAGTCATAAATTAAAAAGTGGAGATCAAATAGAAGTAATTACAACCACCAATAATAAACCAAATGCAAGATGGTTAGATTTTGTAATTACAGCAAGAGCAAAAACTAAAATTAGAGCCGCTTTAAAAGATGAAGAAAAGAAAATAGCAGAAGAAGGAAAAGCTATTTTAATGAGAAAATTACGTCATTTAAAAATACCTTTTAATGAAAGAACAGTAAACGAACTTGTAAATTTCTTTAATATTAGAACAAGTTTCGATTTGTTTTTTAGAGTTGGTAATGGCGCTATAGACAACCCTAAATTAAAAGCTTACGTTGCACAAAGAAATAGTACAATTTTAAACTTCTTTAAAACTAAATTAAGAAGATCTCCTTCTAATAATAAAGAAATTGTAGAAACAGAAGAAACAACAAGTAAATATGATGCTTTAGTTTTTGGTAGAGAAGAAGAAAAACTAGATTACAAGCTATCTAAATGCTGTAATCCTATTCCTGGAGACAATGTTTTTGGGTTTTTAACTATTAATGAAGGTATAAAAGTTCATAAAAAAAATTGTCCTAATGCAATTTCTTTACAGTCTAATTATGCTTACAGAATTATGCAAGCAAAGTGGATAGACTCTACAAAACAAGACTTTAAAGTAATTCTGCATATTAGTGGTGTAGATAATAGAGGTATAATTAACGATCTTACTAGAATTATTTCTAGTAACATGGGTGTTTTTATTAACAGTATAAATATTGCTGGTAACGAAGGTATTTTTGATGGTAAAATTAGCCTTAGCGTTAAGAATAGCGGGCAATTAAACAAATTAATGAAAAGTATTCAAAAGGTAGAAGGTGTTAAAAAAGTAGATCGTGTTAATAGTTTATAAATATCATATTCAAAAAGAAGTAATTTATTCAGAAATAACTGTAAATTTGCTTTTTCGTAAAATTTTAAGATAATGAGTAATTCTCTTGAAAATCAAGAAGTAGTAAAAAAAGTATTTACAGCATATTTAGAAGAAAATAAGCACAGGAAAACTCCTGAGCGTTACGCTATTCTACAAGAAATTTATGATGCTGATGAACATTTTGATATAGAATCTCTCTATATTAAGATGAAAAACAAGAACTATAGAGTTAGTAGAGCAACCTTATATAACACTATAGAAATTCTCTTAAATTGTGGTTTGGTAAGAAAACACCAATTTGATGGGCAATCTATGGCCCGTTATGAGAAAAGTTACTTCGATAAAAACCACGATCATGTAATATTTACAGATTCTGGTGAAGTAAAAGAATTTTGTGACCCTCGAATTCAAATTATCAAAAAAACTATTGAAGATATTTTTGATATAGACATTCAAAACCATTCTTTATACTTTTACGGAACAAAAAAGAAAGAATCTTAATTAACAATAGAACAACACAAACAACAAATTACACAACTAATGGCTGTAGATTTATTACTCGGATTACAATGGGGAGATGAAGGAAAAGGTAAAATTGTAGATGTTTTAACAACAAACTACGATATTATTGCACGTTTTCAAGGAGGTCCAAATGCAGGACATACTTTAATTTTTGACGGACACAAACACGTTTTACACACAATTCCTTCTGGAATATTTCATAAAACAGCATTAAATGTTGTAGGTAATGGTGTAGTTATAGATCCTGTTATCTTTAAAAAGGAATTAGAAAATTTAGACAAGCATAATATAGATTATACCTCTAAATTATTAATTTCTAGAAAAGCACATTTAATATTACCAACACATAGGTTATTAGATGCAGCTTCAGAAACTTCTAAAGGAAAAGCAAAAATTGGTTCTACATTAAAAGGAATTGGCCCAACTTATATGGACAAGACTGGTAGAAACGGAATGCGTGTTGGAGATTTAGAATTAGAAAACTGGAAAGAAAAATACCACGCTTTAACGGCTAAACATTTAGGAATGTTAGATTATTTTAACATTGAAATCGAATATGATTTAGACGAATTAGAAGCAGAATTTGATAGAGGAATTGCTAAATTAAGAACTTTACAATTTATAGATAGTGAAGAATTTTTAAACCAAGCTATTAAAGACAAAAAAACAATTTTAGCTGAAGGAGCACAAGGTTCTTTGTTAGATATTGATTTTGGTACATATCCTTTTGTAACTTCATCTAACACAACAGCAGCAGGTGCTTGTACAGGTTTAGGTGTTGCACCAAATAGAATTGGTGAAGTTTTTGGAATTTTTAAAGCTTACACAACTCGTGTTGGTTCTGGTCCTTTTCCTACAGAATTATTTGACAAAGATGGTGAAGAAATGGCTAGAGTTGGT
>TARA_R110002049_G_scaffold134756_3_pt1 | contig 13972 bp, 14 predicted proteins | sample TARA_R110002049 | Tara Oceans TARA_R110002049 (sample SAMEA4396941) | marine metagenome | biome: Polar Biome; feature: [SRF] surface water layer (ENVO:00010504); material: water (ENVO:00002006), including particulate matter (ENVO:01000060) such as... | depth 5 m | reverse complement strand
GCCCCTACTTCGGGACGGCTTTCGGCACCACACCTTCTGTAATGGTGGTGGTGTTATCGACTACCATCGCAGCACCATTCACTGCGTTCGATTCATCCGACGCCAGAAATAGCACCATATTCGCGACATCGGAAGGCTCACCCACCCAGATATTCTCCATCGCCGCGGCCGCCTCCGGATCATTCTCCCGCACAGTTGCGGCCACACCTTCCAGCATTGGCGTGCGCATATTTCCCGGGTGAATTGAGTTGCAGCGAACCCCATAGCCATTTTGTGCACTGAGTACAGCGACCGATTTCGTCATACCGCGTATGGCGCTCTTGGACGCGGCGTAGGAAAAAATCTGCGGTCCGCCCTGAATACTCGCTGTGGAACACATATTGATGATAGAACCGCGGCCGGCCGGCTTCATCACTCGCAGTGCATGCTTGCAGCCGAAGAAGGTACCATCGGTGCCCACGGCATTCACCAGCCGCCACATCTCTTCGGTGGTCTCTTCGATACTGGCCAGGCGGACAATGCCGGCACTGTTGAGTAACACATCGAGGCGGCCGTAGTCCGCCACCACCTTGTCCAGCAGCGCAATCCAGTCAGCCTCACGGCTTACGTCCAACAGTTCAAACCGTGCGCCCGCTATACCCTTCGCCGCGGCAGCGCCCTGCGCCTCATCGATATCCGCGATGATGACGGATGCACCCTCCTCTGCCAGGCGTTGGGCCGAGGCCAGCCCCAGTCCCGACGCGCCACCGGTAATCAGGGCAACCTTGTTTGCCACTCTTGCCATAAAGACGTTTCTCCTGCGATTGAAAACGCAGACATACCGGACAATACCTGAGGCTGCCTGCTTGCATTAAATTATTAGCATGTTACCTTACCACAAAACAGTCAGGACGTACTGTTTATTCTAAATTTGCTGGAGACGTACCGGATGAGCACCGAAAAAGTAGAAAACTATGACGACGTTACGATGTATGGTCTGACACCAGAAAAACAGGAAGCGCTGCTGCTGGCACAAAATGAACTGACGTTTATCTGGACCACCAAAGACGGCCACGGCATGGGCGTCACGATGAGTTATATCTGGCGCAAAGGCCGCATCTGGTGCACAGCGACAGAGCAGCGTGCCCGGATGAAAGCGCTCGCGCGGGACCCGCGCTGCGCCGTGGTGATATCCAGTGCCGGTGTCGATGCAGACATCAGTCAGTCCATCACGTTCAAAGGTCGTGCAATCCTGCACAAGGATCAGGAAACCCGTGACTGGTTCTACCCGGACTTCGCCCGCCATGCCAACAGCCCGGCGCCGACACCAGAAGCGTTTGTCGCGTTTCTCGATACCCCCGCGCGCATTATTATCGAGGTGGTACCAGAGAAAACCATCACCTTCGATGGCGGCGTGATGCGCGACACCACCAGTGAAGCGCTGCAATCCTGAGGGCTTAACCGCCCTCCCCTGTCGCTCAGGCCGCGTCAATTTCCTTGAACGTGGCCATGCCTTCCTCAAACTCCCAGAAGCCGCGCAGTGCGGTCAGCTTGCCCTGCTCGTTGCAGCTATACGTAAAGACGCCGTTAACCTGCTGACTGTACTTTTTGCCGTCCATCTCCATCACCACATTCAGCGTCACGACATTGGCGCATTCCAGATGGGCCGTGTAGGTCTGGTGAATGATGTATTCGATATCCGAATTGGCGATATTGCGGTCGTAAAAGGCCTCCCTGGCTTCGGGTGTTGAATGTCCGTTACCCTCCGGATCAAGCATCGTCGGGCCAATTGGGTCCTCGATGATGCCATCCTCTGCCCACATATCGAGCCAGCGCGCCTTGTCCTTGGTTTTCAGGCACTCCCGTGACCTGAGTGACATCTGGTATGCAACATTGTTTTCGTTCATGCGGCGTCCTCCACGCTACTGCGTTATTGTAGATACTCAGCAACTCGCGCGCGTATCTGGAGTACAGTGTGTGAACTCCAACTCGCGCGTGAACGGGCAGTGTACACCAGTCTCAGCGCAGAGGAGCCTTGGGAGCGCCCAGCCTGTGTCAGCGATCGACGATGGGCTGGCAAGATATACCAGCTAGGCAGATTCGTGGCCGGGGACTTTACCGTCATAGGACACCTGGGATATCGCGTCGCCGTCAAACTTGATGGTTTTCTCCGGAATCAGTTCCAGCACAACCCGCAGCGGCGTATCGAGGTGCTTGATCGCCGCTTCCAGCGTTGGCGCCGGGTATGGACTGATGATGGCGCCCATCGCCGGGTAGAACCAGTCCTTGGTTGCCTGATCGTCGTGAATTACAACCCGGCCCTTGTAGGTGATCTGCTTGCCCGGCCCCATATCAGTCCCCATGCTGGAGATCACCACCGAGGCTCGCGGATCGCGGCGCAAGGCTCTGATACGCGCGCGCTGGCTGGTCGCTGTCAGCCAGATGGAGCCGTTGCGAGCGACGTAATTCATTATCACGCCCAGGCCGTGGCCCTCTTTGTTGGTCCAGATAAAGTTGCACTCTATCTGCTTCTCCAGCAATTCCTTTTCGCGCTCATCGCTCAACTCGTAAAGTGTGACATCTTCGTAACCCTGCATACTGTGTCTCCGTTATCAAAAATTCGGTAGTTGGCCATTCTGTTGGCCGCCTGCCAGATCCAGCACCTGACCGTTGATAAAACCCGAGCGCTGGCCGTCCGCGAGGAACAGGGCCGCTTCGGCCATATCATCCAGCGTGCCCATGCGCCCCGAGGGCGTCGCATTGAGGTGACCGCTGATCACCGAGTCCATGGAAAAGAACGCATCCGTCATATCCGTCTGTATCAAGCCGGCGGCAATGGAATTGAAACGCACCTTCGCCTCGCCGTATTCCACAGCGGCCACCTTCACCGCAAAATCGATACCCGCGCGCGCCGTGGAGTACGTCGCCAGGCCCGGCCCGGGAATGCGCGCGGTTAACGACGAGATAGTGATCACCGAGCCGCCGTCCGGCATGGCCGCCGCGGCATAGCGAAAGAACAGCAGCGCGCCAATGACACTGATTTCCATGGTCGGGCGAATCGCCTCTGCATCCAGATCTGCTATCAGTGCAGGCGCGTGGATGCCGGCAGAAAATACGGCGATATCGACACGGCCATAGGTCTCTTTGGCAATGCGAAACAGGTTTTCGATATCGCCGTCGCGTGTGACATCACAGCTCACTGCAGTGCCATTCAATTCAGAAGCCAATGCCTGTAAAGGCTCCATACGACGCGCAGCCACCACCACATTGGCGCCCTCTGCCGCGAAGCGTCGCGCGATGGCGGTACCCAGATTGGCGGTGCCCGATGCGCCCAGAACTACCGCTATTTTTCCTGCCAGTGTTGCCATAAGCTCTCAGCCGTTCGAGTAAGTAGTCAGAGTGTTCGGGGCAGAAATGCTACAGGTCTGACAGCACATGCCCACCATCGACCGTGACGGCCGATCCCGTCATCAGCGACCCCGCTTCGGAGGCCAGCAATAACAGTGGCCCGTTCAGCTCTTCGAGGTTGCCGGTGCGCCGCTGCGGTATACGCTTGATCAATGCCTGGCCATCCGCCGTCTTGAACCATTCGCCGTTCAGCTCCGTCTGGAAATAGCCGGGGCACAACGCGTTCACCCGGATCTTGTGCTGAGCCAGTTCCAGCGCTGCCGTTTTGGTGAACTGTACCACCGCCGCTTTGGACGCCGCGTAGTTGGTCAATGCCTTCTGTACCCGCTCTGCCAGAATGGAAGCGATATTCACGATGCTGCCCCCGGTGCCGGCTGCAATCATACGCCGCGCGGTTTCGCGAGTGACATACGCGACCCCGTTCAGGTTAGTGTCAATAACCTTGTTCCAGTCGTCATCACTGAGGTCGAGCAAGAGTTTGGGAACAGTAATGCCGGCGTTATTGATCACCACGGTGACAACGCCGAACGCCCGCTCCACCTCATCCAGCGCCTGCGCAATACTCTCGCTGCTGGTGACATCCATCGTCACCGCCATCGCCTCGCCCCCTGCGGCGTTAATGCTGTCCGCTTCCTTCTGGATCAGGTCAGTGCGCCGCGCCGCCAAAACAACTTTGGCGCCGGCTCGCGACAGTACCGGGGCGAAGTGTTGACCGAAACCGCTGGAGGCCCCGGTGACGAGCGCGACCTTGCCCTCAAGTAAAAACGCTTGTAACAGATCATTCATAGCAAACAGTTTCCTACTTCCGACACACAATTACTGCACCCGGGCACCGTGCAAACACAGCGTCAGCACGCTCAGGCACTGAGGTATTTGTCCAGTGTCTGGTGAAAATGACGAATGCGAATTTCCTGATAGTTGGCCAGCACGACTTCGCCGGACTGCAGGTTGTGCAGACCCTTCTGCACCATCTTCAGGTTACTGAAGTCCTGGTCAAACACCCTACCCAGCCCGCCTTCCAGCCCCTCGGCCTCGGAAAACAGCTGGTCCTTGCCCAACTTCTGCACCGGGCAATCGGCGGGGCGTTCAGTGCCCTCGGGGTAGCGCATCAGCACGATGATTTCCATCGTGCACATTTCTGGATCGTTGCCATAGGGCTTCATGCGGTAGGTCAGGTTGGGATGAAAACCCGCCCAGGGCGCAAAATTGGGGAACACTGAATACAGAATCGAATCCATAATTTCGCTGTGTGTGCAGAAACTGCCCAGGTCCGTCTGATACTGCTCGGAGTAGTGTTTGAAGTAGTAGTCCGCCAGCCACTGCCGCGCACTCATACCCTCGGGCACCTCCACCTTGGAACCATCGGTCAACCACGCACCGTGCTCCAGCCAGTCGTTCACTGTCTTGTCCGGCTCAATGTTCTCAAGGTGCGGGCTGACCACTCCCATCGGGGATATGGTGCGACTGATATTGTCGCCCCAGCAATCGTACTGGGAGTTGGAGTCACCGAGGTAAGGCAGGATCTGCGGGTGCGTCTGCACCGTATGATAGGACTCGATAAACGCTTCCCACGCGACTTTCCAGTTACACTCAATCACCTTCTCAACGTGCATGACCTTGAAAGTGTTCTCCGGCTGCCAGCGCTTAAAGTGTTCTGGCAGCACGCCAAGATAGCTTTGCAGCGATTCGGCCTGCAAATCCATATTAATGAAGACCCAGCCACCCCAGGTATCCACCTTCACCTGCGGCAGGGAAAAGTTCTCTTTTTCGATATGCGGGAAATCCCATTCGCAGGGCGCTCCCTGGAATTCGCCGTCCAGGCTCCAGCGGAAACCGTGAAACGGGCATTTGAATTCGCGCGCTGTACCGCAGTCCTTGCGCAGCTGCCTGCCCCGATGCAGGCAGGCGTTGTAGTAGCCCTTGATCTCGCCCGCCTCGGTGCGCGTCAGCACAATGGAGTACTTGGCTATGTCGTAGACAAAATAACTGCCGACCTCAGCGAGCTCCGACTCGCGGCAGGTCACCAGCCAGGTGCGGTTCCACAATTTTTCTTCTTCGAGCTTTTGGAACTCCGGGCTGAAGTAGCGATCGACAGACAGGTTCTCGGAACCCAGATAGGTGTTCGTGTTTTCACGCAGTGACTCCGGTACGGGTACCGTCTCCTTGTCGAGCATCTGCTGATAGGATTCACCGGCGGAGCGCGCAGACAGCTGTTCTCTGGTGAGCGTCTTTGGATTATTCATCGCGATTCTCCCGCTATTTCTGCAGTATTGTGACGGCACTGATACCCGGCGCACCGTAGACATGGGTATAAGCCAACTTCGGATCGCCCGGCACCTGGTGCTCGCCGGCCTGGCCTCGCAGTTGCAGCACGTTTTCGTATACCTGACGCAAACCGGACGCACCGATCGGCTCGCCATTGGCCAGGCAGCCGCCGTCCGTATTCACTGGCATGGCGCCGTCGATATGCGTGGCACCGGCCTGGATCAGTGCCTCCTGCTCGCCGTGCTCACAGAATCCGTTCTCCGCCATATGCATGATTTCAGCCCCCACCTCGGTGTCCTGCAGCTGCAGTACATCCATGTCGTCCGGCCCAACGCCCGCCATTTCAAATGCGGCTTTGGCGGCATCCACCGTGGGCCCGTCAACCTGCTGTAACGCCTGGCTTGGTGCGAATACTTCGAACGAGCCAAAGCGCCTCGATTTCATGGTCGCCGCCTTCAGGTACACCGGTGTCTCGGTATAGCGTTTGGCGTGATCGGCACGGCACAGTATCAACGACACACCGCCTTCCGAGGGTGAGCAGAACATGAACTTGGTCAGCGGGTTATTCACCATCATGGAGTTGGCGATCTCCTCCACGCCTATCGGTTCGCGGCGCCAGGCATTGGGATTTTTGGCGCCATTGATAAATGCCTTCTCCGATACCTTGGCCAGTGTATTGGTGCTGATATTGTAGTCGTGCATGTACTTCTGGATTTTCATCGCAAAGAACTGCGTGGTCATCATCAGGCCCGCCTCGCCGTACCACTGGCCGATGCCCAGTTCTTTCGGGTCGGCGTTAAACGCGCCGCGATCGTGCTTGTCAAAACCCGCGACCATGCCGATATCGTACTGTCCCGACTTGATCGCATTGAACGCCGAGATCAGCGAACTGCCGCCGGTCGCGCAGCCATTGGCCACATTGATAAACGGAATACCGGTGAGCCCCAGTTCATTGACCAACGCATCGGCGCTGCCGGCACTGGCACTGCCGCCGAACGCGAACTGGATATCGCGCCATTCGATACCGGCATCCTGCAATGCCAGGCGCGCGGCGTACGCCCCCTGCTGCAGGCCACTGCGCGCAGGTGTGCGACCGAAAGGGTGAATTCCAATACCGACTATTGCTACATCCATTGCTGTCTCTCTCTTAATCAGCGACCGGTTGAAAGAAGAAATTGATCACTTCATCGCCATTATCTTCAGTGCGGTACGGTGCAAACACGACTTCCATCTCCATACCAATGTGCAGTATTTCGGGGTCGCTTTCTGTAAGGCGACCCTCTACACGCACGCCGCCGGGCAGTTCCACATAACCGACACCATAGGGCTTGAACGTCTCGGGTGTCTCATCGCTGCGGTACGGCGGCTTGGGCATAAACTGCTGGATCGTCCACGTCCAGAGCGTACCGCGACCGGGCAGTTCCTCAACCACTACATTCTGGCCGGAGCAGGCCATGCAGGACTGCGCGGCGGGAAAACTGGCAATGCCGCAGTCCTTGCAACGGCTGGCCAGCAGCGCGGGGTTGGCGGCGGGCCAGGTGAACAGGCCTTCGGCGATTGGGACTTGGTTGGTCATAGTATTGTCTCAACAATTCTTGTGTTACTGCGCCTATCTAGCGATGGCGTACACGCTGTTTGCAGCTTTTCCTGGCACTGTCTGGCACTGTCCGGGCCTGCCTGATGCTAGAGCAACATGGATGCCGGGTTCTCCAGAAAGCCCTTCAACGACTTCAGGAAGCGCGCCGCAACCGCACCGTCTATCGCACGGTGATCGGCGGATAGCGACACTCGCATCACGGTGGCGGCAACGATATTGTCGCCGCGTACGACCGGCTTTTTCACGCCCGCGGCCACCGCGAGAATCGCCGCCTGCGGCAGATTGATAATCGCGTCAAACTGATCCACGCCATACATCCCCAGATTGGAGATGCTAAACGTGCCACCGCTGAATTCGTCGACGCTGAGCGTGCCGGATTGCGCACGCGCGGCGAGATCGCGCGATTCCTCGGCGATCTGCGTCAGGCTCATCGCGCCGACATTGCGAATCACCGGCGTAATCAGGCCGCCTTTCACCGCCACGGCCATAGAGATGTCCGCCTGATCGAACTGGCGAATACAGTCAGGTGTGTATTGCACATTCACTTCCGGCACCTGCTCGAGTGCGCTGGCACAGCCCTTGATCACAAAGTCGTTCACCGAGATCTTGTGCCCCAGCGCGTCGTTCATATAAGCGCGCTGTTGCAACAGGCTGTCGATCTCAATATCCACGCTGACGCGATAGTGCGGAATGCTCTGCTTGGATTCGGACAGGCGTGCGGCGATGGTTTTGCGCATGCCGCTGAGTTTTTCCTCGCGGTAGTACGCCATGCCTGTCGCATTGACGGCGGCCTTCTCCACATCTTGCTTACTCACCCGACCGCGACGGCCGGTCGGTTTCACATCGTTGAGATTGATATTGAGGCGTCGCGCCAGGCGCCGCGCTACCGGCGTCGAGGGCACCTGTGAATCGTCTGCAGTAGAACGCTGCTGCTCACCGGATGCCGCTGTACCGGGATTCGCCTTGGCCAACACCCTGATACCTGCCGCCTGTTCGACATCGCGCTTGGAGACACGGCCATTGCGACCCGTGGGTGTGACATTGTGCAAATTGATACTGTGCGCTTTGGCGATACGCCGCGCCACAGGAGAGGCATTAACGTCGCTGTCGTCCGGGCCTTCAGACAAGGCATTGGGGCTAGCTGACGGCGAGGCAGGCACGACGGTTGCGGGTGCAGCGGGCTGAACAGCTGCCGCCGCTGCCGGCTTGGTTGCAGACCCTGTATTCGCCCCCTGGGCCAGCGCCGAGCCAGAGGCGTCTGGCACAAATGCTGCAATAAACGCATCGATAGCGGCATCGTCTGTCTCTGCGGTCGCAACCACCCCCATCAACATACCTACCTGCAGCATCTGGCCAACCTCGCCGACGATGCGAACCAGCGTGCCCGCCACCGGGCTCTCGGCGGCATTGACGATTTTCGAGGTTTCGATATCGACCAGTTCGTCACCCACGGCTATCCGGTCGCCGACTGCGACGCGCCACTCGGTGATCTCGCCCTCTTCCATCGACATTCCCCACTTGGGCACAGTGAGGGCGTGCAGTGTACTCATCGTGTATACCCCAATACGTCGCGCACAGCCTGTTCAATATCACTTTCCTGCGGCATCCACGCATCTTCCAGTGCCGGTGCGAACGGAATGGGCGAATGCGCGGCGGTGACTTTGCGGATCGGGGCGCGCAATGCACCAAACGCTTTCTCCGCGACGATACTGGAGATGTCAGCCGCAATGCCGCAGCGCGGTGTCATCTCATCGACAATCACCAGCCGCCCCGTGGTTTCGACGCTTTCGATAATGGCTTCTTCATCCAGCGGTGAGGTGGTGCACGGGTCGATCACATCGCAGCTGATCCCCTCGGCGGCCAGGCGGTCGGCAACGGCGACCGCTTTGTTCACTGTGTTGGAGATACCCACGATGGTGACATCGCTGCCCTCGCGCAGGAAGTTGGCCTCGCCGAAGGGAATGGTGTACATCTCGTCGGGTACTTCGCAGCTGGTTTCATAGAGGAATTTGTCTTCGACAAACACCACGCAATCGTTGTCGCGAATCGCGGTGATCAGCAGGCCTTTGGCATCGTAGGCATTGGTGGGGCAGACAACCTTCAGCCCCGGTACCATCGTCACCATCTGCGTCAGGTTCTGCGAGTGCTGCGCACCGCCGCGCAGACCGGCGCCGGCCATCGTGCGGACCACCATGGGGCACTGTGCCTTGCCGCCAAACATATAGCGAAACTTGGCCGCCTGATTGTAGATCTGATCGAAACAGACGCCGAGAAAATCCATGAACATCAGTTCGGCTATCGGGCGCAGGCCTGTCTGTGCAGCACCTGCGGCAGCGCCCATAATGGCCGACTCGGTAATGGGCGTATCGATCACGCGGCTTTCGCCAAACTCGGGAAACAGTCCCTTGGTCACCCCCATGACACCGCCGTAGGCATCGCGATCACCGTCGCAACCGGCACCGCCGGCGACATCTTCTCCGATCACGATCACCGTGCTGTCGCGCCGCATTTCCTGCGCCATGGCTTCGTTGATAGCCTGTCTGTACGTCTTGATTGGCATTACTGATTCTCTCCGGGTGCTGTCTGTTATAACGCGCGTTTGCGCTGTCGTGTTGCTATGCCATAGTGTGTTGTCAGTGCCTCAGTAAGCGGAACTGTAGACATCGGTCAACAGTTCCGACACATCCGGGCCGGGTGCTGCCAGCGCAGCCTTGGCAGACTCATCGATATACTCAGCCACCTCTTTATCGATTTTGTTTAACTGTGCTTTGGTTGCCAGTTTATTCTTGATGGCATTGGCACTGGCAATCGCAAGGCAGTCCATTTCCTTCATCAGGCGCTTGACCTCATCCTTGCCGCGATACGCCTGCGCATCACCCTCGAAATGACCCCGAAAGCGCGTGATGCTGGCCTCAATAGCGATCGGCCCCTTGCCACTGCGACAGTGCTTGACGGCTTTTTTGCAGGTGTCGTACACCGCAAACACATCGGCGCCATCGACCTTCAGTGCGGGCATGCCAAAGGCTGCGGCGCGGCTGGCGATATCCTTGGAACCCACGGCATAGCCCGCCGCGGTGCCCTCGCCGTAACCGTTGTTTTCAAACAGGAAGATGGCCGGCAACTGCAACACCACAGCCAGGTTCATCGCTTCAAATGTGGTGCCCTGATTGGAGCCGCCGTCGCCGGTGAACGACACGCCGACGCGATCAGTGCCCAGTGTTTTGGCTGACAGAGCAGCGCCAACGATCAAGGGCGGCCCGCCGCCGACGATGGCATTGGCACCCAGCATTCCCTTCTCCACCGCCGCAATGTGCATGGAGCCGCCTTTACCGGCACAGCTTCCGCCCTGCTTGGCCATGATCTCTTTCATCATGTCGCCGACATCGCCGCCCTTGGCGATGCAGTGACCGTGACCGCGGTGGGTGCTGACGATGTAGTCGTCGTCATCGAGATTCATGCACATGCCGGTGGCGATGGCCTCCTGCCCGGCATACAGGTGAAGAAAGCCCGGGATATTGCCCTTGCCGAACTCGTCGCTCACGCGGTACTCAAAATCGCGTATGGTTCGCATGGTGCGGTAGGCCTGCAGAAATTGCTTTTTATCCAACGACATTGATTGCTCCTGAAACCTGACGGATACAGGGCGAGATCGCCCTGCCGGCAGTGGTTTTATAGTCTGTATTGATAACTGTCCAGTTCACGTTTTCCCGGTACTGACGGGCAGCACTCAACCGTCCTGCCCGCAATTACTCTACAGTGTCAGCCCCTGCATCCAGTTCGCGTGAAACCCATTGGGCACGCGCGCGGGGATATGCACTTTGGCGACCGGTCCGCTGTCGATATCGCCAGCGCTCAGGATTGACAGGAACGCGCCTTCGCCGGGGTTGAACACAAAACACATCACCCAGCCATCCTCCTCGCGCTCGCTGTCGGGATTGGCCACATACACCGGCTCCCCCGCATTCGCCTCGGCGCCAAACTCCCACAGCTTGGTTTCACCGGTTACAAAATCGTAGCGGCCGGTACAGTTGTAGCCGTGCGCATCGCCCCATTCGCGATTGGACGAGGCCGCGAATCCGTAGCGGTAGTCCTTGCCCATGCGGCGCTCATCCACGCGGGAAAACTCGCAGAACACATCGCTGAACTCTTCGTCTGTGACCTTGCCGCTGGCCAGGTTCAGCGTCATTCGGTGCATACGTCGCGGTTGCTTCTCCGCGCCGCTGCCCTGCGCCTGGGCGAAGGGGATGGAGTTGATCCAGATGTAGTCGATGACGATTTCCCTGCCACCTGCAGAGCCGCGTTCAAAACCGTTACAAAAATGCCAGCTGAAGAAGGCATCGGTTTCAAATACCCGCTGTTCGCCCTGTCCATCGCGTGGAATCACGATGATTTTGGTACCCAGTTCGGGCTCCCACATGAACGGGTCTTCACCTTTCATCGCTTTTTCCAGACTGTGAAAGGCCGGGGCGTAAAAAATGATCACGTAGTTTTCGGTGATCTGCAGATCGTGAATGATGCCCTTGCGCTCGAAAGTGACAGGGATGGTGCGCAGGTGCTTTGCATTGGCGTCAAATATCTGCACCCAGTAATTGGGGCTGTCCCAGCGCTGGGTACAGGAGATCAGCTGACCGGTGTCAGGACATATCTTGGGATGGGCAGTGAGCGCGTCGCCCGGCTGCAGTGCGCCGTTGTAATCGTACAGGCCCACCGTGCTGAGATCGTTGTTCAACAGGTGCGGAAAGCCGCCCTCCCACATCGCCAGCAGCTTGCCGCCGTGATAGAGCACATTGGTGTTGGCCGTGTTGCGCACCGGGTTGGGTTCGCCGCCGGCGTCGATCACTTCCTGCGGCACCGGCAGTATCTTGCCGACGCTGCCGTAGATCATGCGGCCGAACTTGCGCTCCGTTTTCAGGTGCGCGGTTTCCACCCAGCGGTTTTTGTACTCGACATGCCCGTCCTTGAAGTACACAGCGTGTACCATACCGTCGCCGTCGAGCGGGTAAACATAGTAGTTGGGTTGATAGGCCACATTGGCGCCATCGCGCATGAATGCGCCACGCAGGCCGCGCGGTACCTCACCCTCAACACTCAACTCATTTTCGCCGAAATCGCGCTCTTCAGACACAGGCGCATAATTGCCCTGCAGGTAGGGAAAGGCACTTAAATCCATCAGTTCACCTCGCGTGTATTATCCGTATAGTCATACTGGGAGATTAGATAGGCGATAGTATCAGTTCGCCTTATTAAAAAACAGTCTCGTCTGTTTCTTTTCAATCGGACCGGCGCTACAGTAGTCTCCAGGCAGCCTCCTCCACCAATAAAAGCCAGAAAATCGGCCACTGACAGGACAGGAACAATGACAACACACGACGATGATCTCGCCCTTAGAAACCTCATGGCCCGCTATATCGACGCGGTCAACCGCAATGACGCGGACGCCTGGATAGCCACATGGGCCGAGGATGGGGAGTGGAACCTGATGGGCGAGCCTGTCAGCGGCCGGAGCAATGTACTGGCCATGTGGCAGCAGATGATGGGAAATTTCGACTTCGCGGTAATGATGCCCAGTTCCTGCCTCTTCACGGTAGACGGCGATACCGCCAGCGGCCACTGGTACCTGCACGAATACCTGCGCGACCAGCAGGGCACCGGCATCACTATACTCAGCCGGTATCTCGACACCTACACCAGACAGGGCGGGCAATGGCTTTACCAGTCACGGGTATACAACATCATCTATAACGGCCCGGCGGATTTAAGTGGCGCGTATACGCCGCTGCCGGAGAGCTGAGCTTTTTCAGCCAGAGGCAATGGCGTATTGCCCCAGCACACTGAATTGGGTGTAACATGCACGTCTTATAACAACCCTAAGATTGCCTCCAGCTAAACACAGGTACCCACATATGACCAACCCACCCGATTTTAAGCGCCGCACGATCGTCAAGGCCCTGGCGGCCAGTTCACTGATCCCACTGCTTGGCAGCAACCTGATAGGCTGCTCCAACAGCTCGAACAATTCCAACAACGGCGGCGGCAGCGGCGTCGACAGCGTGCCGGCCAACTTCAATCACGGGGTTGCCTCCGGTGATCCACTGACAGACCGGGTCATTCTCTGGACCCGCGTAACACCTGTCGAAGACGGCGATGTAGTGGTCGCTTGGCAGGTTGCGGCAGACGCTGATTTTGCCGACATCGTGGCCGAGGGCGATGGCGTGACCACAGCAGATGTGGACTACACGGTGAAAGTCGACGCCCAGGAGCTACAACCGGGCACGGCGTACTACTACCGCTTTATGACCGGGGATAACACCTCCCCCACCGGAAGAACCCGCACCCTGCCATCAGGTACTGTAGCCGCCGCATCGTTCGCAGTGGTGTCGTGTTCCAACTACCCCGCCGGATTCTTCAACGTCTACGCCGAACTGGCCAAGCAGGACCTGGACGCCGTATTACATCTGGGCGACTACCTGTACGAGTACTCTGCCTCTGGTTACGCCAGCGATCGCGCCGAGGAATTGGGCCGGGTGGTGGAACCGGCAAACGAGATCATCTCGTTGAGCGATTACCGCACTCGCTATGCGCAGTACCGCGGCGATTCGGACCTGCAGTCAGCACATGCCGCCCACCCCTTTATCGTGGTGTGGGACGATCACGAAATAGCCAATGACAGCTGGGAAAACGGTGCGCAAAACCACAACCCGGCCACTGAAGGCACCTATGCCG
>TARA_R110002049_G_scaffold67299_3_pt1 | contig 13975 bp, 12 predicted proteins | sample TARA_R110002049 | Tara Oceans TARA_R110002049 (sample SAMEA4396941) | marine metagenome | biome: Polar Biome; feature: [SRF] surface water layer (ENVO:00010504); material: water (ENVO:00002006), including particulate matter (ENVO:01000060) such as... | depth 5 m | reverse complement strand
TATGCTCTATATCGTTTAGTGTAATTTCTTTGCCTGCTAAGTTATGAGTCGTTTTATCGAAAAAACCAGGCGTATCTAGAGGTGATTTTATTGGGTAATTATCAATAATACCTTTAATTACCGAAATGTTATAAGCATTAATCCAAAAGGCTTTAAAGTTGTTAGCATCTGTTTCATTAACCGTAATACCATTAGCAATTTTTAAAAGTTCATCTAATTCTGATTGATTCTTTTCTATGCTTGTGTAATCAACCTTTCCATTAGAGACATAGGTTCCCAAAAACGAATTGGTATTAGTAAAAAATAAATCTAAATCTTGCGCGCTAACACTAAAAGTGATTAAAAATGCGATTAAAAAACTGTATCCTTTCATAAAAATGAGTCCTATTTTATTAATTTAATAATCTTTCTGTCGCACATAAATTCTAACACTTACACGATGTTAAAAAAATAATAACGAATTCTATAAACGTGAAACCTTACAAAAGTTTTTCTATTTAAATCCTTTCTAAATTAATCGCATTTCTTAAGTTCTTACCTTTAACTTCGACATACCTCTTAACTAACAATAAAAAACCATGGACCACATCGTAATTATAGGCAACGGAATTTCTGGTGTTACACTAGCAAGACATATCCGAAAACTATCCGATAAAAAAATTACAATTATCTCTGCCGAAACAGATTATTTCTTTTCGCGTACAGCTTTAATGTATGTGTACATGGGACACATGAAGTTTGAACACACGCAACCTTATGAAAATTGGTTTTGGAAAAAAAACAGAATCGAACTGAAAAAAGGTTATGTAAAAAACGTCTGTACAAAATCCAAAACCCTTCATTTTGACAAAGGGGAAACCATGCCATATGATAAATTAATTATTGCCACTGGCAGCAAACCGAATAAATTTGGTTGGCCAGGGCAAGAATCAAATGGTGTTATGGGAATGTATCATAAACAAGATTTAGAGAATCTTGAAAAGCATGCTCCAAACAAAGATGTTTGTAAACGTGCCGTTATTGTTGGTGGTGGTTTAATAGGCATTGAATTAGCTGAAATGCTGAATTCTAGAAAAATACCAGTAACATTTTTGGTTAGAGAAAACAGTTTTTGGAATGGTGTTTTACCTGAAGGTGAAAGCGAAATGATTAACAGACATATTAAAAATCACCATATAGATTTAAGACTTTCTACAAATTTGAAAGAAATAAAATCGGACGAAAACGGAAACGTAAAGTCCATTATTATTGAAGAAACCGGAGAAGAAATACCTTGTAATGTAGTTGGCTTAACTGCAGGAGTTACACCTAATATCGATTTCTTAAAAGATTCTGAAATTGAATTAGGACGAGGCGTCAAAGTCAATCGTTTTTTAGAAACTAACATAAAAGACGTCTATGCTATTGGTGATTGTGCAGAACAACATGAAGCTATAGGAAATAGAAGACCAATTGAAGCCGTTTGGTACACAGGCAGAATGATGGGAGAAACCTTAGCCCAAACCATTTGCGGAAATAAAATTGAATACAAACCAGGACATTGGTTTAACTCTGCAAAGTTTTTAGATATAGAATATCAAACCTATGGTTGGGTATTTGGTGTAAGAGGTCGTCCAGAATACGAAAAACATTTTCATTGGAAACATAGTGATGATACAAAATGTATCACTGTAGCTTACAATAAAGACACCAACGAATTTCTAGGCATCAATACTTTTGGAATTAGAATGCGACATGAAACATTTGATAAATGGTTAACAGAAAAACGGAATGTTGATTATGTAATAAACCATCTCTCTGAAGCTAATTTTGACCCAGAATTTTATTCAAAATTCGAAAATGATATCCTTTCTACTTACAATAACCAACTACAAACCGCTTAATTATGAGTAACAAAATAAATCATAGCATGTCTTTAGCTAAACCAGATGCTGTAGACATTTCTAACAAACAAAAAATAGCACTTGCAGTTGGTGTTATAGGGTTATTCGTATTAGTCCTAGCATTATTCAATACCAATTTTCCCAATAAAGCAGTTTTCTTATCACTTTCATTAGGTTTAATTATTGTTGGCATCGTCGTGTATGCAAGAGATGCCTACCTCAACAAATTAGAAGGTATAAAAAATGATGGTGTTTGGTTTAAATCCATTTCATCTCGTGGTATTTGGGGTTGGATTGTTGGTATTATTCTAACCACATTTTATATCGTTCTTTATTTCTTTCCAAAATATTTAGGATTAGGCTCAGATGGTGAAGCTAACTCAGGCTTAATTGGTTTATTTGACCCATTGAGTCAGCTATTAAGTGGAAGAAATGCAAGTCAGTGGTTTGTTTATGGGACACTTTATACTGTTGCGATTTTAGCTTTTGGATATAAATTTATGCTTAAATACAGACACAATCGTTATCAGCAATTGCGAACGGTTTCAGTGATGTTTTTTCAATTAGGCTTCGCTTTTCTGATTCCAGAATTTATGTATGTAATGAATAACGATTTACCTTACTATGATTTAAAATCTATGTGGCCTCTTAACTATTATATTTTTGATGAATGGTCTGTAAACGGATTCCTATCTAATGGTAATATTGGCTTAGCTTTATTTCTGTTTGGTATTATTTCAATCTTTGTTATCTCACCTATATTAACTTACAAATATGGAAAACGTTGGTACTGTTCTTGGGTTTGTGGTTGTGGTGGATTAGCAGAAACTGCTGGAGATTCTTTTAGACAATTATCCTCAAAAAAGATGTCGGCATGGAAAATTGAACGTTGGTTAATACATACCGTTCTTGTCTTTTCTGTCCTAATGACAACAGCAGTGATTTATACGTATTTAGGCTATGACAAAAATGACTTTTGGCTTACTAGAGATGTTTTCATTGCTTTAGTTATTGGCTTTTTAACATTAGTATTTGCCGCTGTTATGTTTTTTAAAAGACAAGAACTCGGTAAAGATGCCAAATATGGAGCCATTGGTTTCTTTGTGGCAATTACCGTATTACTAGTGATGCATTTTACTGGCACAACTGAAAACCTTTTCTATGTAAAAGCAAGTGTATTAAGATCTTCATATGGAATTTATATTGGCTCTATTTTTTCTGGTGTCATTGGTACTGGTTTCTATCCTATTTTAGGAAATCGTTCTTGGTGCCGTTTTGGTTGTCCAATGGCTGCCGTTTTAGGATTTCAGCAACGTATGTTTTCTAAATTTAGAATTACCACAAATGGTGGACAATGTATTTCTTGCGGAAATTGTTCTAACAGTTGTGAAATGGGAATAGATGTACGTGCATACGCTCAAAAAGGTGAAAACATTGTACGCTCTAGTTGTGTTGGCTGTGGTGTTTGTTCTGCTGTTTGCCCAAGAGGTGTATTAAAATTAGAAAACGATTCTATTAAAGGTCGTATCAATCCTACTGAAATACTTTTAGGAAATGATGTTGATTTAATGGATTTAGTGAATAAGAAATAATGAGATTAACTCTATTTTTATTTGTTTTTACTTCGTTAGCGTTTGCACAAAAAACCTACACGAAAAACACCTTTGAAAATGGAAACATAAATTCTAAAGGCTGGATTCAGAATCATTTAAAAGTTGACTATTGGTATTTTTATCACAAAAATGGTCAATTAGCCAAACGCGGATTATTCAAAAATGGCAAGAAACATGGCTTTTGGCAATACTATAATACCAATGGAACCATTGAATCTCATGGTCATTTTAATAATGGACTAAAAACTAATTATTGGAAAACTTATAAAAACAATAAGCTAGCCGAGGAAGGTAATTATAGCAACGGAAAACGCTCTAAGTATTGGAAATTCTATTATCCTAATGGAAGGCTTAAAGAAAAAGGACATTACAATAATGGACTAAAAACGGCTTATTGGAAAGCTTATTTCAACAACGGTAAACTTGCTAATGAAGGCGAATTTATTAATGGAAAACATTCTGGCTTTTGGCGATTTTTCTATAAAAATGGAAAAATTGAAAAAGTTGGTGATTATAAGTTAGGAAAGCTCAGCAGCTATTGGCAATTTTACAGCGAAAATGGTTTAAAGACATCCGAAGGCCATTTTGTAAATGGAGAAAAAGACAATTGGTGGTTATTTTACGATGAGAATGAAAAAATAAATCACAAGTGTCAATTAACTAACAATAAAAAAAATGGTTATTGTTTAATGTATAAAAATGAAGAATTAGTTTCTGCCGCCAAATACTCTAAAGGTAAAAAGCTAAAAGTATGGACAGACTTAAAATCATTTAAGAGAGACAACAAACTATCAGATTTAAAATAATGCCCAATATAAAAGTTATTATTCCTGCTTATAATGAAGAAGAGTCTATTCCTCTTGTTATAAAAGCCATTCCTACCATTGTAGATGAAGTTATTGTAGTAAGTAACAATTCTACCGACCAAACAGAACTTAATGCAAAAAATGCTGGTGCCACTGTATTGATAGAAAAGCAAAAAGGGTATGGTTTTGCCTGTTTAAAGGGTATGGATTATATTTCTAATCAAAAAAATAAGCCAGATATTATTGTTTTTTTAGATGGAGATTATAGTGATTACCCAGAAGAATTAATAAAAATAGTCCAACCAATAATTGAAGAAAATATCGATTTTGTTGTTGGTTCAAGGGTTGAAGAACTGCGTGAAGAAGGTTCAATGACCAAACCGCAAATATTTGGTAATTGGCTAGCAACCAACCTAATGAAACTATTTTTTAAATCTACTTTTACCGACTTAGGTCCTTTTAGAGCCATAAAATACGATAAGCTTCTAGGTTTAAAAATGGAAGATAAAACTTATGGTTGGACGGTAGAAATGCAGTTAAAAGCATTAAAACAAAAGTTAAGTTATAGAGAAATTCCAGTAAATTACAGAAACAGAATAGGTGTCTCAAAAGTTTCAGGTACGATAAAAGGTGCTATCTTTGCTGGCGTAAAAATCTTGACATGGATTTTTAAATACAGTTTTAAGTGATCTACCTTCAATATACAATAATTGTAATTTATACAATTGCCATAGTACTAATTTTCATGTATGCTTTGGCTCAACTAAACCTACTCTTTAACTACCTTTCTTCAAAAAAGAAACGAGACGAAAGTGAAAAATTTGACTTTTCAAATTCTGAAGAAATTCCACTAGTAACTATTCAACTTCCCGTTTATAACGAGATGTATGTTATGGAACGTTTGTTAGATAACATTGCGCTTTTAGAATACCCAAAAGATAAGTTAGAAATTCAAGTTTTAGATGATTCTACTGACGAAACCGTAGCTACAACTAAAGCACATGTTGAGCAACTTGCAAAAACAGGTTTAGACATAAAACATATTACCAGAACAGACCGAAGTGGTTTTAAAGCTGGTGCTCTTAAAGAAGGATTAAAGATTGCGAAAGGTGAATTTATTGCCATTTTTGATGCCGATTTCTTACCACAACCAAATTGGTTAGAACGTACAATACCTTATTTTAAAAATGAAAAAATTGGTGTAGTCCAAACGCGTTGGGGACACATTAATAGAGATTATTCTTTGTTAACTAAAATCCAAGCTTTTGCTTTAGATGCACATTTTACACTAGAGCAAGTTGGTAGAAATAGTAAAGGTCATTTTATTAATTTTAATGGTACAGCTGGTGCTTGGAGAAAAGCATGTATTCTCGATGCTGGTAATTGGGAAGGTGATACGCTTACTGAAGATTTAGATTTAAGCTATAGAGCACAATTAAAGAATTGGGAATTTAAATACCTAGAAGATGTTGAAACGCCTGCTGAATTACCTGTAGTTATTAGTGCAGCTCGTTCTCAGCAATTCCGTTGGAACAAAGGTGGTGCAGAAAACTTTAGAAAAATGCTTTGGCGTGTTGTAAAGTCTGATAATATTTCGGCCAAAACAAAAATTCACGGATTACTTCATTTATTAAATAGCTCTATGTTTTTAAGCATATTTACTGTGGCTATTTTAAGTATTCCGATGTTGTATATTAAAAATGAATATGCACACCTAAGAAACTACTTTTATGTAATGAGTTTCTTTGTAATGAGTACTATTATTTTCTTTGTATGCTATTGGTTTATGTACAAAAGCATCTATGGTAGTGGCTTTAAAAAATTCTTTAGTTACATAGGTATGTTTTTTACATTCTTCTCAATAGCTATGGGCTTTTCGCTTCATAATTCTATTGCTGTTATTGAAGGCCATATTGGTAAACGTAGTGAATTTGTACGTACACCAAAATTTAATATAAGTACGATTAGAGATTCTTGGAAAGGTAACAAATACCTTAGAAAAAAACTCTCACCTCACGTTGTTATTGAAGGTATGTTAATGCTTTATTTTGCTTTCGGAATGTATAGCGCATTTGTTGTTGGTGACCAAGGTGGTGATTTTGGGTTGTTTCCTTTTCACTTAATGCTCTTTATTGGTTTTGCTTATGTGTTTTTTAAATCATTGACTTCTAAAGTGTGATTGCGCTTTGGAAATATCATAAACTTCCTCTTCTATTTTTTTTTATTAGCAGCATTTTTTATGTGAGTTTCGCCTACGATTTAGTGCGCTCAGACACCACAAAGCTTTTATTACTTTATGTGGCTCTTTTTGTATTTGCCTTTCAAATTATAAAAAAATCAGGATTTAACTTTAGTTTATTAGTCATATTCTCAGTAGCTTTTAGGTTATTGTTTTTATTTGCTACGCCAAATTTATCACAAGATTTTTATCGTTTTATTTGGGATGGACAAATGCTACTATCTGGTTTTAATCCATATTTAACAACACCTAATTTTCAAATGGAATTAGGGGTAATTACTGGGTTTCATAATCAAGTTGAATTATATAATGGCATGGGAAGTTTAAGCGCTTCGCATTTCACAAATTATCCACCAATAAATCAACTATGCTTCCTATTTGCAAATCTATTTCCTGGTAAAAGCATTTTAAGCTCAGTTATTGGATTAAGACTTATTATAATTGCTGCTGACATTGGAACACTTTACTTTGGAAAGAAACTCTTAGAACGTCTAAAACTGCCTTCTACAAAGATTTTTTGGTACATTTTAAATCCGTTTATAATTATTGAATTAACAGGTAACCTTCATTTTGAAGGCGTCATGATATTCTTCCTTGTTTGGTCACTTTACTTACTACATGTTGGCAAATGGAAATGGGCAGCTATTGTATTAGCTTGTTCTATATCAGTAAAGTTAATTCCGTTGATGCTATTACCTTTATTTTTTAATTTTTTTAAATTACATAAGAACGAAGAAAATGCAACAAGCGTTTTAAACCCATTAAAGCGTCTTAATCTGCCAAAACTAATTACTTTTTATGCCATAATTGGGACAACTATACTTCTACTCTTTTTGCCATTTTTCTCGATGGAATTTGTAGATAATTATTCTAAAACTGTAGGACTCTGGTTTGGTAATTTTGAATTTAATGCTAGTATTTATTATCTCATAAGAGAAATAGGTTTTGCAATTACTGGCTATAATGAAATTGCTATAATTGGTAAAATTCTACCTATTATTTCCGTCCTAATTATTTTGAGCTTTGCGTTCTTTAAGGAGCGTAATAATTTAACTAGATTAATAACTTCAATGTTATTGGTACTCACGTTTTATTTATTCTTAAGTACAACAGTTCACCCATGGTATATTGCAACTTTAGTAATATTAAGCGTATTTACTAATTACAAATTTCCAATCGTTTGGTCATTGGTCGTTGTGCTAAGTTATTTAGCATATTCTAACAGCACCAATTCTGAAAATCTTTATATAATTGGATTGGAATATGGCATTGTATTCTCAATATTTATTTGGGAAGTAGCCCTAAAAAAAAGACTGCTAGTTTCCTAGCAGTCTATATCTTAAACATTTTTTCTTAAATGAAATTATGTTATTTCATTTTTTTTACTTCTAATATTTTAAAACTCTCAAAAGTTTCTACATAACCATTTTCGTCTTCCTCTTCGTATTCTGTTATTTCATATGTAATTTGAAAACGTTTACCAATCATGTCTTCAGATTTTAAATTAACCGCTTTTAATGCTTCTTCTGAAATTTCAGTAAAGAACATTGTTATTTCACTTTCCTCATCATCTTCATCTTCTCTAATTATAAAAGAGTAACCATCTTCAGCATCATAACCATCAAAAGTAGCTGTTGTTGTAACCGTTTTCTTTTCTTGTGTTTTAATTGTTTTCTCCAATAAAGCGTTTGCACTAAATACAACGATAGAGAATATAAAGGCTAGTGTAAGTTGTCTGTTTTTCATTTTTACTTAAAATTAAAAAATTGTTGTTTTAAATTCCTGTGTTTTAAATTTTAGGTATAGATATATGATTGACCAGCAAGACTTATAAAGCCTTGCTGTACCTATAACTAATTATTTTTTTGTGGTTTTGGGAATTTGCTACCTCAAGCCCAAATGCTTTTAGAATATAACCTCATGGTTATAATTACTGTAGCTACAATTGTAGATTTTTTTTTAGTCTAATCGTTTTTTAGAGTAAATTTAAGTTTGGCACTACACTTTAAACATCCCTTTAGAATTTTTAAAGCTTTTAAACTCTAACATATAATCGTTAGGGTCTTTAATAAAAAAAGACAAATGCTCTCCTGTTTTACCCTCTAAAAAAGTAGTTTGAGTTACAACTTTTAACTTTAGATCAATCAGTTTTGCATAAAGCGCTTTCCAGTTTTCTTCATTTACAATAACACCAAAATGAAATGACGGCAACAGTTTGCCTTCAAACACATAATTGGGACTATGAAAATGAAATTTTTCGGCTTGTATAAAAGTAATTTGATGACCAAATAAATTTATATCTAACCAATTGTCACTTGTTCTTCCTGCGGAAGCTCCAATGCTATTTAAGTAAAAGTTCTTAGTTTCTTCTACATTTAAACACGGCAACGAGATATGAAATGATGTTTCCATAATTCAACCATTTAAAATTTATAACATTTTAATATATAGTAAATTACAAAATATTCTCAACGTGACAACTATGATTTAGTCAAAATCTTCGTCCTCAGCACCAGGCTCTAAATCTGGATCTTGCACAGCTGTTGGATCATCATCTTCAAAATCCTCATAATCATCTTCATCGTAATTCTCCATTGTCTGCTCTAGCTTAGTACTTACTTTCACTAAATATTTAGTATCTTCAGTAGTTACCTCAACAGCTTCAATAATTTCATTTTTAGCATTCTTAAAAGAAACAATTTGTTCATCATCGTAACCATCTGGATATTTCTCTACAAGAAGTGCTAAAATTTCGGGTGTTAATTTTTTGAAATCAACTATAACTCGTTTTAAATGTGCGTCTTTCGGTTTCATTTTTTAATAATATTTCTGAAGCTAATTTTTTTTAAATATAATACTTATTTATTTACTCGTATAACATCATAAAAATCTTTTCTTCGATCTTTTAAATTTTTTACAGCTCCAAAAGAGTGTAATTCTCGTAAAAGACTTAAATCCACATCTGCAACTAAAATCATTTCGGTATTTGTCGTTGCTTCTGCTTTTATTCCATTACTAGGAAATGAAAAATCGCAAGGCGTAAACACTGCTGATTGTGCATATTGAATATCCATATTATTTACATTAGGTAAATTACCAACACTTCCCGCAATAGCCACATAACATTCATTTTCAATAGCTCTGGCTTGTGCGCATAAGCGTACTCTAGAATAACCATTTTGAGTATCTGTTAAAAACGGCACAAACAAAATATCCATACCTTCTTCTGCCAATAATCTTGATAATTCTGGGAACTCAGAATCATAACAAATTAATACACCAATTTTACCTGCATCAGTTTCAAAAGTTTGTAGTTTATGACCTCTTTGCATTCCCCAAATTTTGGCTTCATCTGGTGTTACATGTATTTTTTCATAACGTTCTAGACTTCCATCTCTTCGACATAAATAACCAACATTAAACAACTTATTATCTATAATTTCTGGCATACTACCTGTTATAATATTAATATTATAAGAAATAGATAATTGTTGCATTTTCTCAACAATTACCTTAGTATACTTTGCCAATTCTCTAATCGCATCTGGCTCGTACATATGATTGTACTTTGCCATTAATGGTGCATTAAAAAACTCTGGAAACAACGCAAAATCAGAACGATAAGCTGCAACACTGTCTACAAAGTATTCTACTTGCTGCATTAACTCATCTAAACTATTATAAGTACGCATTTGCCATTGTATAAGACCTAATCTCACAATGGTTTTTATAGCCGATGCTCTTTTGCTTTTTTTGGTATAATAAATATTATCCCATTCCATTAAAACAGCATATTCATTTGACGCTGTATCGCCTTCCAAATACCCTTTTAAAACTCTAACAGGATGAAAATCATTAGAAATTTGAAAGTTTAAAACTGGATCATGAATTTCTTTACGCTTTACCTTTTCAATATACTCTTTTGGAGTAAGCTGCTTGTGTTTATGGTAATTTGGCATGCGACCTCCAAAAACAATACCTTTCAAATTCAGGTTCTCACAGATTTCTTTTCTGTAATCGTATAAACGTCTTCCTAAACGTAAACCTCTATATTCTGGCTTTATAAAAACATCAATTCCGTAAAGCACGTCACCATTGGTATCGTGCTTTTTAAAAGAATCACCTTTTATAATATCCGCATAAGTATGCTCATCATCTATACTGTCATAATCAACAATAAGCGATAATGCACAACCGGCAATATTACCATCAATTTTAATAACCACTTGTCCTTGAGGGAAAATGGAAGTTAAGCGTTCTATATGATGTTTTTTCCAGTAGGAATCTAAAACGCCTCCATAAGATTCTAAGGTTGCAGATTTTAATTCTTCAAAATCATCAACCGTTAAAAACTTTAATTCTATATTTTCAATCTTTTGATCGTCCATGATTACATATCCAAGAGATAAGCAAAAATTAATGGTGCAACAATTGTAGCATCACTTTCAATAATAAATTTTGGTGTATTAATGTCTAGTTTTCCCCAAGTTATTTTTTCGTTTGGAACTGCTCCAGAATACGAACCATAACTCGTTGTACTATCACTAATTTGACAGAAATAGCTCCAGAATGGTGTTTCTGGTTTTTCCATATCTTGATATAACATTGGGACTACACAAATAGGAAAATCACCAGCAATACCTCCTCCAATTTGGAAGAAACCAATACCGTTTTCAGAATTGTTAGTGTACCAATCTGCTAAAAATGTCATGTATTCAATACCAGATTTCATTGTACTTGCTTGAAGTTCACCTTTTATAACATAGCTTGCAAAGATATTTCCCATTGTACTATCTTCCCAACCTGGACAAATAATTGGCAAGTTTTTTTCTGCTGCAGCATACATCCAAGAATCTTTAATATCAATTTCATAGTGCTCCTCTAAAACACCAGATAATAATAATTTGTACATATATTCATGCGGAAGGTAACGTTCACCTTTAGCTTCAGCATCTTTCCAAATTTTCACAATATGTTCTTGGATTCTTCTAAAAGCTTCTTCCTCTGGTATACATGTATCTGTAACACGGTTTAATCCTTTTTCCAACAAATCCCACTCATCTTGAGGTGTTAAATCTCTATAATTAGGAACGCGTTTGTAATGAGAATGCGCTACCAAATTCATGATATCTTCTTCTAAATTTGCACCTGTACAAGACACAATTTGCACTTTATCCTTGCGAATCATTTCAGCAAATATCTTACCTAATTCTGCAGTACTCATTGCACCAGCCAAAGATACTAACATCTTTGCGCCAGAATTTAATTGGTCTTCATAACCCTTTGCTGCATCAACTAAAGCTGCTGCATTAAAGTGTAAATAGTACTTTTCTATAAATTTTGAAATTTCGCCTTTATTAGTAGTCATCTTCAGTGTTGAATTTAGATTTTTTGTTTCCTTCTTTGTTTGAATCGTTAAAGTTACTTTCAAAAGTATCTTCGATATCTTGATCTTTAAATTTGTAGCTTAACATTTTGTAGTACAATTTTGCTGCTAAGAAGTCTGAAGATTTATCGTTTTCATTTGGGCATAATTCTACGATATCAAAACCAACCACGTTCTTTTCTTCAAAAACTTGTTTTAAGAATTCTAAAGTTTCATAATACAATAATCCTCCTGGTTCTGGTGTGCCAGTACTTGGCATAATTGAAGGATCTAACGCATCTAAATCGAATGTAATAAATACGTTATCTGTCATTTGATCAATAGCAGAATCCATCCAACTATCATCTTCTGCCATTTCATGAGCGAAGTATGTTTTGTCTTCGTCCATAACAGTTTTCTCAATGATATCCATAGAACGAATACCAACTTGAATTAAATTCGTTGTTTGGCTAGCTTCATAAACAGCACAAGCATGGTTGCATGTAGAACCTTCGTAGCTCTCACGTAAATCTGCATGTGCATCAATATGTAAAACCGTTAAACCTTCAAACATTTCATTAAAGGCTCTAATGGTTCCGATTGAAATAGAATGTTCACCACCAAAAACAGTTACGAACTTGTTCTTTTTAATGTATTTTTTAGTCGCTAAGTGTACAGCTTCTACCATAGCTTCAGGTGAACTATTTTCTGAAACGGCATCTGCTAAGAATACACCTTGTTGATAAACCTCCGAAGCTGTTTCAATATCATACAGCTCCATATTTGCCGAAGCATCTAAAAATGCATCAGGACCTTTATCTGCTCCTTTTTGCCAAGTACTTGTACCATCATAAGGTACAGGAATTAGAACGATTTTAGCTGTTTCTAATTTTGCTAAATCTTCTGGAATACCAGCGTAAGTTTTTGTTTTCATGTTTATTTCCCGTGAAAACGGGAATCTTTTTAATTGTTATACTTTATAAAAAACACCTCTAAGAGCTTCGCTCGGTAGCTTCAAAACAAAAAATATTTTGTTTCTCACTAATCCTCAAGGGGACAATTTAAACTAGAGGCATAATTTTTTATTTTAAAATTTATTTTCTAGTAGTTCTTTAGACCTCTCTATTTTCTAACAACGAAGCAGTCTTGGTTCTTGTCTCTTTTTTCTCTTTCGCCTCAGTTTCATACCCCAAAATACCAAGTAGATTCTCACTTTTTTGTTGCTCTGCAAATACTTTTGTACTCAGATTTCCTTCTGCATCTTTTTGAATTAAAATATGCTTTGGTGTTGGTATTAAACAGTGTTGCAATCCTCCAAAACCTCCAATAGTTTCTTGGTAAGCTCCTGTATTAAAAAAGCCAATATATAATGGTTTGTCTTTATTATATTTTGGTAAATAAATAGCGTTTGTATGTTGCTCACTATTGTAATAATCGTCACTATCGCAAGTTAAACCACCTAATAAAACGCGTTCGTAACTATCTTGCCAACGGTTAATTGGCAACATCACAAAACGTTTATTTATAGCCCAAGTGTCTGGTAAGGTTGTTATGAAAGATGAATTAATCATATTCCATTTTTCACGATCATTCTGTTGCTTTTGGTAAAGTATTTTATAAATCGCTCCTCCACTTTCACCTACAGTAAAACTACCAAATTCAGTAAAAATGTTTGGTACATCTACCTCTTCTTCCTCACAAACAAGTTTAATTTGATTTACTATTTCATCTACCATATAAGCATAATCAAAATCGAAAGCCAAAGAGTTTTTTATAGGAAAACCACCTCCAATATTTAAACTATTTAATGATGGACAAATTTTCTTTAATGATGTGTATACCTTTAAACATTTGTGCAATTCATTCCAGTAATACGCGTTGTCTCTAATACCTGTATTAATAAAAAAGTGTAACATTTTCAGTTCAACCTTTTTATTATCTTGAATTTGAGCTTTATAAAAAGGCACTATATTTTTGTATCCAATACCCAAACGAGAGGTGTAGAATTCAAATTTTGGTTCTTCTTCTGAAGCAATTCTAATACCGACTTTAAACTTTCCGTTTATTTC
>TARA_R110002049_G_scaffold183243_1_pt1 | contig 13978 bp, 11 predicted proteins | sample TARA_R110002049 | Tara Oceans TARA_R110002049 (sample SAMEA4396941) | marine metagenome | biome: Polar Biome; feature: [SRF] surface water layer (ENVO:00010504); material: water (ENVO:00002006), including particulate matter (ENVO:01000060) such as... | depth 5 m | reverse complement strand
CACTTTCGTGATCGGATTTTCTTGGTCGGGGTGGCAGACCTAACTTCCTAACCCCAAAGCACTATTTTACAATTGTTTATAAAATTTTAATTCGTTTTGCACACCTATTTGCACACTCAAAACCAAAAAAGAAATCTAAAGATATTATTTACTGTTCTTTAGTAGCATAAAGGTACAAATAAAATGAATTATGGATAATTTGACAATTTAAATTATTTTTTCCCCTTTTAAACAATTAGGTTTCGTGCGGAGATTACACATGACCGGAATTGCTCATCAACTCATCAATATCTGTTTGTCAATGTTAATTTAAAATGTCAACTAGATGATTCAATTGCTAAAACATTTGTAACAAATCGAACTCCTCTATTTTTAGCATTTACACATATAATCAAATATTGTAAAATCAATACAAGATTGTAAAATAGATTTAAAGGCCAAGAACCCAAGATTAAAACAGGTATACCTAAAAAGATTAAGAATAATACTGATAATGATGTCAAATCACGTGCCAATAAAAATGCTCTATGACTATTTTGAATAATATTGTTATTACTGTTTTTCCTATATATTTCGTACCACTTTCTATTTTGGTCAGCTGTATTTTTCGGCAACTTACCATGAATTTCTTTTAATTTTTTTCTATTGACACGATGGTCGCTTTTGCTCCATTTACTAAAAGCCGTCGATCCCGGTAAAGGATGCTTTAATTTCCAATATACTAAAATTGCTTTTATATGGCTTGATAGCAATCCATTCAGCAAAAAAAGCACCAACGGAGCTATGGACACACCTACAAATTTTAAAATCAAGTAAATATCAAAGCTTTTTGTAAGTTCTAAAAAATGTACTGGGAAAAGCAATCCTATTAAAAAAATTATGTTTGCAGATAAGAACACCCATAATTGAGGGGTGTTCTTGGCTTTAAGATTTATTTCTTTGGTCATATGTAGAAGTTTTATCAATAAACGAACGGTAACAATCCGATTGGCGTTAGTATGGTCAAAAATACTGGCAAGGGAGGATTTAATTTTTGAAATTCAGCCTTATGCTTATAAACGCTTTTGATATCTTGAGGACTCAATTCATTTGGGCCATCAGGATGTGTGTGCCACTCTCCAATATACCCAATTTGTTCTCCAGAACAATCCCTAATACTTTTAATTTCTTCGGGCAAACCATCTATACCACGCATAAAGTGTATAGAAGTAGCTTTACTGTCTTTTGGGGCACTAATTGAATCAACCACATAAATCATCTTTGTTTTATGATTACAATAGCCAATAAAAACCCCTCCTGTTTCATTTCTCTTTGCTTTTGAAAACTCTTTCATAATTTTTTTATAGACTTCATTTTGAATCCTTACACTCCAACTATGATCATTGGTAGCCCGATAAACATGAACTGGTGCAACTTCTATAGTATTGGTTAAAATACCATATGAATCTTCATCTATTATTTGACATAATGAAATTTTACCATTGACCGGAACAGTATTCATTTCTTTTTTAATTATTCCTGCAAAAAAAGATGCATGTGATGCAATTTTATCATCAGACAAAACAGTTGTTTCTGAATTGCAGCCAATACCCACTCGAACATTCAAATTAGTATTACTATGAGCCAATTTTTCTCTTTGAAGCCAATCTTTAATTTCTGATGTATGCAAAGACATATTATATAAATGCGCCTGTAAATCATCTATTCGTGGATTGCGACCATTCCCTTCCCTGTAAAGTATGCCCAAATTACCAAAATCAGAGATCATTGCACTCAACACATTTTTTTCAACTATATGTTTTCCTATGGAAAGCGTATTAAAAAAAGCTGGAGAAGCGGTGAAGTCCATAATCCAATTGTGGAATTCAATAAGAGGCTTTTGGTTTATTATTTCCTTATCAGAAAAACCAAATGATGGGGCTGATTCCAAAGGGTACATTTTATTAATTGCTTTTGCCAAAGATTCAGCTTTATTCTCTCCTTCATGTTCACCAAACAACGTATGCCGTACTAAATTATGAGGGGATAAAGAATCTGGATCAACTAATGACAAATGTGGATAACCTGCTCTTGCAAGATGCATTATTATCTTTGAACCAAGAGCTCCACAACCAAATACTAATGTTCTAAAGCTATTTTCCAATTGAAAATTGGATATTTTTGCAGCTAGTTTTTGAGTTAGTGGTTGATTGTGAGAAAAGAAGTTAATATCTATATCGTCTATAATTTTACCATCTTTTATGTCCTCTAATTTAAGCCAAAATCGAAAATTGATCAGTTCAATATTTGATGAATAGCCAATCAATGGTTTGGTTCGTCTTATTGCAACAATTACAGGAAAATGAATGAAGTGATTTAGGTTAACATTTGCAATTAAGCAATTTTCAAGATGATTATGATCAATTTCAAAAAATGTACAAAAAAGTTTAAAATCCGCCCAATTTTTCGGAAGATTCACAAAATATTGACTATTTACCGCATGTTCATCACCCCATATTAGATATCCATAATGATATTTTCTTCTAGTAGAATCATCCTTCTCTTTTCTATTTTCAATATCTACTTCTTTGAGTGTGTCTATTGCATTGTCAGGGTTAAGGAATTTAACGAACCTATATGTTTTTTGATTTATATCTAAACCACGCTCAAATAAGGCAATGGACAGATTTTTATAAGTAAGCAATGGGGTGTTTCTTAATACTGGTTGCACCATTGTATCATAATCATAAATAATCGTACCCGAATAGCCTTCTAATCTTAAAGGTTCAAATTGCTCACCATTCTCATTAAGCTCACCTGCAGCAGCATCACCTAACCAATTAGCTATACGAATAATTAAATCTTCGATTCTTTTATTTGCATACCATTCATCACGATTACCTCTAACGTAACAAAAGGCAGGTGGACGATTATTTGTAGCTATATACAAATGTGCAAGTTGGTCCTTTGGAAAATCCAGTCGGTTAGTATAAACTACTGGAGCCTCATATGGATAATTTAATAAATTAAATACCAAAACAATTTGTTCTTTCGGCGTAATATCCAAATTATCTATATTACCCAAACTTGGCAAATCAACATTTATCTCAATTGGCACTCCAATTCTACCATTTCCCCAATTGTGAATAGACAGAGACTTTTTAGTCAGAATTTGCAATGAATTAAGAGAATCCTGCAAAGTAGGATTCTCAATTTTATCACTGAATACGGGCAAGCTGTCACTAAACTTCTCCATTTCCATATGTTGACGGTGTGTTGATAGCGCCTAAAGCGGCACCACCTGCGACTCTGGCTGAACCCTCTACCTTTTTATGCTTAACAATACCTTGTTGTGTTACCTCATATATTATGGGTTGTGGGGTATTGTTTTCAACATTGTATATGGTTGTATTATGAAAATTGCTTTCTGTAACTTTTTTCACATACTCTTTTTTAGCAGCATAATGAGGTGGATTCTTATCAAAAGCAGATATTTTTTTGCAAGAAGCAATAACTTTTGCATTTGCTCTTTTGTAATCCAATACAGCTAATGAGGTTTGTTTAGGCACTGGGTGATCCGCTTGCGGTCTATCATTAAAAAACGACCAAGAGCAATGATGAGGTGAGAGAAATAAATCCCATTTCAATGCATGTTCGTTATTATGTCTTTTAGTTTTATCAAGAATTATACACCAGGAGGTGTGATCAGAATCACCACCAAACATTGCCAGCGCAGAGAATTCAGATTGATATGGATTATTTTTGAAACGTGCTTGGAAAACAATACTGGTGGAATTCTTTTTATCATCTCCCATAGCCTCCAAATGTTCTTTGAAAGGTGCATGAATGAAAACTGAAAATAGGGCCTGTTCTTTATCATTAAAGCGAGTGACTATTTCACCTGGGACGGCTCTTAAATAATTCAAATCTTGATAATCTTCATTACCATCATATCCGATAATTTTAACACGATTTCCTGGGTTATCTTTTTTTGGATCATTTTTTCTATGCAATGCTAATCTACGTTCAGCTTCTCGTTGGTATGTATCCTCGTCCTCATGTGCGTGTTCTTCAGCTATCATGGGCGAAAACCACATTGTATCTACTCTAATGAGCTCCTCCTTTTTATCAGCTTCAGAATAGTTTTCTGGAGCACCTTGGTAGAAGTGCTTCTTAAATCCCCTGCAATGATCTTGGTCACCATGGGTTAAAATAAACACATCAATATAAGGTATTCCGTTGTCGAATTTGACACTCTGCATCAAATCCGCTTTTGCGTCATACACTTCGTCGCTGTCACAGTTCCTGATATTGCAATCAGTCAGTATTGTTGTTTTGTCCTCTAATGTAATTAAGGACATGTCTCCATTACCCACCGGGTAATATTTAATTGTAGCATTTGTTGCCATATTTTTTAATTTTATACTATTAATTATTATTTGCACTACTTCAATATTATCCCTTGGGAATAATAAGTTTCAGCCAAAATATTAAAGCTGAAATGAGTTAACATTTAATCGAAATCGTATAAAAGAAAATGACAATAATGCTTGTGGAAAAAATAAGTTTACTTATTTTTGTTTAACATCAATAAAGTTTATTATCATTTTCGAATATCTGACTCCAGATTATTTGAATTTTTAAGAAGCATGGTTTAAGATGTTGGAATCTTAATACTGTGCTTTCTTATAAAATAATATTTTGTTTTAGTTTTATATTTGGTTCTTTCTTAAATCTTTCACCTCCTCTTTTAAATCGTTAATTGTTTCAGTTAATTCTTTACCTGCCTTTAGATATTCAGAAGGAAATTCATCTTTTAGTTCCTCCATTAATAAGAAATATACAGGTTTCAACATAGCTTTAAATTCATCATGTTCTTCACTGTTAATGATATTCAGTGCTGCATGGTATTCTTTTTTTGCCATTAACAATAGAAAATAATCTACTAAATCTGACAATGCTCTTTGAAAATATTTTTCATTTTTAGTATCATTGTAGGAGTTAAAAATTTCTTTTGCCAGTTTATTGACCAAATCAAGAGATTTGGCTAATTCATCGTTCCATAGAATAATTTTCGCATAGAGTAATTCATATCGTAAATCATTCTTATAATTCTTTCTGTATTTCTCCAACAAGTCCAAAGCAAATAACTTTTTGTCCTTTCTACCTTCTTGAAAAATACTTTCTACCCAACAATCAATAATTTTAGTTTCACCTAATTCAATAGCCTTGGAATACATTTCGTCAGATTTTTCAAATTCACCCTTAATCTGCAAAAGATGCGCTAGTAAATGAGCTGAACTCGCATTATTCAGCTCCACGCCTTTGTTTAGAATATTTATTGATTTATCAATGTCGTTTTTTTGAAGATATAGTCTACCTAATTCCTCATATCCATCCAACTGACCTTCCCTAATTGCAAGTTTAAATTGCTCTTCGGCTTGTTTAAATTTTGGTCTTTTGTGTAATGCATAAAATCTTCCTAAAAGAACGTGAGCATCTTCTTCACTTTTAGCAACAGCCTCTTTTAAAGATAACTCTGCATCCTTTTCCTTTTTTTGAATTGAAAAATATCTTGCCAATGCAATGTTTGCCCCTTCTACCTTGGCTTTTACAGCATCTTTTAGATACTTTTCCGCTTCACTCATTAGATCTAACTTGATATAAATTTCTCCAAGTGATATAAGGGATGCCTTAAATTTTTTTGAAACTGCTTGTTTATGATATTCAATTGCCGTATCATACTCTTGTTTCTTCATATAAAAATGTCCCAGTCTATGTGCGGCGTACGGATGAGGAGGTGTTAATTCCAAACTTCTCTTGTAAAATTGTATTGCCTCGTCCTTATTTTTTGAATGAAATTCATATATTATTCCCATTGCAAGAGCTGCAAAAGAATTTTGATTATCTAAAACCCAGGCCAATTTTGCTTGTTCTAAAGCTAACTCATTTTTGCCTTGCATCAAATAAATAGAAGTGGCTAACATATAGTAGTCTACATCTCTTTTCTCAACATATTCGAGCCTATTAGCAGCCTCTTCAAATTTTTGCTCCTTAACAAGATTTTTAATCTCAAATAAAATATCTCTTTTATTTGTTTTCGCATTTTTTAAAAGTTTATCTGGAAGTATGGAATTTGTAGCAGTAATAATTTCTTCTTTCAAGGAATCCGGAACATTTTCGCAGGATAAAAAAGTATTTCCCATATCAATTGCCGCTATTTCATCATAGCGCCCTTCCTTAAGGTTATTTATATGAATCTTTATTCGTTTTGTCAACTCGCTTTCATCACACCAAGCATCAAAGAATCTAACTAACCAGATCACATTATCTTGATCGTTTTTTCGACCAAATCTCATTAAATACCAAATGTTCAAGAATCTTTCTTTGATACGATAAAAGTGATTTTTTGTGGATGTCGGAACTTTTTCCACAATTTGATTTCTTTCAAGATATGCAAGAATTGAGGAGACGTTTTTACTTTCTATCCTAGTTTTCTTCGAGATATCTCGTACTGAAATGGCATCCCATTTCCTTGCAATGACATCTATTACTTTTTGCTGTTGCGGTGACAATTGATCCAATTCAGATTTATAAAGCAGCGTAAGGGTATCTATTAAAAGATATAAATCTTTGATAGCTTTACCATTTTCGTTGTCCAAAAATATTTGGAAAAGATATGATATGGTTCTGGGAACCCCGCCAGTTAGACGACGAAGAGCATCTACTCTTCCTGGATGATTTCTTATAACTGATTTAATTTGCCCTTGTTCACCATATTCACGCCCGATACTAATGAGCAGCTTGTTGCACTCCTTTTGAGACAACCCATCCAATTGTATAATATTAAAAAAATTATAAAAAGAATCCCCAAAATCAATATTTCCATCATTAAAATAAGCGGAGGACCCAATGATTTTAATGGGTGTATCAGAGGTTAAAATAGATTTTAGTCGCTTGTTTTCATTAAGAGACAATTTTTTGAGAAAAAAATTGACATTTTCGATAAACAGAACTGCAATTTTTTTCTTTTGATTTAAAAAATTCACCAGATATTGATATGTGGCCAGCTCATAATCGCTTTCTTCATTAATAATCTTCTCAATATTTTTAGAAAGATTTTCCTTATAAAAATTATCTTCAATACCAACTGCCACAGCCTCCCATAAATTCGTCAAATCTGATAAGCTATACTGCTCTTCAGAAAATAATATGGGTAAAAAGCGATTTGACAAATCTAAATCATCTAGAATTGCATAGTTAAGTCTATGCATTAATGTTGTCTTTCCAGCACCTCTTTGCCCTACTATTATGGTATTAGGAAACTCTTTAGATTTATTTGTCGCTTCCAACTGGCTTTTAATGGTAGCAAATTCAGTTGTCCTTATCACAAAACCTTTTATAATGCTTGATTTGGACTTATTACCAGTATTGTTTCTTAAAAAGATGTCTTGGTGACCCATAATTTGACGATAAAAATTTTGCCAAATATAGTGACAATTTTTTTATCGTCAAAATTTTAACGATAAATATATCGCTAAAAGTGTGAATGGTGTTTGATTGGACAGAACAGTAAAAGTGAACCTCCTTTAAGCTGGAAAAATAAGTGAGCCATATTTAAATATTGATAAGCTATTTTAGATTAATCATTAATAGCAGTTAATTAACTATTTTCGGTTTGATTATAGATCATAATCATTGGGAGTTTATCCCGATATAAAGTTATTTTTTACAAGTATTTACTATCATAAAAAATCTCTATGAAAAGTGTGTTTGCTAAACTAAGGGGGGAATAGCAAGAGGGTAACACGCTAAAGCGGTGTTACGGTTTATAAATCATTGATTTTTAACAACATATTGACTTATCAAATTTGAGATGCTGTCCTATTTTTAATGTAAATCCGCTCGAAACCCCTATAAACATTGGAGTTTTTACTGTAAATAATATCCTAGTGCTATTCTCGGGTCTTACATGACTTGGCTATGAAGAGTCTAGTAGATTTTAGTCAATTGGGTCAAAACACCTTCTAGCGCCTATAAGCGTCGTAATATTCTGACCCAATCATAGTCAGTGGAGCACCGGAAAATAATAAAATGACTATAAGTATTGTTTGGAATTAACCGTGTACAAACGTTTATTATCGGATATTATCTTAATAAAGGCATTGGCATTATGCTCATGAACAAAAGCACAATGCGCCCTAATTCGATTTTATTTAACGCTTATCCACCTGAACACTATAAAATCGAATCAGGATCCATGCGCAGGCAAGTTATGGTAAGGATTTGGGGTTGAACAGGATAATTATTCAAATAAAAAAAGCACTTAAGCTAAACTGTCTGTTGATATTTCGAAAGCAGAAATGGAAATGAGATAGATTAATATTAATTCTTAAAAGAAACATCAACTCTGTTTGCAGGCTTCCCAAAAAAAACAATATAGAAAATCGTTTGAATCCCATAAGACGTTGGTCTTACAAGACTATGATGTATAATTACATGAATTCAACAATTCGGATGACCTCTAATCTAAAGCATTAATTAATCTAAATATCCTTTTCTTAACACACAAAGATTGTTAATTCGGCTATTTGATTATTAGTTGTAGCCTTACACTTTTTGTTTTTCAACATTACAAAACCTTAAAAAAGAAAAAAATAGGATTTTGTTGAGATAATTATACTCAACTTATAAGTTGGAATAAGAAAAGTTGCTGCGATTTACGTCTTTATCACCTAAAACTAACGCCCTTTCTTTTACAGCCAAATTATTTAATTGTGTAAAGTCTCCACATTTATTCTATCTCCTTTAAGTTTCATGTTTTGGTTATATCCTGCATCATTTATATAGTTTAAGATTCTATCAAATCATATTTTTTAATCAATTCCCTAAATTTAATATCGACAGGGTCATATGTCTTAGAAAGTATTAAAAACCGTCCATTGAAGTAAATTTTAAATGCCTTATATCCCCCCAGAGTTTTCCCAAAAGAAATCTTTGCTTCAACCGTCTCATATTTATCAGTGAAGATAAAAATTTTGCCGTTTTTTAATTCTGTTTCGGTCATTTAGGCTAAATTCTAATTGAGTTTTTATATTTGATGCTTGAAGATAACAAAAAAATAGATTTCGTTTTTAAAGGCTCCTGTTTTTTGTAAGAAATTTCTTTTATAGTTAATATAAAAAGTGATAAGCCGAGCGTTTTTAAAATGAACTAAAAAATTTATGACGTTAAAACACAACTTATAGCAACATCTATTTTGCTCATGGGCATTAATAAAGTGAATTGGCCAATTGCATAGACTTCTTTTCCGGCAAGTCATACAGCATAATACCGATTGTGAACAATTTTGAAAATACGTTACAAGTTCCCTGGCACCAAAGTAGGTGGATTTCCAAGGAAGGTTGCTGTTGTAATTGGGCACACCGCTGTTTTAAGAGTAATGGTTGGAGAAGTCTGGTCGAAAATACAGCGACACCCATTGAAAAGGCAAAGAGCTTTTTACAAAGGCGGATAAGATAAATACCCCTAAAAGCTAGGAAATTTAAAGATTGTAGTTTGGACAGTAAAATAACTCCCGATTATAAAAAATAAGAACTTCGAATGCCCTTCCGGCATAGAAACGCCTTTTAAAAGATTCTAGGATTTAGCCTTAAAAAGTTCTGATACTGTACTTTTGATTAGCTCTAGCCACTTCTGATAAGAATTTGGCTTGGTAAGAAATTTGTGCACACCTAAATTTTGGCAACGCATTAAATCTATGGGGGAAGAGGAAGTAGTCAATATAACAATACTTATTGATTTCAGCATTTCAGATTTTCTTATTTCCGTTAAAAATTCTATACCGTTCAATCTGGGCATATTCAAATCAAGAAAAATAATTTTGGGCAACTCATCAATGGGGACCATCAATTCATTTAAAAGTTCGAGACCATCTTTAAAACCTTTTACTATGACTTTAGGATAAAGTACTTCTAAAACATCTTCCAATAGATCTCTATCGTCTTCATCATCGTCCGCAAAGAAAATACGGCCAGGCAATTGAAATTGGTTTTCCATTTAAAATATTTCTTAGTGTCTCTATCCCATCACTGCCAAAAGTGTTGGTTATAAGGTTCAAATGTATTCAACATAACCGCTTATTGTTAACAGAATAGGATCTTTTATTGACAAAAAAGGTAGGGACAGTAAAGTTATGCTTAATTTAAATTGCTTTATCTTGTTTGTATTTATTTGAAAGTTACCTTTACCTATTAATTGTGCTTTTGATGAAAACCTACTCTGTAAAGTCTTTGCCCTTAAAGGAGGTAATTCGGGATTTAGCCGAAGAATTTGAAACCTTGTTCGTTGAAGAATGTAATAGATATATCGTAAAAATACCGGCGCACTTGGGAAAGGGATTTGTATACGGGATCAACTTCTCTTCAGGGCTTGGAATTATCTATTACGAATGCACGTTTTTGGAGGATGTTGAAATCCAGTTCAACGTAGACAGCACTCACCCCGTAAAATTCTTGTTCTGCCTTACTGGTAATATCGGGCACCAATTCGTGAACGAAGAGGTTATGCATAACATTACCGAACATCGTAGTGCCATCGTGGCCAGTAGTGCCCATAATGGCCATGTGTTAAGATTTAAGTCGAATGTTTTAACTTCTTTGGCCAGTTTAGAGATTGACCGTATTTTATTTTTGAAATATATGAAGTGTGAGTTGGAATATATGAGTGTTTCATTCAAAGATCTCTTTTATGATGTCCAGGCAAAAAACATGTTCTACTATGAGGGGTATTATTCCCTTGAAATCGCAGATATCTTTACTTCTATTGCGAGGTATTCGGATAATCAGGCACTTGAACGAATGCTCCTTGAAGGAAAATCGTATCAAATTCTGGTAAAACAGATCGAGCAGTTGGAAGATGACAACAAAGATGAAGGTGAAAGAACGCTGCTAAGAAAATCAGAATTAAATCAGATATTAAAGGCTGCAGGTTATATCAAGGAAAACTTGGGCAATCTTGGCAGTATTCCCGAAATTGCTAAAAAAGTTGGGTTGAATCCAAATAAACTACAGCAAGGGTTTAGGTATTATTTTGGAAAAACAGTTAATGAGTACATTTTAAGTACACGATTGGAAATTGCCTCAACCCTTTTAATGGATACCGATATGGCCATTTCGGAAATTGTTTATAAAATAGGATTCAACAGCTTAAGTTATATTTCAAAAATTTTTAATGATCATTTCGGAATGTCCCCTTCAAAGTATCGGAAACTGAAATCTTAAAGTGGCAACTATATTACAAACTCGTTGGCAAACCAATATATAATTATTTTTTCCTAAGATACCTTCCTCTTAATTAAAATTTAACTCACAATAGGCATAAAGTATTCAACTTGATAATCTCGATTTTAAAAAATATAATTATCTGTTTTTAGTCCTTAAAGGAACATATAATAAATGAGAAGAATTTGTAAGTTCAAAGACACTATCCCGTAACATAAATCCCTTTTTATAAACTGATTACTATTTCAAACCTTCCCTCAATTTTTCCTCTCTATAATAAAGGTTAAGGTCATCTAAGAGAGCCTCCTCACCTTGTGGCAATAATCTATTGGCAATTGTAAGTATTTGACGGATGTATTCCTTTTCATATCTGTCATTGACATTATCAATTAGTTCCGGGTCGATTACTTTCATAGCCAAGTAAAGCATGGCTCGGACCGTCAGCACCAGATCCACATGATTATCTACATAAAAGAGACTTACTTCATATTTATTATTAAAGAATGGGTGGGGCTTTAATGTAGGGTGGTGATCCATTGCCTGATGTTTTAAACTATTGATCAGTTTTTCTTCGTTTGGGTTCATAACTCTTGCTTATTCAGATGTTTTTGTTTTGCCATTGTCCAAACCGTTCAGCTTATCGGTTAGGTAGTCCATAAAATCCATTTGATTTTGGGGCAGTATGTTAAGAACCAGTTCCAATACCCTGCAAACGCTGTCGTGTTTAGTTACATTATGATTGTTTGGGGACAATAGCATTCCGTTCCCGTCCAGAGCAAATATACATACTTCCAGAAGGCTCGCTATGTGCAACAGCAGATCATTGTTGTCCCTTACCTCTAAGGATACCTTATGGGTTCCTAATGGATTACTTGGATCCTGTTTTAAAAGCCCCTTGAGATTTTGGTGCAGTTTATGAATGTCATTCAAGGTTTTGCTTCTTTTCTTCTTAGCTTTCATAATTTGTTAAGGTTTTTAAATTAGCACGGACATCACCTAAATTAGTTTGTCATATAACTATATGACAAATATACTGAATAATTTTACTTTGTCAACTTTTTGTATGACATAATTGTCATATAATAGAATGACATTTGTTGTATGACCAAAGATCAATTAAATAAAAAGGTTGGGAAGCGGATAGTAGAGTTGCGCAATAGTAAAGGATGGAATCAATCCGATCTGGCCCGTGCATGTAGCAAGGACAGACAAGCGATTGAAAAGTTGGAGAACGGAAAGGTAAACCCAACTATTTATTCGTTAAACGCCATTGCAGTTGCCTTGGAGGTTGAGCTCTACCTGTTACTCAAATTTTAACCCCATAAAAAATAAAATCAAAATAGTAATGCCTATGCTCTTGACTTCACTTTGAGGTATTTTAACACTTGACTTAACTCAATATATTTCTTTTTTTCCCTAAGCACTTTGGCTCTCGCTTTCCTTAAACCGCTCCAACAGATTACCGATATCCTCACTTATCTTGGACTCCACTACCTTAGCATATATCTGTGTGGTTGATAATTTGGTATGGCCCAAAAGTTTTGATACCGTTTCTATTGGCACCCCATTGGACAGCATGACGGTCGTGGCAAAGGTATGCCTGGCCACATGGAAGGTAATGTTCTTATGGACACCACATGCCCCTGCTATTTCCTTGAGATAGGTGTTCACCTTCTGATTGGAACATATTGGCAGCAAGCCATTATTGGTCGGGTAATCCCTATATTTTTCCAAAATTCCCCAAGCTTGGGGAAGAATGGGAATTTTGACCAGCTCGTCCGTTTTTTCACGTTTGGTATAGATCCAGTTCCGGTCGTCTATCCCCTTGGTGATCTTATCCCTCGTTAGTTCCTTTACATCCACATAGGAAAGTCCGGTATAACAGGAAAAGACAAAACAATCCTTAACCTGTTGCAATCTGTCCTGTTTAAATTCTGTCTTCTTTATCAAATTTAATTCCCTTTGGGTCAGGAACACCCTGTCGAACTTGTTGAACTTCAATTGGAACCTATCGAAGGGGTTTTTATTTACCCATTCCAATTTCACGGCAAGGTTCACCATCTTCTTGAACCGTTCCAAATGTTTCATTACCCCATTGTTGTTAAGGCACAGTCGTTTCTTGTTATCTGTGCACCTCCTTAAGAAATGTTCAAAATCAAGAATGAACCGATAGTTGAGCTGCTTTAGATAGATATCCTCTTGTTTGAACTTGCTCTTTAAAAATCGCTTTAGATATTTTTCCGTGGTATAATAGTTCTTCATGGTGCCGGGCTTTAGGACATGTACCATGTTCCCGTTGTGGTATTCGATAAGGTCCATCAGGGTCCTGCTTACCTCATCTTCCCCAAGGAAACGCATTTTAATGGCGTTGGAGGATACTATCCTGTCCTCATGGACCAGTTGGCCTTGGCACAGTAGAAGTTTGCTCTGGACCTGGTCCAAATAGCAATTTAGGTTCCGTATCTCTTCCGACCTGCCCTTTCCCCTGCCCCTGATGCAGTCCCATTGGCCCGCATATATCTTACGCTTTAAACTGATCTCGGCACGTTTGCCCAAAATGGTGATACGGACATAAATGGATAGGAGGTTTGCAACGCTCCTGGATTTTCTGGTAAAAAAAATTACCGTAAAGGTCTGGTTTGTTTTCATTTGAACCGGCTTTAGTTAGACATTGATCACTAAGGAAAAAAGTCAAATCCTACCCTAAAGTTCTTTCA
>TARA_R110002049_G_C9175592_1_pt1 | contig 13980 bp, 12 predicted proteins | sample TARA_R110002049 | Tara Oceans TARA_R110002049 (sample SAMEA4396941) | marine metagenome | biome: Polar Biome; feature: [SRF] surface water layer (ENVO:00010504); material: water (ENVO:00002006), including particulate matter (ENVO:01000060) such as... | depth 5 m | reverse complement strand
GCAGGCATAGCGACTTCAACCAGCTTTATGGGTCCTGAGCCTACGACCTTATCGTCGTGGGAGCCGGCTCGGCCGGTTTCTCCGCATCGATCACCGCCGCCGAGGCCGGCAAGCGCGTAGCCCTTGTGGGCCACGGGACGATCGGTGGAACCTGCGTCAACTTCGGCTGCGTGCCTTCCAAGGCCATGATCCGTGCGGCCGAAGCGCTACATGGTGCGCATGCGGCTGCGCGCTTCCCCGGCCTTTCGGGCGCCGCGCAGGTTGATGACTGGTCCCGGCTCGTCGCCGGCAAGGACGATCTGGTTGCGACATTGCGCCAGAAGAAATACGCCGACCTGCTGCCCAATTACGACGGGGTCGATTACATCGACGAAGGACCCGCGATTCTGATCGAAGGCGGCGTTCAGGTCGGAGACCGCAAGATCACGGCGCCCAAGACGCTGATCGCCACCGGCAGCCGCACGTTGGTTCCGGCGATCCGCGGCATCGAGCAGGTCGATCCACTTGATAGCAAATCGCTCCTGGAACTGGAGACATTGCCTGGCAGTCTGATTTTCATCGGGGCTGGCTATATCGGGGCGGAACTGGCCCAGATGATGGCACGCATGGGTGTAAAAGTGACCATGGTAGCGCGGTCGCGGCTGCTGCCCGGGGCCGAGCCCGAAGTGTCCGACGCCCTGTCCGAGGCTTTTGAAGACGAAGGCATCACGCTCCTGACCGGGTTGCAATATGACAGCGTTGCTGCCTCGGAAGATGGGGTCACGCTCCGGATCACGCAGGAGGGAATTGCGAAGGAAGTTACGGCCGAACGGATCGTCCTGACCGCCGGGCGGCAAGCAAATACCGAAGGTCTCGGCCTCGAAGAGGCGGGCATTCAGACCGACAGCCGCGGCGGAATCGTCGTAGGTCCGGACATGCAAACCTCGCGCCCCGGCATCTACGCGGCGGGCGACGTGACCGACCGTGACCAGTTCGTCTACATGGCGGCCTACGGTGCCAAGATCGCGGCCCGCAATGCCGTGGCGGAAGGCGATGATCGCTATGACAACTCCACGATGCCCTGGGTGGTCTTCACCGATCCGCAGGTGGCGGGCGTTGGACTCAGCGAACAACAGGCGCGCGACGCGGGGCACGAGGTGAAGATCTCCGTGCTCTCGCTCGACCAGGTGCCGCGGGCGCAGGCGGCGCGAGACACGCGCGGTCTCATCAAGCTCGTGGCCGACCGGGATACGGACCGGCTGCTTGGCGGGCAGATCGTGGCGCCCGAGGGGTCTGACACCATCCAGACGCTGGTGATGGCGCTGAAGGCGGCTATGACGACGAAGGCGCTCGGCGAGACGATCTTTCCCTATCTGACGACCGTCGAGGGCCTGAAGCTCGCCGCGCAGACCTTCGACAAGGACGTGGCCATGCTGAGTTGCTGCGCCGGGTGACGTCTACGTCCCGGTCCGGTCCAAGAAATGGACCGGACCATCTTAGTAGATGCCTCGGTAGCGCGCCTCTGAAACAACCCCCTGCGGAACTTGAGACGCAAGCCGGTAGTTTGCTACAGAGTTCAAAGAGGCTTATCGCATTTTCGGAAGGTTAAAGCGAAGACACCGGAACCTCGGGCCGGCCTCAAACGGATCAAAAGGGTATTGGGAGAAAAGGGCCATGCAGCATTCGCCACTCGAAAATACACGCGCGATCGTCACGGGGGCCAGTTCCGGGATCGGAGAAGGGATTGCAAAGGCCTTCGCTGCGGCGGGCGCTTCAGTCATCGTCAACTATCGCTCCGACGAGGCGGCGGCCAAGCGCATTGTCGCTGAAATCCGAAAAGATGGTGGAACCGCCGAGGCCGTGCAGGCCGACGTCTCCAAGACAGACGGTTGCGAAACCCTGTTCGGAGCAGCCGATAAGCACTTTGGCGGTATTGACGTTCTCGTATCGAATGCCGGCATCCAGCGCGATGCTGCCTTTACCGAGTTGAGCCGCGAGGACTGGCGCAAAGTGATCGACGTCAACCTGACTGGCCAGTTCCTCTGCGCGCAGGAGGCGGTCCGGCGCTTTCGTCAGCAAGGTCTCGATCCCGACCGGTCTCCGGCGCTTGGAAAGATCATCTTCACCAGCTCCGTGCATCAGGCCATTCCTTGGGCAGGTCATGCGAATTACGCCACCGCCAAGGGCGGGGTGAAGTTGCTGATGGAGTCAATGGCGCAGGAACTCGCCTGCGAGAAAATCCGTGTCAACGCCATCGCGCCCGGGGCAATCAAGACAACAATCAATCGCAATGCCTGGGAGGATGAGGAAGCCCGGAAGGAGCTCCTGAAGCTCATCCCTTATGGCCGGGTAGGCGAAACCGAAGACGTGGCCGAGGCCGCGATGTGGCTCGCCTCAGACGCCTCCGACTACGTGGTTGGGACGACGCTCTTCGTGGATGGGGGCATGATGCTCTATCCTGCCTTCCGCGAGGGCGGCTGATGACAGCCCGCCGGGAGGGATATTTGCCGCTGCGCGATTACGCGCTTCTGGGCGATTGCCACGGCGCAGCATTGGTGGGGCAAGATGGTGCCGTGGACTGGTTCTGCCCGGGCCGTTTCGACGCACAGCCGGCCTGCTGGGCGCTGTTGGATGCATCGCAAGGGGCGACCTTCCGCATCGCCCCAATCGAGCCTTTCGACAGTGAGCGCGTCTATCTGGACGACACCAACATCCTTTGCACTACTTTCACGACCCCGAATGGCGGCGTAACGATCACTGACTTCCTGCCAGTCCGTAGCTCGCCCGACGCGACCGATCCTTTCGTCGATCTTGAAGCGAAGGGTTGGCTGGTGCGTCTGGTTGAGGCGTCAGACGGCCCCTGCGAACTGGACGTTGTCTTCGATCCTGGCGACTGTGCGTTCGATCCGGAAGCAGGACGGTTAGCGGACATGCGACTGTTCCAGACTGGAGCGCCGAGCGCAGAGCGCGCGAAATCGGTCATCCGACTGGCGGCAGGTGAACGGCGTGCTTTCATCCTCGCACCAAGCTTGGCCGAGGCGGAAGGACCGCTCGCCCAATCGGAAAGGCTATTGAAGGAGACAGCGGAGTTCTGGCACAACTGGTCGGAAAGGTCGCGTTATCGCGGGCCTTACCGCGCGGCCGTGCAACGCAGCGCGCTTGCCCTCAAGGCGCTGACCTATGCGCCCACAGGAGCAATCGTCGCCGCGCCCACGACCTCCTTGCCTGAGGACATTGGCGGCGAGCGGAACTGGGACTATCGCTATAGCTGGCTGCGGGATTCCGCCTTCGTTCTCCAGGCTCTTGGTGGATTGGGCTACGACGCGGAGGCAGGCCAATACTGTCAGTTCCTTGGGAGTTGCCATGTCCAGACCGTCCCGAAGCTGCATATCCTCTATGGGATCGAGGCGGAAAGCGCGACCGAGGAGCGCCGTCTTGATCACCTTGACGGCTACGCTGGCTCGAAACCTGTGCGCATTGGCAATGCGGCAGTCGATCAGGCACAGCTCGACATCTATGGCGAAGTCGCCGACTGGGCGCTGGCGTATCGGGCCTTGGGCGGGCCGATCGACGAGACGCTGCACAGCATGTTGGAGCACATCGCGGATCATGTGGCTCAGAACTGGGACAAACCCGATCAGGGCATCTGGGAAATGCGCGGAGAGCCCCGCCACTATGTTCATGGGAAAGCCATGGCCTGGGTCGCGCTGGATCGCGCTATTCGATTGTTGGGAGAGCGCGAGACATGGCGCCGGGCACGCCAAGAGATCCTCGATGCTCTGCAAACTCATAGCGATGATGGAGAGGGTGGCGGCTTCCGCCAGACTTTTGCGGATGGTGGCATGGATGCTGCGCTCCTTCTCCTTTCCATGTTGGATCTTCCCTTGTCAAACGAGTCTCTCGACCGAACAGTGCGCGGCGTGGAGCAGACATTGCGCCGCGGCGACTACGTATTGAGATACGATCTTGAAGACACCGACGACGGTTTGGCCGGTGGAGAAGGCGCCTTCTTGATTTGCTCATTTTGGCTGGTCGATGCACTGCTTTGCACCGGCCGCGCGGATGAGGCACGGGGATTGTTTGAAAATCTCTTGGACAAGGCAAACGATGTGGGGCTTTACGCCGAGGAGGTCGATCCGGACAGCCATGCTTTCCTGGGAAACTTTCCGCAGGCTTTCACACATCTGGCGTTGATCAACAGCGCAATCAACCTCGAGCTCTACGACACTGGCGGCGGCGACGCGCTTCTTGGGACCCACGCCGACAGGATAGCGCGCACCGTGCCGCAGCAGGATGGAAACGCACCCCCGCGCTGGCAGTGATATCGCTGGACCACATCGCCTTTGGCGGCCTCGGCAGCGCCGGAAGTTTCGTGGGGGGCGGTGAGGCGAGAAAGACTGAAACCGATTTGAAGGAGACCTGCAATGAGCAAGACATACGACCTGATCGTCATCGGAAGCGGCACCGCCGCGACCACAGTGGCAAAACGTGTCAGCGCCGCGGGCCGCAGTGTGGCCGTGACTGATTTCCGTCCCTATGGCGGCACTTGTGCCCTGCGGGGCTGCGATCCCAAGAAGATGCTGATCGGGGGCACCTCTGCCGCCGACCATGCTCGCCGAATGCATGGCAAGGGGGTCGAGGGTGATGTGCGGATCGAGTGGCGCGAGCTGCTGGAATTCAAGCGCGGCTTCACCGACCCGGTGCCGGAGAAGAAGGAAAAGAGCTTTTCCGAAAGCGGCATCGCAACCTTCCACGGGCGGGCCCGCTTTGTGGGGACGAATGCCGTGGAGGTCGACGGCGAGACGTTGGAAGCCAAGCACATCGTTCTGGCGACCGGCTCCGAGGCGATGAAACTGGGGATACCCGGCGAAGAGCATTTGGTCGACAACGAAGGTTTCCTTGAATTGGAAAGCCTTCCGCGCCGGATCGTGCTCGTCGGCGGCGGCTACATCGCGGCGGAATTCTCGCACATCGCAGCACGGGCCGGAGCCGAGGTGACAATCCTTCAGCACGGGGACCGGATGCTTCAAGGTTTCGATCCGAATCTGGTTGAATGGTTGATGGAGAAATACGATGAGCTCGGCGTTGCCCTCCATACCGGGATGGAGGTCGAACGTGTAGAACAGGCTGGGGACGCCTTTCGCGTCACCGCCGGTGGCGAAGAAGGATCAAGAACCTTCGAGGCAGATCTCGTCGTGCATGCCGCAGGCCGTAAGCCCGATTTTGCGCCACTTGACCTTGAAGCGGCTGGCGTCGAACTGCGTGATGGTAAGCTGGCGCTCAACGAATACCTGCAAAGCACTTCGAACCCGGCCGTCTACGCCGCCGGCGACACTGCTCAGATGGGCCCACCGCTGACCCCTGTATCCAACCATGATGGAAAGGTGGTTGCGGCGAACCTGCTCGAGGGCAACCACAGCACGCCGAACTACAAAGGCGTTCCCTCGGTTGCCTTTACCCTGCCGCCGATCGCTCGTGTGGGGCTGGATGAGGCCGAGGCCCGGGAGCAAGGTCTGAAGTTCCGCATGCAGTGCGACCGGACTCCCGGCTGGTTCTCGACCCGCCAACAGGCGGAATCTGTCTCTGGCTACAAGGTTCTGGTCGAGGAAGAGAGCGAGCGTATTCTGGGCGCGCACCTGCTGGGGCCACATGCCGATGAGGTCATCAATGTCTTCACCGTTGCCGTTCGGCATGGACTCACCGCCGACCAGCTCAAGGATACGATGTTCGCATATCCTACGGGGGCATCGGATATTTCGTCGATGTTGTGAGTGAGGCCGGTTCGGGTCCGCGAATGTCCGGCCGGGTTTCACTTCGCCGTCTCGTCTCGATCTCAGGATAAGCCAGCGAAGGTCCCACCTTGACTCTGTGCAGCTTATGCCGAGATTGCAGAGGTCCCGCTGACGTCTGGATCTCTGTGAAAACCTCTGGGCCGGGTATGACGGGCCCTTCTTTTTCTCTGCCAAGTGTGGTGAGCGTTTGTCATATCGAGACCACAAATGAAGACGGCGATGCACAGAGCTTTCGGGCTGATCGAGAACAACCTGCTGATACTGGCTGTTGCAACTGCGGCATTCGGCCTTGCCGCACCTGCATTCGGGATCGCGCTGGAAGCGGCGATCAGCCCGCTCCTTGCTCTACTCATGCTGGTCATCAGCCTGACCTTCGATGCCAGTGCAGTGCGGATCGTACTTCAAAAGCCGGACCGGCAGCTTTGGGCACTCGGCCTTGTCTACGGCCCGATGTCGCTGGCCGGATGGCTTACCGGACGGATATTCTTCGGTACGGGGCCGCTTGCGGCGGGTCAGACACTGGTGGGAATACTGCCTACAGATGTCTCGGCTCCTCTTCTCGTTCTACTTGCGCGCGGCAATGTCGCCTTGGCAGCGGTGCTGAACGCGGTGAACACCGCACTTTCGCCCTTCGTCATCCCGTTCCTTTTTCTGTGGCTGACGGGAATTGAGCTGACCGTGCCCGTGGGCGCGGTCGTGCTGGAGCTTGTCCTGACTGTTCTCGTTCCCACGGTAGTTGGCGTGTGGCTACGCACCCGTTTCACGGACGAGGTGTCACGTCTCGACTTCGCCTGGCCAGCCCTAGGATCGGTGTTCTACCTCGCCCTCTTGCTAGCGGTGGTCGGACCGAATGCTGCGACCATTATCGGCTATGGCTGGTATGCGATCGTGATCGCCCTGGCGGCGCTGGTGCTGAACCTGATCGGCTATGCCGTGGGCATGATCTCCAAGTTTTTCGCCGCGGATCGAGAAGAGCTGATCGCCTTCCTGTTCATCACCAGCAAGAAGGAGTTCAGCATCGCAGCCGCGTTCGTGGCCGCGTCCGGCCTGCCGTCTGAGATCGCTGCGCCCGCGGCCTTCTTCGCTGTGATCCAGATGATCACTTCCCCCATCACGGCAAAGATGCTGGCTTCGAAGCCGCGACGATAATCCGTGCTCACGTCAGAGAAGAGTTCAATCCTGACCTTAGCTGCGTAAGCCCCCAAGGTCGGCTTAGGGCTGGCTTTGGGCCCCTTTTGCTACCCTGCACGCCAAAGCCATGTATGACCTGACTGGAAGGAACATCTTGAATGGTAATTAGTTAACTTGTTGTTGATCCGGAGCGGAGCAGCTCGTGAAGAACGCTATTAAAACAACCATCCTTTGGCCACGAAGGGTCACTTTGAGTGGAGTCACATCCAATTCCAGCCTGCTTTACTCAAGAATTTTAGTGCTGCTTGTGGTATGCATCACGCTGACAGCTTGCGATGATATACGTTTCCCGCGCGATCCAGAGAAAACCTTAGAGACCGTTCTTGCGGACAGGGAAATGACCGTTGCGTTCGCAGACAATCCACCTTGGGTAACCTTTCACAGCGAAGGGGCGCCGCAAGGCATGGAGGTTGATATGGTTCGCGCATTCGCTGAAGAACTGGGGGTCGCCATCGACTGGAAACGTCTCGGCGCATTCGCGGCGCTTGAAGGCCTTGAACGTGGAGACATCGACCTCGCCATCGGCGGTTTCGGCCGCAAGGACGTGATGTCGGTCGCGGGCGCGGCACCAAGCTTCGTTTATTTCAAGGAAGTGTTCGTTGTTGGCGCTCGGCCAGTCACTAACAGCTCGGATGAGTTGGACGGACGGAAGGTCTATGTGCCGCAGAACCTACCCCTAACGAAGCTTGTCGAAAACAAGGGCGCGATTCTGGTTGAAGAATGGTCCGATGCCGTGGACTACGCCGCAGGTCCCCGTTGGCTTCTCGAAACCAAAGGCCTTCGGCCCACGGAGATCGAGCTGCATCGTTCCGAGCATGTGATGGCCGTGCGACAGGGCGAAAGCGCTTGGCTTCTGCGGCTTGAACGCTTCCTTCGGCGCGAAACAAAAGACCTCGAGGTGCGTCTGAGCGAGAGCGTACAATGAGCCAGTCAATACGCACTATGCCCGAAGAGCAGAAGCAAGCGTTGCGGCGCGCACGCTGGCTGGAAGGTATTTGGATTGTCGTCTTGGCGACGATCGTGACCGCAATTTACTTCGCGGTGGGTAGCAGCCAAGCAATGAAGACCGCATGGATCGAGGACTTACTCAGCTTTGTGCCACCCATCGCGTTTCTAATCGGCTCTTGGATTGAGGGGTGGAAGCCGAACCGGCGTTTCCCTCTTGGATACATCCGTGTCACATCAATTGCTTATCTGATCAGCGCCGTGGCCCTCGGAGGCGTCGGGCTTTTCCTCATCATCGACTCGTCTATTGCTTTGATTAAGCAAGAGCACCCGACGATCGGCAGTGTCGAACTTTTCGGGGTCACCATTTGGTTTGGCTGGGTCATGATCGGTGCGCTGGCCTATAGCGTCGTAATGCCGGTCATTTTCGGTCACCTAAAGATGAAGCCAGCCCAGATGTTGCATGACAAGACGCTCTACGCCGATGCCATGATGAATAAGGCTGACTGGATGACGGGCCTGGCAGGTATTGTAGGCATCGTTGGGATCGGAATGGGCTGGTGGTGGGCCGATGCGGTCGCGGCCATCATGATCGCGCTCGATGTGCTGCACGACGGCTTCAAACATACAGGAGCTGCGATCCGTGACCTCAGTGACGAGATGCCGCGAACGATTGACGACAAGGAGTTTGATCCTTTGATTGGCAAGGTCCAGAAGACCTTTGAGGCGCTTCCTTGGGTGAGCGAAAGTCGGCTTCGTTTGCGCGAGGAGGGACGCTTTTTAACCGGCACAATCTACGTTGTTGCTCACGAGAACTCTCTTTCTGCTGAGATGATAGATGCCGCCGAAGCCAAACTTCTGAATCTACATTGGCGCATGCACGACATATCCATCATGCCGCGAGCTAAGATAGAGGAAACGCTTACTGTCGATGGCGAGGATGATGGTTCACAGCCGCTTCGGTCTGGCGCCATGCGTCATGCGGTGCGCTGAGTCTGCACGACAGCTTTTATTTTGTCCATTCTCGAGAACACGGATTTTTCAGCGGTCGAAACCTACACTCTTTGCGATGGGACCTGTCGGCTGGGGCCCTACACCTGCAATAGCTGTTCTGGGCAACGGAAGCTGTGAACTTGGCTAAAAGAAGCTGCCTATCTCACCGAGTGAATGAGATATCTGCCGTCATCTGGTCAGGACTGCCGCGATCCGTCGCGCGCAGCCGCAGTGCGCCCTCCGATATGCGCCATTCTATGTTCTGCGCCACCTGTTGCCCCGTTTTCGGGTCAACTGCGCGAAAATTAAACGCGACAATACCGTCGCGCTGTAACCCGACGACACGAGTGGTTCCAATACCGTCCGGGTTTGACCACCGTCCGGTGATCCGCTGCGCCCCCTCGGTTCCAGTGAGGGTGCCCGCAATGCTCAGACGGCGTCCCGGCACGATGCACTCCCCGGAAAGCGTGAGAGACTTTTCAACTGCATCATAGCGATTGCTGAGCTGACAGCGCAGGGTTTCTTGGGGCCCCGCAACAGTCTCACGCGCCCAGCCCGACCCCCGCCATGTGCCGGCCATGTCAGCCAGAGGTTCAGCACTGGCCACACCGGCGCAGAGCAATGCCAGCAATGTCAGTCTAATCAGCAACATAGTATGATCCTTTCAAGGTCAGCAGGGCCGGAAGCAGTAGGAGATCCACCAGCAGCGCGGCCCAGAGCGTCACGATCATCATACCGCCGAATAAGCGGATCGGGGTGAACTCACTCAGCAGCGTCACGCTGAGCCCAATAGTCAGCAAAAGCGTTGTGACCACCATGACCTGGCCCGCCGTGCGGGTTGCAGACTTGACGGCTTCCCATTCAGACTGGCCGGCTTTGCGCGCAGCAGCATAGCGGCTGAGGAAATGCACCGTATCGTCTATGGCTATGCCGAAGGCGATGGTCAGGGCCAGCACCGCTGTGGGGGTAAGTTGACCTTCGGCCCATAGGTGGAGAGAGGCACCGGTCAGCATCAACGGCAAGGTGTTGGGAATGATCAAAGCAGGGACAAGATTGGCAGAGCGGAAGGCCAGAGCAACCAGAAGTGTGGCCCCAAGTGCGGCCGCGACCAAACCCATCGACAGCTGCGATACCAAATCGACGGCCTCTCGTCGCATGATTGCCGGCAGACCCAGAACTCGCTGCGCGCCGCTTGCGCGTGCTGTGTCATATAGCTTGTCAAAGGCGGCAAGGGTATCGGGGCTACGCATGGGTTCGGGCACTGACACAAAAATCCGCGAGGACCCCGAGGTGGCGCGCAGTTGCCCGACAAGGGCTTCGGGCAATGCTGCCATATCCTTTGACGTCGGGCGCAGCGTCGGACGGCCAAGCCACCGCGCGACGTTGACTTCTGAGAGGATTGTGCCCGCCCCGGTCAGACCCTCCAACTCCGTGACCAGCGCGTGGGTTTGATCCCAATCGCCGTCCGTTTCGATGATCATCTGAAAGACACCGCCAAAATCCTGCGCTATTCGATCGTTGGTCTGCACCATGGCGCTGTCGTCGGGCAGGTTCTGATAGAGCGGGAACCACGCCGTGGTCTGGCTGAACCCCCATGCTGCGCCGGTCAGCAGGGCAAAGCAAAGTGCTACGGTCACGCCTGGACGGGCGGTGCCAAGACCAGCAAGGACCTGCGCCACAAGCGCTGGAGATTTGGGCAAGGGACTGTTTGAGAGCGGCAGGCATTTGGCCAACAGGGCAAAGCTCACCATTACGATGACAAAAGACAGCAACGTTCCGACCGCACCAAGAATGGCGAACTCAAACAGTTGCGCATTGCCGCTAAGGGTGATGCTGGCGAAGGCGACGGCTGTGGTAAGTGCGGTCAGCCCGCACGCCGGGCCGACTGCGCTGACGGCTTCCCGCGCCGTGCCGCCGCTCTTAATATGGCCAGCCAGATGCACCCCATCCGCAACGCCGAGCACCAAAAGCAGGACAGGGATCACGTTGCTGAGCACGGTGATCGGGTAGCCCAGCCAGACCGATAGCGCCAGCACACCCGCTGCCCCCGCAACCGCCGGGGCTGTGGCAAGAAGCACCATGCGCAGATCGCGCAGCAAAATGCAGGCGGCCAGCGCGATTGCCAAAACGCCCCAAATGTTAAGGGAGATCAGACTGTCCTTCAGGCCCGCAACGATTTCGGCACTGATAACGTCCTCGCCTGTGATGCGCGCGGAGAGGGCCGGTTGCAGATCCCGGTCAAGGCGCGGGGCTATCTGATCCACCACCTGCGTCACCGTCGTTTGATTGGTATCGACCGAAATTGCCAGCAAGACCGCCGTGGCGGAGGAAGTGACAAAGGTCGGCAGCCCCGTTTGCAAGGTGCGGAAGGCCGTCAGGTCCTGCGCGAAATTCTCAGCGATCTCGGGACCGAACACCGAGGTCCCAGACGGCGCGTCGCGGTCGGGCGGCCAACGCAGAACGAAAGGTGAAGCTACGGCAGTGACCCCCTCAATGAATTCAAAGTCCAGCGACAGGTCGCGCAGGGTGCCCATCTGTTGGGCAGTCAAAGGTTCCGGTGATTCAACATGGACAAGGACAGTGCTGAGCGGTGGGTCTTGCTCTGCCGCATAGGCGCGCTGCGCCTGCGATAATGGGCTGTCAGATAGAAACGCCCGGTGGATGTCTTTGTCGAAGGTCACATGTGACAGGCTGAGCGCGATGAATGCCACGAGAGCCAATAAGGCAGCCGTGGCGGCCTTCGGAAACCTCAGAGCCAGAAGGCCAATGCGCTCTGCGCCAAACCCGATGCCGAGGGGCACTCTATCTGGCCCGCAGCGGGGCAAGCGCCTTGTGTTCAACCCCGATACGCACCCAGAGCATCGCTGCGTTGAGAAGAGTGAACACTAAAGCGACCCAGACGAGGCCAAGCACCATGGGGGCAACGATGATTTCGGCGACGACAAGCATGTAATTCGGGTGCGAAAGGTATTTGAACGGGCCACGCACCACCAGCGGTTCTTCAAGTATGATGATGCGGGTCGTCCAGCGGCTGCCAAGCGACGTCAATATCCACAGACGGATGAGCTGAAGCAGGAAAAAGACAGTAAGCCAACCATAGGAAAGAGGTTCGCTATATCCAAAAACCACGAGGCAAGCGATCCACGCGCTGTGAAGCGCGACCATCACCGGGTAATGCCCCGATCCGACCTCGTAGGCCCCCCTATCCAACAACCGTGCAGTGTTCCGCCGCGCAATGACCAACTCGCTCAGCCGTTGCACGATGATGAATGTCAGGAAAAGAGTGGTTGTTAATGCCATCAGGCCGCGTTCTCGGATACGTGGAATGGCAAGAAGGACGCCGTGAACCCCGGGCCAAGCGCACAGGCCATCATCTGTCCGCTCCGGCCAGCATCGATCACCTCCTGCATGACAAACATCACCGTCGGCGCCGACATATTGCCTGCGCGGCGCAAGGTGTTGCGCTCAGCGTTCAATGAGCCTTGGTCCAGATGCAGCGCGCCTTCAATGGCATCAACCACCTTGGCACCGCCGGGATGGCAGACGTATCGGTCAATCTGCGCGTGGTTGAGGTTGGCAGCTTTCAGCGCGCCTTCGGTTGCAGCGGCGAACTCGGCTTTTACGAAATCCGGGATCGAGCGGTCGAAAACCACACCAAATCCAGTTTCATCTACGTCCCAGCCCATAATCTGAAGCGTATCAGGCCATGTTTTCTGGTGCCCGCGGTCCAGCGTGACGGTTTTGCCGGATGTGGGAGGCGTATCGCTGATACAGGCCGCCGCCGAACCGTCGCCAAAGAGCACCGTGGCGATGATATCGGCCTTTTGCAAACGGTCCGCGCGGAACGCAAGCGAACAGGTCTCAACCACCACCAAAAGCACTTTTGCACCGGGCAGTCCTGCCGCGATCGCCTGTGCCGTGGCCAGCCCCGAGACACCGCCCGCGCAGCCGAGGCCAAAGAGTGGCACCCGCATGATGTCCTCTCGAAATCCCATTTCGGTCAAGGCCTGCGCGTCAAGAGAGGGAGTCGCAATCCCTGTCGAGCAAACGGTGACCACGCAATCCACATCTGAGCCTCGCCAGCCAGCTTCGGTCAGCGCGCCTTGAGCAGCATCAATGAACATTTGCTTGGCGCCTGTCATGAAGGCTGCATTGCGATCGGCCCATCCGTGGTCTTGAGAAAACCATTCCATAGGCACGACGGAATGTCTTTGGTCGATCCCAGCGGTGTCGAAGGTGCGAGAAAGCCGCCCGAACTGCGGATACTTATCTCCAAAAATGAGGGCCGCTCGGTCGCGCACATCCGATTGGTTTAGGCAATGGGGTGGCAGCGCCGTTGAAAGACTGTGAAGATAAACTGACATGACAGACCCTTTTTGATTGCAGGTCTGATCATCGACGTTCAGTCCTTTTGAAAACGTCGAAAGGACGCTCGAATCCAACTCACCAGACACTCTTCTGTTCCGGAACCTCGTTTGGGGCATATCCAGCCAAGGCCACGAGAACGGCACCGAGCCCGATCAGACCTACGCCGCTCCATCCCGTCATCGATAATTTCTCACCAAGAAACACCACAGCAATGATGGCCGCGAGCAAGACACTCAGCTTGTCGATGGGTGCGACCTGCGAGACCTTGCCGAGCTGAAGCGCGCGAAAATAGCACAACCATGACGCGCCAGTCGCGAGGCCGGACAACACCAGAAAGATCCCCGTCTTCGGGGAAATTGTGGAAAGCGACTGCACCTCGCCCGTCAACCAGATCAACAAACCCAATGCGAGAACGACGATAATGGTGCGCAGAAAAGTCGCGAAGTTGGAGTTGACGCCCGACACCCCGACCTTTGCAAAGATCGCGGTGAGCGCGGCAAATATTGCGGCGAGAATGGCCCAAAAGAGCCAAGATTCTGAAACGGAATGCATGAATTTTCCTCTTTTGAGTTTGAGCGTTTAGGCAAGGTGAAGGTTTGCTTCGTTTTTTAGTTCAGGCCCATAACGGAGACCTGCATTTTTCGCGTTAGGGCTCCAAGTGCGCACGACTGCGCTGTTCGCACACCGTGATGTAGATGACTGTTAGATCAAT
>TARA_R110002049_G_scaffold84417_3_pt1 | contig 14019 bp, 4 predicted proteins | sample TARA_R110002049 | Tara Oceans TARA_R110002049 (sample SAMEA4396941) | marine metagenome | biome: Polar Biome; feature: [SRF] surface water layer (ENVO:00010504); material: water (ENVO:00002006), including particulate matter (ENVO:01000060) such as... | depth 5 m | reverse complement strand
GGATATCAGCAATGCACAGAACGCCACTATTGGCACGGACAGTGCGACCGGCAGCATTGTTGATGAATCTGATGATCCAAATGATCCAGGCGCCAATACTGAAGGCGACAAACCGACCGTCAGCGTTGGCGATGCCGTTGCCACAGAAGGCGGCAACTTAGTGCATCAAGTGACGGTGAATGGCGACACAACGCAGGCGGACGTCACTTATGACTTTAGTCTCACAGATGGCAGCACTGATCCTGCCACAGCGGGTAGTGACTACACCAATGCCCCCGTATTTAGTAATGGCGTCATCAACAATGGTGATGGCACTATTACCGTCCCTGCGGGTGTCACTGACTTTACCGTCACTTATCCAACCTTAACTGACAACATTCTTGAGAACGATGAGACCACCACGATTACCATTGGTAATGACAGTGGCACGGGTACGATTATCGACAACGATACCGCACCGACACTAACCGTAAATGACAACAGCGTTACCGAAGCGACTGGTAATACTGTTTCAAATAGCTTTGATATTACCGATCCACAGAGCGTTACAGCGTTAACCGTCAACGGTCAAGATGTCACTCTAGCAACCTCTGGCAATCCTATTACTATCTTAGGAGGCAATGCGGGCACGCTAGTCATTACTAACTATGATGCAACTACAGGTAAACTGACCTACGAATATACCGAAAACGATAATGCAGAAGATCATAGCGCTGGTGCTGTATTCGATCAGTTTGACGTGGTATTAACCAACACCATTGGCGATACCATTAATGACATCTTAGATATTGAGATTATAGATACTGCACCAACGGCTAATGATGACAAAAACACCATTAGCGAAGAGATAGATACTGTTTCAGGCAACGTGCTTACGTCAACTGGTGCAGCGACAGATGATGTGGCTGATGATCTAGGTGCTGATAATTCAATAACAGCAACTACGGTAACGGCAGTGGATGGTAACACTGGTGCAATTGGAAGCGGTACACAAGGTCAATACGGTGAACTGACACTCAATGCGAATGGCGAATATGTTTATGATGTTGATAATGCCGCTATACAGTATTTGGCACTAGGTGAAAGTTTAACAGAAACCTTTGAATACACCATAACCGACGCTGATGGTAGTACTGATACTGCCAAGCTTACCATTACTATCACCGGCACTAATGATCAACCAACCATCATTGCTGATGGTAATGACAATATTGCGAATATATCTTTCGTCGAGCAAACAGATGACTCAGTGATCACTCAAAGTGGCATTATTGCTTTTAGTGATATTGATGTCAGTGATACGCTGACACTGGGTTATATTAAAGGTGAAAATCAATATACCTTTGGTCAAGGTAATACAGCCTTGACTGATCTAACTGTTCCGCAAAAAACTGCGCTAGAAGGTATGTTCTCAATAACTCAAGCGACCAATAATAATGGAGTTTGGGAGATTGAAGCAAAAGATACTGATATTGACTTCCTCCCCGAAGGCGAAACCATCACCATCCGCTACGCGGTACAAGTTGATGACGGCAATAACATCACCATAGCTGGCGGTGGTAACGAGATTAGTACCAGTGAAATTCGCTACGTTGAAGTTACTATAACGGGTACTAACGACGGCATTGCCTTAGTAAACGATGTTGTAAGTACGCGAGAAGATACCACCTTAACAGGTAATATATTTGACAATGATAGCGATGATCCAGATTTTGGTCAGGCATTAACCGTAGAGAGCTATGATGTATTAGGTATGACAGCAATAGCTCCTGGTACGACGACTACATTGAGCCCAGACGGCACTAACGCCATTGGTAGCATTACTGTCAATAGTGATGGTAGTTATACCTTTGTACCTGCCGCCAACTATAGTGGTAGCGTGCCTGTGATTACGGCCAATGTGACAAATGGCTTAGCACCGAGCGATCCGTCTTATTCTGCAGGACCGGAGACCTTAACGATAACGGTCAACCCAGTATCTGATGCCCCAGATATCGGCTCTAACAAGACAGGTATTGATAAGATTACAACGAATGAAGACACTATCGTTGAATTAGGTTTAACAGCCCCTACTATTGCCGACGATACTGATCTGGATGGCACAGGGAACGACACCGACAACCTAGAACGTATTGGTTTAATCACCTTAACGGGTATTCCTAATGGCGCTAAACTTAACTATGGTGGTACTAGCTTTGACACAGTGGGCAGTGATATTACAATACTACTCAGTGACTTTGTCAGTGACGGTAAGATAATTAACAACCCAGGGTCAGCAACCATTACCATGACCAGCGCTGAATTTGAGTCGATGACCCTCACACCACCAGCAGATGATGCTACCAATATCTCCTTTGAGATGTCAGTGACAGAGTACGAGGTTGATAGTGATGGTGATATTATCAAGGTTGATAGCAATGGTGCAGTTGATCCAAGCGGTACTGATATTGCTGGTGCAACCAGTACTGTCACTATCGAGGTTGATGTCCAAGCCGTCACTGATAGCGTAGATAAAAACGACCCTAATGATCCAGATAATCCTCATGATGATAATGACGACTTTAGTGAGTTTGGCATTGATTCAAACTATACTATTACGCCTGATGACGGTATTACCTCAATTACTGGTAATAATGTAGTCGCTAATGTCGCTGAAGGTCAGTCGATTGAATTACCAATAAATACTAAATTTGGTGACCTAGTCTATAGCGGTAATAACGATAGAGAGAACTATGGATTTGTAATTACCGGTCTTAATGAAGGTACAGTGGTTGAGTTTGTTGATGCTAATGGTGATGTTATAGCAAGTGGAACTGCCAACGCCGATGGGATGGCGTTGATAGGCGCTACTGCGACTATGGATGTTAATGGTGTTGTCACAGTCACTAACACAGGTCTGCCAGTATTTGACACCAGTAGTGGTCAGCCCACCATGCGTATCGATACAGCTGATTATAATTCGAATGATATGAATGTAGGAGTCACGCTTTATACCAAAGACAATGATGCTGACTCACCTGCTGCTAACCCAACTGTGGAAGAAATCGACACTATCAATGTCAACCTAACCGTCACCCCAGTTGCTGGTCAAGTCGAGCTTGATAATGCAGGTGTTGAAACCAAAGAAGATACGCCAGTCACTCTTGATAGCTTTGGCTTTACCGTGCAGGATGATAAAGATGGCGCTGGTGCAGAAGTCATCACCGAGATTCAATTTGAGCTGCCAGCAGGTTGGACGTTCACTGATACTACTGGTGCAGGGTCACAAAGTGGTACTACTGTAACTATCGATATGACTGGCTCGCCTAATTTAAGTCAGATGGAGCTTACACCGCCACCTCATTCATCGTTAGATGCAGACTTTATTTTTGAGGTCACAACCTTAGACACTGATGATAATGATAGTACTATTACGGTACAGGGCACAGCAACGTTAGAGCAAACCGTAGTCGTCACCCCAGTCGCCGAAATAGTTGGTACGGATACTGACGGTGATGGTACAGATGACCTAACCATCAATCCAAGCTACACTTACATAGCCAACGCAAATGAAGACGAAGCCTTTAATCTTTTCGCTGATCCTGATGGTTCATTTAACTTAATAGATGATTGGAGCAACCAAGACACTTCCGAAGATACCTTCGCACATATGACCTTTGGTAATAAGAGTGATAGCGGCTTCACCTCAGTTGAGGGGGCGGTATTTACTTATAATGATGGCAATGGTTTAGTTAGCCTGACTGACAACGGCAATGGTGTCGATATTCCGATGGAGTACCTAGATACCGTCACCGTAACCCCACCGCAAGACTATAGTGGCTTTAACCTTGCTAGCGGTGCCGAGACAGCAGTCAAGGTCGAGGCAAAAACTGTCGATGTTGACGAAGATGGTGGCGCAACAGATACAGCCACCAGTGGCGAAAGTTACTTAACATTTGAATTTGATGTAAAAGGCGTAGCCGACCCAGCCACCTTAGCTGTTGATCCTGCCGAAGGTTTTGAAGATCAAGCAATTATTGGTGGTAACAATCGTGATGGTTCAATACCAGCAACGATTGATCCTGCTCTTGGTATCCCGCTCGATATCCGCCCAAGCTCGCGTGATAATGACGGCTCTGAGACTTATGATGTGACCATCTCGGATATACCAGCAGACGGGCAGCTTTATTATACTAATAGCAACGGTGATACAGTCTTACTTGATACTACTGGTGGTACGGTAGTGATTGAAGATTACAATAATAGCGTAACTGGGTTGTACTTTGTGCCTGCTGAGAACTTCAGTGGTACGGTAAACCTAAAAGTACAGGCAGTGAGTAAAGAGGATGGCACTAGCGGTATTGCAAGCCCTATTCTTAATCTACCTATCAAAGTTTTTGGCAAGGCAGATCTAATAACCAATGATGACTTAGCAAAAGAGACCGCCACTATCAATGGTAAGGACTATACCTATGTGACTGATGAGGCAACGCTAGATGGTACAGGTAACCATCAGATTGCCTTATCTAGCCTATTCAAGGATGTTGCGGATATCGAGGCATATGATGGAGACAGCCCAGCTGCTGAGCAAGTTATTTATCGGGTTGAGGACTTGCCTGCTGGCTTTAACTTAATCGGTGCAGAGGTTACTTTCTTAGGTGGCGGCGGCACTGATCGAGTATGGTCAGTGACGCTTGAGGCCTTGCAAAACGGTACAGCGCAGCTGCAGACACCAGATAACTTTGCAGGTGAAATCAACTTCAATATTACTGGTACCACTACAGAGAAGGTATCTGGTGATAGTGTCTCCCACAATCAGCAAAACGTCTCTATTCTAGTGACCCCTGATGCAGCTGACGGCACAGTGAATAATACTCAAGTCGTTGCCACTGAAGATTTGTGGGCGACTATTGACTTTGAATCAGCATTTACAACCACAGATCAAGGCGGTTTAACTGAAGGTCAAGAAGTGCTTGAGAGTATCACGCTATTAGCAACTGATCTAATGGCTAAAGACGTCATATTACGTGTTGACGGTATTGAAGTGGACTTAACAACTAACCCACCACCAACTTTGACATTTACGCCCGATCAGACAATCGAGATTATGTACGATGACGATAAACGTCATAGCGATGATGATGTTAGTATAGACTTTAACTACACTTATACTGACACCGCTGAGCTGACTGATGGTTCAGAGATTAAGGAGTCCACTTCAGGTAGTGCTACTGTTAATGTGACCTTCCAAGCGGTTACTGATCAGCCGAGTATGATTTTGAATGTAAACGATGGCACTATTGATAATAGCGGTAATGACAATACGGCGTCTGTCACCGTATCTATACCTTCAGCTGATCAAGATGGCTCAGAGAGCTTTACTCGTCTAGAAGTGACTGATGTCCCTGATGGTCTCAATGTGCAAGGCGGTATCTTATCAAATGGCGTCTGGTACGTTGATGTCCCTAATGATCCAGCTATTACTGACACTGCAGCGACTTATGAGCTAGTGCTTGAGCGTAATGATAGTACGGTTAATATACCAGAAGACAGTTTCAATATTACAGTGACGGGTGTCACTCAAGATATCAATGGTCAAGGTAGTGACGGTAGCGAAGCGCGTGTAACCGAGAGCTTTGAGATCGCAATAGAGAGGACAGATGGTGGTGAGGATCCTACCCAGCCTAACTTGATAGATAGCTTTACTAGCAAAGCAGTCATACCTTCGCAGGTAGAGGATACGGGTTTTACTCTTGGCGATATACTAGATGCGACTCTAAATCCTGCGACCGCTAATACGGTCGACTCTTATACTTTCTCATTGACTGACCTACCAGCAGGGACTGAAGTATCTATCACCAATCCAGCCATAAGCGTGCAGCAGATTGGCGGTAAATGGATCATCAGTGTGGATGATGCAAGTAGCCTCAGTCCAGAAGATGCTCTTGATGCAGTGACAGTGACTCCGCCGAAAGATTTTAGTACCAACGTCACAGACGGTAGCCAAGATCTTACCTTTAATACCAACTTTACTGCGTTAGATAAAGATGGTGGCGAGGAACGAGTGCAGGTTGACGACGTCAAGGTTGAGATCAAGCCAGTTACGGATCCGATAGACAATGATGGTAAAACCACTATAGTCGATAGGGATGAGGATACCAAAGTAGAAATTGAGATCGACTTAACCAACGCGGCTGACGGTAATAATGTTGAGATTATTGATAATAAGCTGTATCTGCAGCTGGATGAGTCTGGTTTAACGACTGATAATGGCACTAGCGGAAAACTAACGGATGACAATGGTAACGACTTGACGCTTGTAACATTGGCAGATGGTGACGTTGCTGATATTCCAGCTGGTGATTATTATATCGTAGATGTAGGCACGCCTATTTTTTATGAACCTGCCGAAAATGAAGACGGCACGGCAACGATTGATGTCTATGCCGCTCATAAAGAGAGTCATAATATCAGCGGACATGACAGTGGTACAAAGACTTATAAGCACAGTTATGACGTCACAGTCGAGTCGCAGCCAGACAATCTAATTATTACTGATAAGAGTGATCAATCAACAACCACTGCTAGCGGTAATGAAGATACTATGATTGCTATCGACTATAAGATTGCGACTATCGATAAAGACAATACTGATGCCGCTACTGCCATCACCTTAGACAATATCCCTAATGGTTATCTGGTCTACTATACTGATGCTAATGGCGATCCCGTCTTGGCAAGTAACAATGGTAATTCTGGTGGTAATAACTTATGGTCTATTGATGTCTCCAAACTGGGTGATACTAATACTGGCGAAACGTCAAATATATTCATCATGCCACCGGAAAACGTCAGTGGTATCGTGTCTGGTATCAAGATGCAAGTGGTCAATGACAGCGGGATGATCAGTGATCCTCTAGAGATTGATCTTGAGGTCAAACCAGTCGCTGATGGGGTAGCTGCTAATCCTTCTACTATTCTTGGTAGTCAGGGTAAGTGGACCACGCTGAATCTAAACGCAATTATGCAAGATACGGATGGTAGTGAGACCGTTAATATAGTTGTCACTGATGATGGTATGAGCTTAACCGATGATGTCTTACGCTTTAGAGTGAAGAGTACAGGTGAAATGTTGACTGCCGTGTGGGATGATGCCGCTAACAGCTATACCATAACGGGTATTACTCCTGAGCAAATCAATAATTTACAAATTCAGTCATCCATACCGTTGAAAGGCGATCTGGACTTTGCGCTTAGTACTACCGATAAAGCTACAGGTATGGCTGATAGTGTATCAACTGAAGTGACCGAAAATGTATCTGTAGATATTGTCTTTACCAAAACCTTTGGAGGCACACCTGAAGACGATATCCTTGACGCTTCTGAACAGTCTGTCGCTGTGAATTATACAGGCGGCGCAGGTAATGACACCTTAATCGGTGGCAGTGGTAATGATTTCCTTGATGGCGGTACAGGTGCTAACACGCTGATAGGCGGTGCAGGTAACGATACGCTAGTATTCTCTGCAGACAACCTATTGATGGATGGTGGTGACGGCATCGACACCTTGTTAGTAGATACTAGTATTGACTTTAGTAGCTTTGATAGTAGCGTGATTGATAACATGGAAGTCATAGAACTGGGTGTTGGCGCGCAGTCATTGACTAATATTACTACCAGTGATGTCATTGAGATGACCGATAGTAACAATGAGCTGTTTATCAATGGCGGCAATGCTGATAGTGTCTCTTTAACAGCGGATTTTGAAAAACAGCAAACGTCTGATGAGACCGGATACGCTCAGTATCAGAGCACGTTGGATTCATCGGTGACTCTATATGTCGATACTGATATTACCGTGATATAATTGCTATCTTTTCTAGATAATGTTGATGTAAACAAAAAAGCCATACTTGTATACTTGTGATGGCTTTTTTGTTACCTATCTAGTTGTTCGCTGATTCATCTAGTGAGGTGATAGGTGTGATGGGATAGTCGGGCGTCATCATCTCATCAGCGGGGCTGGCAAGTATAGGCGGCTCTATAGGCTGGTTGGCATGTTGCGCATCGATTTGCTGTTGATTGCGTTGCTTGACCTCACTAATCAGCTTGGAGAGTTGTTCGCTGTCTTTGTCAATATCTGCATTTAGCTGCTGAGTTTCTTGGGTTTGCTGCAGTCGATATCCAGACAGATTTTGTTGCTCACCATTGACAGCTCTGTTATTGATAGTCGTCACTGAAAGATCATCATTGTCATCGCTATCCTTGCTCAAAGAGGCCCTGCGGCTTGTCTCTATAACAGACGGCTCTTGTGACGAAGGGGGCTTTTGGGGTGGTGTATGCTCTTGCGGTTTATGGTTTTGGGTCGCAGTATTGTTGTTCGATACGGGGGCTGCTGATGCGGTAGGTTCTGTATTTGCGCTCACTTTAGCGGTAAAAACCTCTGTATCATCAACTGTGACCTGATCAACCGCTATTTGATCAATTGTGATTTTAGTGTCTTCTGCTATCATAGGTTTGCTGGTAATAGGCTGGTTTTTATTTATTAAGGCTTGCGATTCAGACGTTTTTTTGTGGTCGAATACGGTAAAATAGACAACGATTGCCAGCAAAACATGCAGTAATAGAGCCAATACGATGGTTAGGATTGGCTGATCTTTTGGTTTGCTCGTTGGCGTAGGCGCTGAAGGGTGAGGCATAGGGTAATCCATATGTTGACGCTGAGGGCTCAAAACTTTTTAATAAACGCTTCAATACGTCTTTAAGCATTGATAATCATCACGATGAACTTTGTTATTATCTAAAAAACAATAGCAGCAAAGAAGCCATAATATCATGTTGCACTTTTATTTTTATCCCGATCAATCCCAAGCAATGATCAAAAAGCCAATGTTTAAAAGGTGCTTTATCATAAAAAAACTACGTCATAGCTTATCACCTTTGGTATCGACAACCGCAATAGGTATGTTACTGATGACGCTATCAAGTGCGGCATTTGCCAATGCTGATATGCATGTCAACACCTTGATCAGTCAAGCCATCCAGAGCCATCCGCTGGTCGGCGCGGCGCGTGCAGAACAACGAGCCACGACTGAGAGTATTCGTGCCGCCAAGCTAAATATGCTACCTGCTCCTACCTTGTCATCAGGCTATGATCGCGACGATGGCATGGTCTCTCAGCTGCGGCTGCGCCAGTCTTTATGGACGGGTGGCAAACTGACCGCCAACGTCAATCAAGCTGTCTTTGATGACAAAGCCGCGACAGAATATGTCTATGAGCAACAAAACCAAGTGGCCAAAACCACCATAGAGGCATGGCAAAGCTATATGACTGCTGTTGCCAAGCAGCAAGTCTATTATGACAATTTGCAACTGTTAACAGAGTTCGAGGCGATGATGCAGCGCCGCGTCAATCAAGGCGTATCGGCTCGTATCGAGATGGACTTGGTGACCAATCGTATTTTGCAAGAGCAAAACGCCTATCAAGCGGCCGTAGAGCAGCAGCGTATTGCACTGGCACGTTTAGAGCAAATCACTGGGCGCAGACTGTCTGCAGCTGATTTGCCGGCCCCGAATCTTAGTGATCTGGTGAGCCGCGCCAAAAGTTACTCACAAACCTTTGAACAAATGGCTTTTGATCAGGCCAGCTTTTATAATCCTACCGTGGTAAAAGGGCATTATCAAGTTGAAGCGGCTAAGCAAGAAGTTAAGTCATTGCAGGCGGCGCGTTATCCGACTTTTTATGCACAGTACGAATACGACTATTATCATGATGAAAATAGAAACAACAATCAGAATAATAGTGAAGGTGAGTTTTCGGTAGGCTTAAGCTATGATCCAGGAGCAGGCCTATCTAATTTGGCACTAGCCCGGGCATCAGCCTCACGAGTAAACAGCCTTTCACAGTCAAAAGAAGCGTCAAGACGACAAGTGCTTGAGACTATCCAAACCCAATATCAGCAGTTTGCTAGTGCTAAGGATCAAGAGCGCTCTTTGATCGCAGCAGTCGCAGGCGCACAGATTGTGGTGAGCTCTTATCGCCGCCAGTTCATTGCAGGGCGTAAATCTTGGCTTGAGGTACTGAACGCAGTGCGTGAGCATTCACAATATCAAGCACAACTGGTCGAGACCCGCGCGGCTATCATCGGTGCTTTTTATAAGCTGCAAGTGGATTTTGGCCTGATGTCGTGGCAGCAATATGATCAAAGCCGTCAGCCTGAGCCATTATTTAGTCCGCTAGACCCGGTAAAAAAATGGCTGACCCGTCAAGATGCTGCCAGACAGCAGTCTGATCAGGTCATCATTCAGCCGATCGTGATGAAAGAGGCGAGTAGTGACAACAAAGATGATACAGGTCTCGTCACTTATCCACTTAATGACCCTAACTATCCATAAATTTGTAGGATATATTTATCATGAGTACACCAGTTCCAGCTTCGAATGACGCTACATCTGACAGCGAGCTGATGGCAAATCCTACTTCGCAGTTATCGACGCCTGCCCCTGATGAGCAAATAAATGAGCAAGCGGCGCAATTGGCGGCAGCGTTACACACTTTGCTGACTCAGCAAGGCTATCCTATTGATAGTGTGCGCTTGCATGGGGTGCTGCATCAGCAGACAGAGCTTGTGACGCTGGCGAGTATTGTTAGGGTGCTGGAACAGTTGGGCATTGATCAGTTGCCAGAATCTTTACCAATACCCGATGCCGCATTTTTGCCATTGTTGGCTTTGCATCCTACGCAAGGATGGGGCGTTATTGAGCAACAAAATCCACAGGGATTGTGGCAGTTTAGTCAGTCTGAGAAAATCAGTGTTCATCCAAGTGATGCGTTTACACAATTACTGCGTATCCGCTTAGAAAGCGAGCCGAGCAAGCGTAAACAGCTGTCTTTTGACCAACTATTAAAAAAAGATCTAAAAAACTATCGTGGTATTGTTATTGAGGCAGTAGTCGCATCATTTTTGATTAATATGCTAGCGTTAGCAGTATCGCTATTTTCGATGCAAGTTTATGACAGAGTCATCCCAACACGCAGTGAATACACTTTAATCATTCTGGCAAGTGGTGTTGGTCTCGTCATCTTGTTTGAGACCTTTATGAAGTTTGCGCGCTCAAAGATTATGGATAAAGTAGTGGTTAACCTTGATCAGTACTTGTCTCGAGAAGTATTTCAGCGGCTGCTGAGTGTTCGGATTGATCAAATGCCAGGGTCGGTGGGTTCAATGGCAGCGCAGCTACGTGGTTATGAGCAAGTTCGCGGTTTTTATACTGCAAGTACGCTATTCGGTCTTGTTGACATTCCAATGGCTATTATATTTGTAACCCTGATTGTCATCATTGGTAATCCTTTAGTGGCTTTGGTACCTATTGTGGCCGCCGTTATAGCCATCATACTTGGGTTCGGCGCACGTAGAAAAATCGACAGTATTGCGGCAATTGGAGCAGCAGCGTCTTATCGCAAAACAGGTATCCTTGTGGAGACTGTGGAAGGTGTTGAGACTATCAAAGCAGGATCAGGGAATTGGAAGTTCTTATCACGTTGGCTCGATGTGATGAGCATCACCACTAAGAATGATCTTGATATGAAACATGCCAATGACAATTTGAGCTATCTGTCGCAAATGATTCAGCAGACCAGCTATGTCGGCATCGTAATTATTGGCTCGTTTGTAGTGATGTCAGGTGATATGACAATGGGTGGACTTATTGCATGCTCAATCCTAGGTGGTCGTATCTTAGCGCCAATAATGGGTATTCCTAACCTGTTAGTACAACATTCACATGCCAAAGCTGCCAAGCTAAATATCGAAAAACTATTCTCATTAGAACAAGACAATCATGGTGTCAGTCATCCCTTGTCGCCTAGCAAAATCGCTGGTAATTTTAATGTAGACAAAGTTATTTTTAATTACCAAAATAATGATCAACCCGCATTGGCAATTAGTAGTCTGAATATAACAGCAGGTGAGCGTATTGCAGTATTGGGCCCTATTGGCTCAGGTAAATCGACTTTATTAAAAGTACTGTCAGGGCTGTATGCTCCTACCCAAGGCCGGATATTATTAGATGGATTAGATATTCAGCAGATTAGTCGTGAATCTATGAGTGAGCAAGTCGGCTATCTGCAACAAGACCATCGTTTGTTCGAAGGCACACTGCGAGAAAACTTATTGATTGGTCTACCAGCGCCCAGTGATGATGTAATGCGCGACGCCCTCGTTAAGACGGGACTGATTAAATTGGTAGCCAGTCATTCTAGTGGTTTGGATTTGCCAATTAGTGAGGGAGGTAAAGGATTATCAGGGGGTCAAAAACAACTGGTAGCATTTACTCGGTTGCTGCTGACAAAACCTTCCATATTATTGATGGATGAGCCGACCGCTTCTATGGATAATCGGCAAGAACTACAATGTATTGACGTACTCAAAAAAGAGTTTGGACAAGGGCAAACGCTTATTGTGTCCACTCATAAAATGCCACTCCTACAACTGGTCGATCGCATCATTATTATGGACAATCAAAAAATCGTAATGGATGGTCCGAAGGCACAAGTTCTTGAGCAATTAAAAGGCAATGATGATCAGAAAAAAGCTAGCAAACCATCAATTAAAGTAAGCTCGCCTAGAGTGACAGCAATTAGTAATAAGACTTCGAGTATCTCACCAAAAAACGACGATAAACGTGATAATTCAGGGCAGGATAATGGATAATTATAAACATAAGTTTCATGATCCTAAAGTGGGGCGCACGCGCATTATCATTTGGGGCTCATTGGTCGGAATAATTGCACTCGTTGTCTGGGCTTATTTTGCCCAAATTGATCAAGTCACGCGAGCGACGGGAACTATCATTGCTAGCGCTCGTACACAAGATATACAAGCCGTAGAGGGTGGCGTCTTGACCGAGATATTGGTCAAAGAAGGCGAGGATGTCACTAAAGGACAGTTAATAGTTACTTTAGAGGAAGAACGTGCGCAAGCAGCGGTCGCCAACTCAGGCTCCAAAATAGCAGCACTCAAAGCTAAGATTGCACGCCTAGAGGCGGAGATATTTGAGCGACCATTGGTGTTTCCAGAAGGCATCAAAAACTATAGTGAATATATAGAAAATCAAACCCAACTCTATAATCGTCGTAAGCAAGCAATTGACCAAGATGTCAGCTCACTACAAAAGATGATGGTATTAGCCCAGCAAGAGCTGAGTATGAATGAGCCGTTATTATCGTATGGTGATGTGAGTCAGGCTGATATCATCAAGTTGCGTCGGCAAGTTGCTGAAATTCAAGCTCAAATTACTAACAAGCGTAATAAGTATTTTGAAGAAGCACAGTCAGAGATGACCAAAGCGCAAGAAGATTTAGATACTGAACTTGAACAATTACGCGATCACTCACAAGTATTAGAAGAAAAAAATCTATTTGCGCCAACAGACGGTAAAGTAAACAATATCCTAGTGACTACTATCGGCGGCGTGGTTAAGCCTGGCGAAATCATCATGAAAATATTGCCAACCAGTAGTGATTTGATCGTCGAGGCTAAAATAAAGCCCGTAGACATTGCTTATGTCAAAGAGCAGCAGGATGCCACTGTAAAGCTTGATGCTTATGATTATTCTATCTTTGGTGCTATGAATGGTACTGTGATCTATATTAGTCCAGACACATTAATGGAGCAAACTCCGAAAGGGGAAGAGCCCTATTATCGTGTACAGATAAAAATTACTGGTGCTGAATTTTCTGGGCGCAGTGATGAGATTGTCATTAAGCCTGGGATGACAGCTTCCGTCGATATTAAGGCACAGCAGCGCTCGGTACTATCATACTTAACTAAGCCCATTACTAAGACTTTCTCTGAAGGACTAGGTGAGCGTTAGCGTTCAATATATTCTAGATAAGCAATAAGCAAAGCGTTATCTGATTAATTATCGGGTAGCGTTTTTTTATTGTTATATTAGGCGGTGTAGCTAAAATCTCCCAAGTGTGTTTGTACGGATTTGACGGCATAGATCAATATTGAGTTATATTATAATCAGACTAGG
>TARA_R110002049_G_scaffold298835_1_pt1 | contig 14051 bp, 14 predicted proteins | sample TARA_R110002049 | Tara Oceans TARA_R110002049 (sample SAMEA4396941) | marine metagenome | biome: Polar Biome; feature: [SRF] surface water layer (ENVO:00010504); material: water (ENVO:00002006), including particulate matter (ENVO:01000060) such as... | depth 5 m | reverse complement strand
TGCTGGTTCTTGAGGATCCAGGGCGCTTCCAAGCCCAGGCCGAGAATCAGAATTTGGGTGCCGTCCATGCCATACCTACTGTCGTTGTAGAGGTCATATTCTGGCCCAGCTCAGGAGACGAATTCCACACCCAACGTCGAAGAGCCCAATATTTGTAGCCTGAAAGCTTTCTAAGAAACAGTGCTCGTAGCACACATGGACATGATCGTGAGATTCGACAACCATCCAGCTAAGAAATTTAAAGTACTACTAATGGTGTAGGTGTGAAATTAGTTAACGTGTTGACTTTATCGCAGCCTAAGCCTAACGTTGGGTATAGATGAGAATTGCATTACTTAAATCAAAGGCGATACAGTTCTATTAATAATTAAACTGTAATATAGCAATGATCATTTTAACGCTAATAATAATGAATAATGGTAAACCCCCTCCAAGGAGTTATGTATGAAAAAAATTTACTTCCGTGCAGTTATAGCCAGTTTCTGTACATCGATAGCAGTAATTTCAACGAGTGCCTTTGCTGATCTGGATAGACTGACAATTGGAACTAACCCGAGCGGCTCAACCTTTTATTTGATTGGTGGAGGGCTGTCCAGGCTCTACCAGACTGAACTTGGCATTCGTAGTACCGCTCAACCTAATGCGGGCTCTTCTGTCTATTTGCCGATGATCAGTACTGGAGATATGACACTAGGCATATCCAACTCTATCGAGGCGAGTATGGCTTATAACGGTGAAGCTAACTTTCCCATAAAAATGGATAATCTCAGGGTGCTCGCTCGCATTTGGAGCCTGCCCTACGCTTACCTTACAACTGGTGACTCTGGCATTAATACTGTCGAAGATCTTAGAGGTAAACGAGTGATGGGAAATATGTCAACGAATATAGCATTAACTAGAATTAACAAAGCCATTTTGCAGTCAGGTGGCTTGACAGAAGAAGACGTTGATTTTGCCCGTTCTGGGGGATTAATGGATGGGATTGAAGCAGTTTTGCAAGGTCGTGCAGATGCTGCGCCAGTCGCTACAACTATGCCAGTTCTTATGGAGTCACATGGAACGGCTCCGGGCGGCCTACGTATAATAGCTAATGGAGAACAGGGAACAACAGAGTTTTTTTCAAATATAGTGCCTGGCTTATCAGAATATTTGGCAGAACCAAAGTCCCGCCATCCTTATATTGTCGGTGAAACCGAAATAACATCTTATGATATCTACGTTGTCGCAAATGAAGACCTTTCGGAAGAAGACGCTTACCGTCTAACTGAAGTTGTTTATGAAAACTGGCCACAGATGCAAAAAGATTACCCACCTTTGAGGGCGGTACCTCAAGAAGGGCTCTATGTTGATCAGCCTACCATTCCATATCATTCAGGTGCAGAGAGTTTCTTCAGCAAGCTAGAAATGAACGAATAACCAATAAACGACATTCCCTTCAATTACAGAAACTGGGCCGGTTTCGAGAAGTCAACCGCCCAGTAAGCTAGTGGAGTAGTCATGGCTATACTCTATTCTGGGGTAACAGGCTTGGTAAAGTTGCTGTTGCCGCTGTTAAGCATTTTATGGGTGTTCGCAGTTCCTGAGAGACTAGGTATTCCGCTTGTTTCCCAGCAACTCATTGCTATCATGCTTGGTCTAGCTGCTGCTGGGGCTTTCTTAACAAAGCCTTATCGTGACCATGGCGGTATTATTGACTTTACATTAGCTTTGCTCGTGGCTGCTAGTTGGTTCTGGTATGCCTGGAACTTTGAACAGTGGATGGTAATGCTAGCCTTTCGCACTCCAGATATGTGGGTGCCTGGTATAGTTGCCTTATTGCTACTTTTGGAGGCACTGCGTAAGTCATTAGGGTTGGTGATCGCAACTTTCATCGCGTCTATAGTGGCTTATGGATTTGTTGGTCATTTGTTGCCGGGTCCGCTGAGTGCTGAAACTTCTGCACCAACACGCACCGTGCTATACCTTTATGCTGATAGTAGCGGTGTTCCCGGTACAGTTGTGCGTATTATCATTGAGCTAGTGGTTCCGTTTGTCATTTTCGGTAAATTAATGGAAATTGCTGGAGGAATGACTTTTTTCAATAATCTTGCGATGAGTTTAATGGGGCATCGACGAGGTGGGCCAGCTAAGGTAGCAGTAGTGGCTTCAAGCTCCTTTGGTACTCTTTCAGGATCTACGGTAGCTAACATAATGTCTACCGGAATTATGACGATTCCCTTAATGAAGCGAACGGGATTCAGCCCATCACATGCCTCAGCAATCGAAGCAGTTGCCTCTAATGGCGCACAATTAATGCCGCCTGTAATGGGTGCAACAGCCTTTATAATGGCTGAATTTCTAGATGTTTCATATGGCACTATTGTCACGGCAGCAATAATACCAGCATTGCTATATTACTTAGTATTATTTATGCAGATTGATGCTATTGCAGTTCGGGATAATATCCGAGGTCTTGATAAGTCTGAGTTGCCTAACATGAGGGAGACACTGCGTCAAGGTTGGATATTTATTTTTCCTTTGGCCGTGCTAATCTATTTAATGTTCTGGCAAGGCTTTAATCCGGGCATAGCAGCTTTGTATGCCGCTGGTGTGGTCTTGATTGGTTATTTGGCTCGATATTATAAAGAGTTTAATTTATTTAAATTTATAAGTGAGTTGCGGAGTGTAGGTACAGAAGCAATTCCGCTAATATTGATAGGCGGAGCGGCTGGCGCAGTTGTTGGAATTATGAACTCCACTGGCTTTGCTTTCCAGTTGTCATTGTTACTATCATACGTGGCAGAACAATATGGGTTATTTTCGATGCTCTTATTGACAGCCCTTGTATCTATCGTTCTAGGCATGGGAATGCCAACAGCGGCAGTTTACATAGTCTTGATCACAGTGATAGCACCTACTGTTATTGATCTTGGTATCGAACCTATTGCTGCGCATATGTTTCTTTTTTATTTTGGCTTAATGAGTATGATCACGCCACCTATTGCCATTGGTAGTATTGTTGCTGCGTCTATCGGTAGGGCTAGTATGTGGTCGACTGGGTTTTATGGGATGAAGCTTGGAATAATGGCGTATATGTTGCCTTTTTTATGGATTTATAATCCAGCGATATTAATGAACGGGTCTCTTATTGATGTGTTTTTGGTTGTTATGCATTGCGTCGTAGGAGCTGTGTTAATTCGAGAATCAATATTGCACTCACCAGTAAGATGGTTGCCGGATCTATGTTGGTCGTCTCTCTTGATGCTATTAGCCCTTGGCATCGGTAGCGCAAGTCTTTGGATGAATGATAATGCAATGCTTATGTTATCTCCAATAATTATACCTATACTAATATGGGGTAAAAGAATATCAACTAGCAGCATGAATTCGTCGAATAGCGCATTGACAAAGTAAACATGTTTACTATAATAAAGATGTATCCGCTACTTAAGTTAGCTAAATAACACATTGTGAGGAATGTCCTTATGGAACTAATTGATCTAAAACAGTTGGCTGATGTCGATGAAGGTAAGATAAGTCGAGAGATATTTGTTAATGATAAGCTTTATCAGCAAGAGCTCGAAAGAGTTTTCTCGCGTGCATGGCTATTTGTAGGTCACGAAAGCCAAGTGCAAAATCCAGGTGATTTCTTCGTCTCTCGTATGGGAGAAGAATCAGTCATTCTTGTGCGAGATAAAGCTCATGAAATACATGTTTTTTTGAACTCCTGTCGTCATCGCGGAATGAAAGTATGTCGCTATGAATCGGGAAATACATCGCTATTTACTTGTCCTTACCATAGTTGGACATATGCTACAGACGGTAAGCTTCGCGGTGTTCCACTCTATAAGTCATTATATGAAGGAGTATTAGATAAGAATGAGTGGTCATTGATTGAAGTGGCAAAAGTAACAAATTATAAAGGTAGTATATGGGCAACTTGGGATCCTGAGGCACCTGAATTTCTTGAGTATTTGGGTGATGCGAGACAACATCTTGATTTGGCGCTTGACTGCCGTGATGGTCGACCGGGGGGGGCTGAAGTTGTTGGGGTTCACAAATGGGTATTCCCTTCAAATTGGAAGTATGCGGCTGAAAACTTTTTAGGGGATACTTATCACAACCCAAGCCATCGCTCCGTTGACCTTATTGGAATTGGTCCTTCTGCGGAAGAAGGCGTTAAGGGGCGTCGTGACAATGAGCTTGAGTATGCTCAGCATGTCTGGATCAGCTTTGCCCAAGGTCATGGGGTGCACTCAGCCGTTCAGCCGGAAGGACAAGAATATGTTGAACAATTTAAAAACGACCCTGAGATTGAAGAGTATTTCCGAAACTGTTATCACGAACGAGTTCGGCTTATGGGAGATGAGGCGCGCTTAAGGCCTTTTGTTGGAACCATTTTCCCGAACACATCATTTCACGGCAGTCAGCCTCGTAGCCTCTGCACTTGGCACCCACATAGCCCGACTGAAACAGAGGGATGGCGGTTTTTCTTAGTTGATGCTGATGCTCCGGAGAAAGTGAAGAAATTTCTGCGTCATTATTATATGCGCTATTCAGGTCCGGCAGGGATGACCGAGCAAGACGATTTAGAAAACTGGCTTTACGCTACTCAAGCGAGTCAAGGAACAATTGCTCGCAGATATGCTTTTAATTACCAACAGTCTTTGAATGTGGCCAAACTAGACCCCGTCGTTTACGGATTGACTATTAAAGGAGAAGTTAGCACTCAAGTTTCTGAGCATATGCCCCGTGGCTTTTATAAACGTTGGGCTGATTATATGGCAGGAAAACCGTGGAAAGAATTACTTGGCCACAATGATACCCGCTTCGTACCAAATCAGGATTAATTATGAGTGATAAACCTGTAGTTATTGTTACCGGTGGAACTTACGGGTTGGGTCGTGATATTAGTCTGACTTTGGCGCGTCGAGGTTGGTCGGTGGTGGCTTTTGGCTTGGAGAGTCGTCAAGCATCTAGCTTAGCGGAAAATGCAATCCCACATCTGATGGCAGAGGCGGAGAGTGCTGGCTTGTCTATCCTTGCAGTAGAGGCAGATGTCAGTAAAGAATCAGAAGTGGCTCGTGTTATCTCGACCACAATAGAACGCTTCGGTCGAATTGATGCTTTAGTAAACAATGCTGCTATAGGCCCCCTAGGAACAGTATTAGATACTTCTCCAGAACTTTGGGATCAGATTGTCGACGTCAACTTAAAGGGTCCCTATCTTGCAAGTCGTGCAGTAATTCCACACTTTATTTCTCAAGGAGGGGGAAGCATCGTAAATGTAGGCTCGGGCTCAGGATGGGGCAAACCAAACATGGCTGCATACGCGACCACGAAAGGTGGGCTGTTGGCATTCAGTGCGGCCACTGCTCTCGATTTCTTTCATAAAAGAATAAGGGTCAATACCGTTATTCCTGGCGGTGGTGGAATTGTGGCTGGCATGAGTCTAGGCAGGGTTGATGGCGATATTAACCGATTGAAAGAAAAAGCGGTAGGAACAGTCGCTGGGCGTGCAACAACCGGAAAAGACTTAGCTCTAGCTGTAGCCTTTTTATTATCGGAGGATGCAGAAGTGATTTCTGGAACAGTACTAGACGTAGGATGCTTTGCTCATCAGGGATCTTCAGTTCCTCTTTAATTAAAATTTCAAAAAAGGTATATCAAAATGAATTTATGTGAGCAGTATTCTGCTGAGGATAAAATATATTATTTTTATCTACAAAAGGAGGTTGAGCAATTTTTTTACCATGAGGCTGAGCTAATTGACACTCGCCAGTTTAAAGAGTGGCTAGAGCTTATGCATGAAGACATTAGTTACTTTATGCCAATGAGAAAGAATGTAAAATTTGGACAGCATGCTGCCTTAGAGAATACACGGCGTGGAGAGGAGATAAGCTGGTTTGATGAAGATAAGTGGACTTTAGGAAAGCGTGTAGAGCAAATTCTAACTGGTGTTCATTATGCAGAAGAACCTTTATCTCGAGTTTCTCACTTAGTTACTAATATACAACTGACCGAAGTTAAGCCAAATCTAAGGTCGCCAACTGAAGTGAGCACTAGCTGTAGATTTATGGTCTATCTTAACCGTGTAGAATATGAAACGTATACATTTGTAGGTAAGAGATATGACCGTTTAGTTCGCGATGGAGATAAGTGGAGTGTTATTTCTCGCGAAATAATTTTAGATCAGAATGTACTGTTGGCAAAAAATCTCACTACATTTTTCTAATTGGAGATACGTAATGATTGATCTTTATTCAGTTGCTAAAGGTGATTTAGTAACACTAAAAGATGGTCGTAGTGGCATTTGTACACAGAATATGGAGGATGGCCAATGGATTGAGGTAAAGATCGATAAGGACATTGATCTAGTACACAGCCAAGATATAGCCAAGGTTAAGAACCTGGAGAGCTTCTGATGAAGGAGACTATATGTTAAGCGTTGCACATATGCCGTCAGACTTTCACCCATTAGTGTTAATACACGCCGATCTTGTAGGAGTGACTGAGCTTGCTAAAATTTTAGACAGCCTAGCCGATGGTAAGTCTAGCGAAGCTTTGGTTGGGTCAAATGAAGTAAAGACAGCTGCGTTAGTGATACAGGTAGTTGAGTGTGAAGGCTTATTCGCCGAAGTGGATGATGCTTTACATTGGTATTTGACTAAAGAGATGGCAGCGAATCATGCCTCTGATCTAATAGGTTTTGTTTCACGTAATGAGCTTTCAGGGTCAGTGATTCTGGAAAATGGAATACTTGATGAGACCCCCATTAAGGTTACTGTTGGTGAGTTCGATGATGCTTTCTTTACTGATTCTGCTTTACAATAACTAAGTAAGTGAGATGAAAATGAAAAAAACTGTAATTATCGTTGGCGGAGGGCAGGCAGCCTGTTCATGCGCTTTCAAATTGCGTGAACTGGGCTACGATGGCCAAGTTTTGATAATATCATCTGAGCTTTCGAAGCCTTATCATCGTCCTCCACTTTCTAAAAAGTATCTTCTAGGAAGTGTAGAACGCAACGATTTGGAAATTAAGTCTGAGTTTTTATATCAGAGCCAACGTATTGATGTGCTCTTAGGAACAACTGTAACAGAGATTGATAGGGACAAACGTCAAGTTGTTGTGAATGGTGGGAGAAGATTTACATACCAAACATTGGTTTTAGCTACAGGAGCGAATGCGCGCGAGCTACCTGAGGCTCAAGGTGGTGGGGCATCTAATGTCTTAACTCTGCGAACACTCGATGATGCCGATCGGCTACGTCCTTTTCTTAAAAAAGCAAGTTCATTGCTGGTAGTTGGCGGTGGGTATATCGGTTTAGAAATGGCTGCGGTAGCACGCAGTCTTGGGCTCAACGTGACTTTAATAGAATTATCAGACCGTATTCTGAATCGTGTTGCTAGCGCCAAGACAGCACATTTTTTCAAGTCATTACATTGTCGAGAGGGTGTTGTTATTCATGAGAATACCTCAATAGTATCAGTTACTCGGCAGGAGGGTAAGGTGGTTTCCGCTGAATTGAGTAATGGTGTTCACATTGATGTTGATTTTATTGTCGCAGGTATTGGTGTAACTGTGAATACTTCACTTGCTCTGCGAGCAGGATTGGAAACAGGACTTGGAATTGAGGTAGATGAAGCGGGGCGCACTTCAGACCCAGCAATCTATTCCGCTGGCGACTGTGCTAGCTTTGAGTTTCGCGGGCTATCGATAAGGCTAGAGTCTATTCAGAACGCTGTAGATCAGGCAGATTCGGTAGCACAGTCTATTGTCAATCCAGGTTTTAAATACCGACCACTGCCATGGTTTTGGTCGGATCAGTATGATACCAAGTTACAGACCGCAGGACTTAATACCGGGTATACAAAAAGTGTTTTTCGACCGTCGACTAAACGAAATGATGCTGCGTCTGTTTGGTACTTTGATGACAAACGTTTGTTAGCAGTGGACGCAATAAATGAGCCATCTACGTTCATGATTGCTAAGGCTTTGCTAAAGGAAGAGATTTGCTTAGATGCTGAGACATTAAGTGAAGTAGACAATATTCGTAGTTTGTTACCCATGAGGAATTAATATTAATCTTATATTTTTTTCTTTGAATTTTATACATACGTTCATTTGTTATAGTTTATATGGTTTTTGTTTGCTTTATGTTTCAGTAAAGTATGCTTTGTTATATTGAATAAGTTGAAGTCTTTATAGTGTGCTTTTTAAGCAGGCTAATAAAGTGGGCGGCCTCAAGTTCCAAGTGCAACGCTATCGAAGAGTGCTCGGACTGACGACGGATTTTATAAGTATCTTTGTGTTGATATCTAGCGGTGTCCACCAGTCCAGTGTCTTGCGTGGCAGTGTATTGAGTGAGTCGGGGGTATCGTCGAGCTCTTCTTGACTGTAGCCCTACATGTTCGTGCACTTTTGCAGATACTGCCTCAACAGCCCGTTGGTGTTGTGGGGGCGGTCATACGCTTGTAGCCCCGCTGTCATGGGTTATACGGGTCAGCAAAGTAAATCGCTTTACCGGTCTTCTGAGTAATCTCGGTATGTTTCACCATATCTTTCCCTCGTCATAGGTCATGGACAGGCGTAGGGAGCGCGGTAACTCATTGAGTTTGTCACTGAAACCGACGGCCGTGGCTGTGGTGCTATCTACTTTTGTCAGGATCTCTAAACGCGTAGTGCTCTCCAGCAATGTACCGACGACAGAGCGGTTATTAGCGCAGCAGGTAACAGCCAGTTCTAAAAGTTAACCATCGAGATGCAGCTTCGTGCAACTGCTAGGCCGACAGAGGGTGACAGTCGGACACGGTATCAAGCGAGACTTGCTTCATACGCTATATCAGGGCTTATTGTTTGGCGTGCCAGTTCTCGTGAAATAAAACTAGCGCACGGCCCAACTGAGGCGTGATAGCACGAATCGAGAGGTGAGCCCGCACCAGCATGATGGCGGCTCGATCTTCAGTAGATAATGTGACCATAACAATGAGTCGTGGCAATACCCTAGCTGATAGGTTGGGTGTAGCACTTGGTCATTTAGATTGCCGAGCATGGTTTTTTTAATTTCCCATTTTTGAGGTTGTCCGAATGACTTATTGCTTTAGCATTTTTGAAATAATCGCTGTGGTATCATATGTACTAATATTTGTTATAGCAGGGTTAGTTAAGGGCGTGGTTGGATTTGGAACTCCTTTAATTACAGTTCCGTTTATTGGTATGATTCACGATATTCCTACTGCAGTCGGATGGTCTCTTCTTCCAATTATATTTTCAAATTTGTTACAGGCTTACGAGTGTCGAGGTAGCAGTGTTGTTTTTAAGAGAGTTTGGCCTTTGTTCGCTTGTTTGAGTGTATCTTTGATTTTATCTGTGCAACTTCTAAAGAGCTTTCATTCTAATGTTATAACTATGTTAGTTGGCTTTTTAATTCTTTTTTTTGTTTCGAGTCAATTTTTTCCAAGACCACCTAAAATTGCAGAGCGCTGGCAATCACCTGTACTTGTTGTAGCTGGAATAACTAGTGGTTTTATTGGTGGACTAACTTCTTTTTATGGTTTTCCGGCGTTACAGGCTTTGATATCTATTGATCTAAATCGCCGTGAGTTTATACTTTCAACAAGTGCTTTGTTTCTTCTCGGTACTGGGGTTCTAGGTACAGGCATGCTTGTCTTAGGGCTTGTTTCTGTTGCTGATCTTTTGATCTCCTTGTTGTTTGTTTTTCCAACCATTTTAGGTACAGAGTTGGGTGGAAGGATGAGCGAACGGCTTTCAATAAGAACATTTCGTATAATCCTCTTGTTAGTGCTTTCGGTTGCAGGCTCGGTAATGATACTAAGATCTATTTATTCAATCTTATAGACAGATATTCTTGATCTCGCTTGAACTGAGCCTCCGAAAATTTAATGCTCAATTCGGGTTTTGAAGGTGAATAGAAATACTAAGCTGGTGCTCTCTTTGATTTTGGAGGCCTTTATGAACCGCGAGCTCAATCCCACTCAAGCATTTCGTTTAGGGCGCCTGTATTATGGCTCTGAATTGCAAATGCCGTTAAGTGCGTATGCTTATGCACAGTCAGTGATATTAGCCGACCTGATGGCGTGGAAGAAACGGTTAATTGTGTAAGGTATTCCCGTACCTCGTCGTTGCCGTCCAGCCCGGTTTGTGGCGCCCAGTGTTGCACGCAGAGGCAGTATCCGCCAGGGATGAAAAGTAGGTCTCAGTCTTCAGTTACAACTGCTGTTAATATATAATTTAATACTTACCTAGTAGCCAGTGAAGGTGGGTTCTTTGGCTCACTTAATCATCATAAGTGCTAAAGTTAGTTAATATTTGATAGTTTCTTAAGTAAATATAAAAGCTGCTCATATTGTTCAATTCCGAAATCATCAGCAATCTGGCGATGTATAATCAGCGCCTCCCCTACAAGTGGCTTCATCCACCTACGGCCATACTCTGTCAGTTCTATATTCCTCGCACGAGCATCGGAACCGCTAGTAGTTCGAATAGTATAACCTTGGTTTTCCAATGATTTTATAATTCTGGAAATGCTAACTTTGTGTATGCATGCAAGCGAGGCAATATCAACAGAGGTAAGAGAGCCGTGATCATACAATATCCGAAGAACCCTCCACTGTTGTTCAGAAAGACCTTCGCGATTCAATAGTTTTCTAAATCTCGACACAACTGCTTCTCGGCCGCGGGTACAAGCCACTGCTAACGAACGATCGACATACGCCATGTCGTTGAGGTTTTCCAAAGGTGACTCTTCAATGCCATGGTACTGACTCATGTATTGATCCTTGTGATTAACTTCTCGCCTATGAAAGAAACTAAATTGCTTGCCAAGGTATTATATCATTACTGAATGGAAGATATGAGGATGCGCGGATGAATCGCCCCGAGTGTCGTAGACACCTTTAGGTCTTTTATTTGGGTTTTGAGGAGGTTGCCCTGTTGCCTGACTGGAGGATTTGAGCTCTAAGTAAAGATTTTTATCCAGTAAGATGGTGTTACATCACATTTCGCTAAACCACCCAGGTAGAGCGCACAAAAAAGCCGCCAAGCGAAACTTCAGGCGGCATTAGAACGGGTTAATACGTGGTGCTATTGAGGCTGTAAAGTGGGTACTTCTGGTCGCCAGAATAAATTTTGGCCAAGACGGCTGAAGCCCCATTGGCTTTTGGTACGAAACGCTCGCATTTGGTTATCGGCCATTGCACTTTGCCCGTCGGCATCACGAATATAACGAGCGAGTGTTATGGCTGCTTTCTGGCCGTAGCGCGCACCCGGTGACGCGCATGTCCACACATGCCGTAGCATAATAGCTAGGTCAGGCGCGTGCTTATCCAAATACGCCAGCCCATAGGCGCAGGCTTCTAAGGTAAAGGCATCGTGGCTGCAGAGCTTCCAGGCGGCATTCGGTTTGCCTTTAGAGTCGTAGGTGTAGGTCTTCCCAATATCATGCAATAACCCCGCGACAAAACAAGTTTCCTGCATCAGGCGCGACATAGAGGGCTCGTTAAGACGTAGCATTGCCACGGCATTGTTAGCGACGTTCAACGAATGCTCTAGCAAGCCGCCCGGGTAGGCATGGTGATAATTGACGCTAGCCGGCGCATTCAAAAAAGCTTCAAGACGATCCTTGCGTTCCAGTACCCGTGTCAAAAACGCTCGAAGGCAGTCTGATTGAAGCGACTGTACGGTCGCGACTAACTTATCGAATACCTCTGGCACCGGGGAGTACACCCGTGGCAACGATTGTAGGGTATCCATAGAGATCACTTCATCCCGGGACGCCCTGCGGAACTCATCAAGAATGAATTGGCCTGACAAACACTTCACGCCGGAGGCGGTAACAAAGTCCAGATGGCCGATGCGCTCAGGTACTGTTGTTTTGCTCAAGTTGAGCATCGCGATGTGATCTCCCATGCAATCACTCAGCCGCAGTTTTAAGAATGGCGTTTTCGCGTTGTCAAACTCCACCACACGCCCAGTAAGGCGGTAAGTGCCCGTGAAGGTGCGAGACAGGTGAGGAGGGGCGTTATCAAGCCGTTTCATGACGCTGCTCCTTCTGGGGCTTAGTGGGCGTGGTGTTGCCTAACAAACGCTCAAAGGCAGAGCCATCCATACGGGTGGCATTGGGGACGTAACGCGAATAGACCTTGAACAGCATTTCGGTGGAACTGTGACCCAGCATGCGCGCTACCCATTCTGGGTTTTCGCCAGAAGCCAAAAAGAGTGTCGCGGCAGTATGACGTGTTTGATAAGGACGGCGTTTGGTCAGCCCAAGAGACTTGAGCAAGGGATACCACACGCGCTTTGTCACGTTATTGTGATCAAGCGGCTGTCCCATCTGATTGCAGAACACGTACTTGCTCATTTGTCCAGTGGCGGCGTACTGAGTTTTGAGGGCGTCATACACTTGACCAAACATGGGGATTTCACGCTGCGACCCATCGGTCTTGGTGTATTCCGTTTCACCATTGATCAATGTTTGGCGTACTAAGATTTCCCGCTTAGCAAAATCAATGTTTTTCCACTTCAATCCATCGACTTCACCAGTGCGCATGCCGGTAAAGAACCGCACGGTGTAATAGTTGCAATAGTCTGCGCGGACGTTATCGATGATGCGTTGCACCTCATGTAGCGAAAACGGCTCGATATGCGTCTTCTGCAGCTTTAACGGCTTGATATTTTTGTACGGCGTGTCGAAATCGAAACGCTCGGCCGCCTCATCGAGCACCATACGCAAAATGGACATATGGCTGTTGATCGTTTTAGGCGATACCAGCCCCGTGGCACCACGGCCCTTGCGCTTGGCTAGTTTTGTGCGGAACGCCAGGATGTCCGCCTTGGTAATATCTCCGATGGTTTTTTTACCAAACGCTGGCTTCAGCGAGCTATCCAAGATCGAACTCACATTGCGGACGTGGGAAGCACGCCACTGGATTTTGCTTTCGTCGAACCACTGATCAGAAAAATCATTGAAGAGCGGTGTCTCCACAGCCGGTTGAGTGTTCTCGATCTGTGCAGGTTGAAGAGATTGATTTTTAGCGGCGTTATTTAACCCCAGCTTCTGCAAATTTTTACTGCCAGGGAAAAACTCTGCATAGTCGAGATCATCTAGCAAAATCTTTGCTTCTACTTTTGCGAGTAGCTGCTCCACTTTTTTTCTGTTAGTAGGCGTGTCTTTCAGTGCAGTTTGCTCACGTAACCGCAGGCCTTGGTAGAAAAAATCCAGATAGAGCTTACCCGTCTCTTTTCGTTGGCGAACCTTACCCATGGCTATAGCCTCCATTTGCCATCGGAATGGAAATAGTGCCATGAGCGGCTTTAAGCATTTCTTTTTCAACGGCTTCCCACAAGAACAAAATTTTCCGTCGTCCAAATGGCTTGATGTAATGGGTGCCCTCGATAAGGACGCTGTCTTTTAGCTGCTGTCGGATAGTACGGCAGTCGTACTTGATGCGCTGGGCAAGCCTTCGGTCGTGAGATAGGTATAAGATGATTCCATCGAAAACCTCCAGAAGGAGTGGTATTCTGCGTGACTAAAAGGCATTTCAAGTATCAGAATGTCATCCTGGGTGGCATTTTAGACAGCAAAATACCATTTGCAAGCATTTTTTGCCATTCAGGATGACAAAAAGCATTTACAGGAGATTTTGATGGTTCGTTGTCATCTCGCGCGCTTGATGGGTGAGCACAAAATGAAGATCGTGGATGTTGCGCGTGAAACAGGTCTTAACCGCAATACTGTTACGCTTCTTTATAAAGAAACCGCTCAGCGAATCGAGCTGGATGCATTAGATAAGCTATGCAAACTTTTCAATTGTAAGGTGGGTGATTTGCTTGAAATTCAAGAAGATCATGAGAAAAATGAGAAATGATTAATGCTGCCAATCGTTGACTGAAGGTCATAAGAGTAAATTTAAAAGGCAAGCAACGGAGCGAATGTGTCACATATACGTCACAGATGTGTCACAGGAAGTTTGCAGACGAACAAAAACAAAAAAGGCAGATCAGTAAGTAACTGATCTGCCTTTCAAAATATTGGTAGCGGGGACCGGATTTG
>TARA_R110002049_G_scaffold1803_3_pt1 | contig 14054 bp, 11 predicted proteins | sample TARA_R110002049 | Tara Oceans TARA_R110002049 (sample SAMEA4396941) | marine metagenome | biome: Polar Biome; feature: [SRF] surface water layer (ENVO:00010504); material: water (ENVO:00002006), including particulate matter (ENVO:01000060) such as... | depth 5 m | reverse complement strand
TAAACCTGCCTCTATATCTCCAAACACAAACTTTTTTTTGTCTTCTTTTAAGCTAATGTTCATAGCAATTTCATCAGATTTTTCTAAACCTTTCATAAAAGCATTTTCATGATAATCTTCTATAACATCTATTTTGTCAATTACATCTGCAGGTATGTTGTTTACTGCCAATTTTGTGTCTCCTGTAAAAAACTTTTTATTATCTACTAAAAGTGTCGTTACTTTTTTACCTTTTACAGTAACATTGCCTTTTCTATCTACTTCTACGCCAGGTAATTTTTTTAAAACTTGTTTTAGTTTACGTTCTTTACCATTTGTAAACGCATCTGTATTATACGTGGTAGTATCTTTTCTAATTCTTACAGGAATTTTATATTTAATTACAATTTCTTCTAATTTATTAGGATCTTCCTTTAAAATAAAATTAATAATACTATCTTTTTTAGGAGTGTTTAAAGTTTCTTTTCTAGTTATAAAGCCCATAAAACTTATAGAGGTATTATAAGTTGTGTTCTTTGTAAGCGATAAAGTATAATTGCCTAAATTATCACTAACGTTATGGGCTAATTTACCTTTATTGTTGGGGAAAGCTAAAATATTTGCGCCAGTTAATGGTTTATTATTTTCATCTAAAATTTTACCTTTTATTACTATTTGTGAGGAAATAGCACAAGAAAAGTTTAATATAAAAAATAAAATTAGATGTGGTTTTTTCATAATTTTTAGTCTATCGTAACTTTTCTAGCATCTCTCGTTAATCTTATTTTTTCATTTACATCTATATTTTTACCTTTTTTTAAACTAGGAATTTTTTTTATTTTTTTTGGATTTAAAATGATTTTATCAACTAAAAAATAAAAGTTATCTATTTATAATTTTAAAATTAATCCGGGTAAACCACCATTACCTATAGGGCCATAAGGCAAGGGGATATCTGTAGTGTACCATGCAGTGTTAGTAATGTAATTACCAGATCTAGTATTTAATTTTTTATTAACTGCTTTATAGCAAGTGTAACCATCAATAATTTTAATTTCATTAAAGAATTCCCATTCTTTCATTCTAGAGCTATCATTAACAATATATTGTTTACTTAAAATTTCTGTATTATACATAGCATCTTTATTAATACCATTAAATTGATACCAATTTTTGTTGGCACCTGTAGAAATGTCAGCAAATTTTGATTCAAATGGATACAGAGGTATATTTTTTTCTTTTTTAAAAAAAGATTTTTCTTTATTAAAGTACAAAACATATGAACTTCTATTTACTTCCTCCGTAATTTTTCTAGTCATTTCAGGGTTAGAAGTTTTACGAATTTTTGTTCTTTTTGTTTTGTATGTAATAATTCCGTTTTGACTATATAGAGCTATTAAATTTGTTAAAAAAAATAATGCAAAAAATATGTTTTTTAATTTCATAGTAAGTATTTTAATTAGGGAAGTTCTAAACTTTCCTAATTTTGGTTTAAAATTGATTAATTTTTACATGCATTAAAAGCCATTTCATAATATGCATTTGCCATTTCTTCAGATAAATCACCTTCATTTTCTTCAGCAAATTCTATAAATTCACATGCTTGTTCATGACATTCTTCTGAACCATTTTTTTTCAATATTTGTATTCGCATTCATTGTTGTAATAACCGTTATAAAAGCAAGTGTTAAAATTACTTTTAAATAATTTGTACTAGATTACAAACCAATGTTTGGCGTAAAGTTTAATTTTAAATTGTAATGAAAGAAAGCAATTTTTTCTTCTCTTCCTCAAAATAATTTTAATGGAAGATATCTAAATGTAAAAAAAAAAAATGAAACTCACATTTTTCTTTAAGTTAAAGTTTTAATTTATATGTATTTACGATTAGAATAAGTTCTTTCAGTATTAAAACCTTTAAGTTTTTTTGTTTATTGTAACTTTGTAAATCTGTCATATTTCTTCTTTATGGCATATAAATTGACAACTATCTTTTATGCAACATTTTAAAGAATCAAAAAAAAGTAAAACCAAACCAAAAGTTACTTTAAAGAAGGCTTTTAAAACCATTATTTGGCCACGAAAGAATATTGTTTTTTTAGGGTTAATACTTATAATTATTCGCAGTTTATCTGGTTTTGTTTTACCGTTACAAAGTAAAGTTTTGTTAGATGAGGTAGTTCCTAATAAAGATTTTAATCAGCTTTATACTGTAATATTTGTGGTTATAGCTGCTATTTTAATTCAAGCAATTACTTCGTTTTTATTAACCAAAGTTTTAAGTATTCAGGCACAATATTTAATATCAGAACTTAGAGCACAAGTTCAAAAGAAAGTATTGTCTTTACCGATCAGTTTTTTCGATAACACAAAATCTGGCGCTTTAGTTTCTAGAATTATGAGTGATGTAGAAGGAGTAAGAAACCTAATTGGTACAGGTTTGGTTCAATTAATTGGAGGTTCTTTTACAGCAATTGTAACACTTGTAATTTTATTAAGAATGAATGTTTGGATGACGCTTTTTACGTTTGTTCCTTTGTCTATTTTTGGTTTAATCGCTTTAAAATCTTTCAAATATATTCGACCTATATTTAGAGCTAGAGGAAAAATAAATGCAGAAGTTAAGGGGCGTTTAACAGAAACTTTAGGAGGAATTAGAGTTATTAAAGCCTTTAATGCCGAAGAACAAGAAAGTGTAATTTTTGAAAAAGGTGTAGATGATATTTTTCAGAATGTAAAGAAAAGTATGACTGCAACTGCAATAATGACAAGTTCTTCAACCTTTTTAATAGGTTTAGCAACCACAGGAGTTATGGGAATTGGAGGTTATTACATGATGCAAGGAACTATGACTTTTGGAGATTTTATTCAATTTACATTTTTATTAGCATTTATGGTTGCGCCAATTGTACAAATGAGTAATATTGGTAGCCAGTTAACAGAAGCACTGGCAGGTTTAGATAGAACAGAAGAATTAATGAATATGCCTGCAGAAGAAGATGATGAAGAAAGAGATGTTGTTTTAGAAGACATAAAAGGAGAGGTTATTTTTGATAATGTTTCTTTTGAATATGAAGAAGGAAAAGAAGTTATTAAGAATATAAACTTTAGTGTTACTTCGGGTTCTGTAACAGCTTTGGTTGGTAGTTCTGGCTCTGGTAAATCTACAATTGCTGGTTTATCTGCAACTTTTTTAAATCCTAAATCTGGTACAATAACAATAGATAATCAAGATATGTCTAAAGTAAAACTTTCTAGTTATAGAAAACATTTAGGCGTTGTTTTACAAGATGAGTTTTTGTTTGAAGGAACCATTAGAGCAAATATTATGTTTCCAAGACCAAATGCAACAGAAGCAGAATTACAAAATGCTGTAAAAGCAGCTTATGTAAATGAATTTACAGATCGTTTTGATGATGGTTTAGATACTTTAATTGGTGAACGAGGTGTAAAACTTTCTGGAGGACAAAGACAACGATTGGCAATTGCGAGAGCAATTTTAGCAGATCCTAAAATTATAATATTAGACGAGGCAACATCTAGTTTAGATACAGAAAGCGAGTCTTTAATTCAGAAAAGTTTATCTGAATTGGTAAAAGATAGAACTACAATTGTAATTGCTCATAGATTAAGTACTATTAAACAAGCAGATCAGATTTTAGTTATAGAAGCTGGTGAAATAGCAGAAAGAGGTACGCATGATGAATTGATAGCTAAAGAAGGCAGGTATTTTGATTTGTATACGTATCAAGCAAAAATATAATATAAATTTAGTGTAATTAATTTTTAGTAAAAACGACTTTAGATTTTAGTTGAATTAATTCAAACCAAATTATGAAAAAAATACTTTTATTATTAGTTATTATTGTTGCTGTTTCTTGTAAAAATGAAACAAAAAAGACTGTTGAAAATAATACAGTTAAAGAAATTAGAAAAGAAAACTTTCCGGAAGAGTTAGGGAAAGTTTTTGAAAAACATGGAGGAATTGATACTTGGAGAGATGCTAAAGTATTATCTTTTAATAAAGGAGAAGAGACAATTACATCAGATTTACAATCTAGAAAAATTGTTATCTCATCTCCGAAATATTCTCTAGGTTTTGATGGTAAAACAGTTTGGTTAGATGAAGCAGAAGAAGGTTCTTTTAAAGGAAATCCTTCTTTCTATCACAATCTTTTCTTTTATTTTTATGCAATGCCTTTTGTTTTATCAGATGATGGAATTATTTATGAAAAAACAGCAGATTTAGTTTTTGAAGGAGTAAACTATCCTGGTTTTAAAATTTCGTTTAAAGCAAATAAAGGAAGTTCTCCAGATGATAATTATAAATTGTATTACAATCCTAAAACATATCAAATGGAATGGTTAGCGTATACAGCTACATTTAATTCTAAAAAACCAAGCGATAATTTTAATATTATTAGATATAATAATTGGAATACTGTAAATGGTTTAGTGTTACCAAAAGCAATTACTTGGTATAAAAAAGATGAAAACGGTTTACCAACAGAACCAGCAAGACCTGCTACAGAATTTACTTTGCCTTTATTAAGTAAAGCTAAATTAGCAGATTCTTTCTATGAAAAGCCAGTAAAATAAAACAGTTATTTTAAGTGTAGTATAATTTTATTATAAACAGATACATAATAATCATGAAACCTCGGGAGCAAAACGTTTTCGAGGTTTTTTGTGTCTTTTAAAACTTTTAAATTGAATAATTTAATGTCATCAACTTCTTCTTCTTGAATTTTTAAAGTTGATAAAGGAGCTTTTAATTCTGCAATAAAAATATGATGATGTTCGTTGTCAATTATTCCGTTTTTATGAGAAACCTGATGAATTCTTGTACCAATTTTAATCAGGTCTTTTTCTTCTAATTCTAGACCAATTTCTTCTAAAACTTCTCTTTTTGCTGATGTTAAAATACTTTCTCCTGCGCCAATATGTCCTGCAACAGAAATATCCCACAAACCAGGGAAAACCTTTTTAGTTAATGCTCTTTTTTGAAGTAGTATTTTTTTATCTGAAGTAAAAAGCCAAATATGCACAGTTGCATGGAACCAACCATTTTTATGGGCTTCAGATTTTAAGGCAGTTTTGCCTGTTGGTTTACCATCAGATGTTAAAATATCAATAATTTCATCCATTTATAAACAAGATTTTATACAGTTTACTAATTTTATAAAATCTTCTTTTGTGTTGTATAAATGACAAGAAAGTCTAATGTAGTTTCCTCTAAATGAAATAAAAATATTTTCTTGATTCAATTTCGTTTTTAATTTTTCTACATTTAGTTCTTTAGGTAATTCTACACCAAATAAATGATGTGCTCTATCATTAGAATTTTCAATAAAACAATCAATTTTTTCTAACTCTAAAACAACTTCTGTTGTAATTTCTCTACAATAATTTTGAATAGCTTCTGGAGACCAGTTTAAAACTTGTTTTAAAGCGGCAATTTGCATTTTCATATAAATAAAACTTCCATGTTCTCCAACAGAATATCTATTTGCTAAAGGTTTGTAGTTTTTTTCATAAGAAGTTAGACCTCCCATGTTTTCGCTATTTAAACGATTAGACCAGTTTTCTTCAATAGGATTTCCGTTATCAAAATATTTTCCAAAATATGCGTAACCGCAACCATAAGGTCCAAATAACCATTTGTAACCAGCGCAAATTAAAGCGTCTGGTTTTATTTCTTTTACAGAAAATGGTAAAGCTCCAATAGATTGACTTCCATCAATAATTAATAAAGCGTTTTCTTGTTTTGCTTTTTTACTGATAGCTTTCAAATCAAATAAAGTTCCGTTTGTCCAATGAATATTTCCAATAGAAACAACGGCAGTTTTTTCTGAAATTGAATTAAGTATTGCTTCGTTCCATTTTAAACCTCTGTTTTCTTTAGATTTTGGCATGGAAACTACATGTATTTTTGCATCAAATTTAGCCGCTAATTTTTCCCAAGAATAATAATTGCTGGGAAATTGTTCTTCTATAATAAGAATTTCATCACCTTTATTTAAAGTAATGTTATTGGCAACTGTTGCTATTCCGTAAGAAGCAGAAGGTATGTTGGCAATTCTGTTAAAGTTGTCTACTTCAATAAGTTTTGCAAATAATTTTTTCACCTCTTTTACAGGTTCAAAATAATTAGCTCCTGTAATTTTATAAGGTTTACTTTTTTCTAAAACACCATCTATTCCTGCTTGTTCTACAGATTTAAAAGAAGGCGATTGACTAGCTATATTTAAATAAGTAATTTCTTCTGGAATACTAAAAAGATGTTTTTGATTTGTAAGTTTCATGTGAAAAAAATAAAACACAAATTTCACAAATAATTAAATTTATGAAATTTGTGTTAGTTTTTATTTATTCAAAGTAAGAAAAAGTTTCTCCTCCTTTTATGTTTAATAATGTTTCATAAATCATTTTAATAACGTTTTCAACATCGTCTCTATGAACCATTTCTACAGTTGTGTGCATGTATCTTAATGGTAATGAAATTAAAGCAGAAGCCACGCCACCATTACTATATGCAAAAGCATCTGTGTCTGTACCTGTTGCTCTAGAAAGAGCAGAACGCTGAAAAGGAATCTTTTTAGCTTCTGCAGTTTCTGTAATTAAATCTCTTAATTTTTGTTGCACTGCAGGAGCATAAGCAATAACAGGACCTTTACCAATTTCTAAAAGACCTGCTTTTTTAGGCTCTATCATTGGCGTAGTTGTGTCATGTGTTACGTCTGTAACAATAGCAACATTGGGTTTTATGGTTTGTGTAATCATTTCTGCACCACGTAAACCAATTTCTTCTTGTACAGAGTTTGTAATGTACAGTCCAAAAGGTAATTCTTTTTTATTTTCTTTTAATAAACGAGCAACTTCGGCAATCATAAAACCACCCATTCTGTTGTCTAAAGCTCTACAAACAAACTTGTCTCCGTTTAAAATGTGAAATTCATCTGGGTATGTAATTACACAACCAACGTGTACACCTAAAGCTTCAACTTCTTCTTTTGTAGCACAACCTGTATCAATAAAAATATTGTCTGGTTTTGGAGCCTCTTCATTAGCTTTGTTTCTTGTATGTATTGCTGGCCAACCAAAAACACCTTTTACAATTCCGTTTTTAGTATGAATATTTACAATTTTACTTGGCGCAATTTGATGATCTGACCCACCATTTCTAATTACATAAATTAAACCGTTATCAGAAATATAATTAACATACCAAGAAATTTCATCTGCATGTCCTTCAATAACTACTTTGTATTTTGCATCTGGGTTTATAACACCTACAGCAGAACCATAAGTATCGGTAATAAATTCATCTACGTAAGGTTTTAAATAATTCATCCAAATTTTCTGACCTTCCCATTCGTAACCAGTTGGAGCAGCATTGTTTAAGTATTTTTCTAAAAATGTAAGAGAATCTTTATTTAAAATTGATTTTTTAGCCATTATTTATATATTTATAAAAATTGATTTTTTCTTGATAATTGTAAAAATAACACGATTTTTTATGATTAGCATTAAAAAAAGCACAAAAAAATGTAACAAAAGTGCTTACTTTTACACTTATAGGTTGTGAAAATAAGAAACATGAAATATATTAAAAAAGCTTTTTTTTTAGTAGCACTAATTACTTTTACAAGTTGTAATATAACCACAAAAGGAAGTTCTACTTATGCAAATAATCCAGATTTTAAAATAGGTAAAAAGGGTTTTGAAAAGGAACTGAAAAAGACTTTAGATTTTGATGTGCTAACTATAGGAACTTCAATAACTACAAAAAATGGAATTTCTGAAAACGGTTTAACCTTAACTTTTAAAACTAAAGATTTAAGCAATATTTCTAATGATGTTTTTAAAAGATATGCTAAAATTATAAAGATTGAAACAGAAAAATATCTCTTAAAAAAAGATAAATATGATGTTGTTTTGATAAAGTTTAAAGAGGAAATTAAAGGAGAGATTTCAAAATCTACTTCAATAGAAATAAAAAAAGAATTAAAATAAAACCAACCAAATGAAATTAGTAATTAAAAATTTAACCAAAACTTATAAAAACGGTGTAAAAGCTATTGATGATTTAAGTATAGAAATTGGTACAGGAATGTTTGGTTTGTTAGGACCAAATGGTGCAGGTAAATCTTCTTTAATGAGAACAATTGCAACATTACAAAGTCCAGATTCTGGTTCAATTACTTTTGGCGATATTAATGTTCTAGAAGACAATATGTCTTTACGTAAAGTGTTGGGGTATTTGCCACAATCTTTTGGTGTGTATCCTAAAATGTCTGCAGAAGATTTGTTAGATTATTTTGCTACTTTAAAAGGAATTTCTAATAAAGCAGAAAGAAATGCTATTGTAAAAGAAGTTTTAGAAATTACTAATTTATATGAAGTAAGACGTAAATATGTTGCTGGCTATTCTGGCGGTATGAAACAACGTTTTGGAATTGCACAATTACTTTTAAATAACCCAAAATTAATTATTGTAGATGAACCAACTGCTGGTTTAGATCCTGCAGAAAGACACCGCTTTTTAAATGTTTTAAGAGAAGTTGGTACAAATATTACCATTATATTTTCTACACACATTGTAGAAGATGTTAAAGAGTTGTGTAATGAAATGGCAATTTTAAATGGTGGTAAAATTTTAAAACATGCAACACCACAAGAAGCTACAAAAGAATTAGAAAATACAATTTGGACAAAAATTATAGAGAAAGATACTTTAGAAGAACACATGAAATTGTATAATGTTTTGTCTAGAAATTTTAACCCAGACAATACATTAAATATTAGAGTGCATTCAGAAATAAAACCTTCAGAAGATTTTGTAGCAGCAACGCCACAGTTAGACGATGTGTATTTTATTGCTTTAAAACAAGATGAACCAGTTATTGCATCATAATTTCGATTTCTAAATTTAACAGTTCAACTTTTACATATCTATAATTTATGTTTTCAACTATATTCAAACAAGAATTAAAATACTGGTTTAATAGGCCAATATTTTATATTTACGCAACAATTTTTTTATTATTGGCTTTCTTTATTTCTGCAACTTCTGCAGGTATTTGGGATTCTATAACAGGTACTACAGGTTCTTCTAGAATTGTAAATTCTGCAATAAACGTAAACGGAACCTTTAATGCTTTTACTGTTTTTATTTTCTTTTTATTCCCTTCTATAATTGGGGTTTCTATTTATAGAGATTTTAAAAGTGAAATGCATTCTATTTTATTTTCTTATCCGTTTACAAAAGCAAATTATTTATTCGCAAAGTTTTTTAGCGGTATTGTAGTGGTTTCTGCTATCGTTTTGGCAATTGCTTTGGGTATGATTATCGGATTTCGTTTTCCAGGAACTAACCAAGAAATTGTAGGTTCTTTTAATATTTTAACTTATCTAAAAACGTATTTAGTTTTTATTTTACCTAATGTTTTGTTTTTTGGAGCTGTTGTTTTTGCAGTAGTTACTTTTTCTAGAAATATTGCTGCAGGTTTTATTACGGTAATTATTTTATTATTTTTTCAAGGAGCAATTGGTAGCATCTTTTCAGATCCAGAACAAAAGACATTGTTGTCTATTTTAGATCCTTTTGGTTTTTCTGCTTTAGATTACTACACACAATATTGGACAGTTTCCGAGCAAAATGAATTACAAATACCAATTAAAGATTTAATTATTTACAACAGATTGTTATGGTTGGCAATTTCATCTTTAATCTTTGGTCTAGTCTACAAGTATTTTAAATTTAGTCAGAATGCAATTGTAATTTCACTTAAAAAAATAAAATCAGAAAGAGTTACAAAAAAGAATTTCAGTGGAATTACAAAAATAAGTTTACCTAAAGTAACTCATAATTATTCTTTTGTTCAGAATTTAAAAACAATGTGGAATTTGTCTAACATAGATTTTAAATACATTGTAAAAAGTTTGCCATTTATTTGTATTCTTATTGTTGGCTTATTAATGTTGGTTGGAACGCTATTTAGTTCTGGTGAAATTTTTGGAACAGATACATTGCCTGTAACTTGGCAAATGTTAGGAGGAGGTAACGTTTTTAGTATTTTAGTTTTAAACGTTTGTACTTTTTTATACGCAGGTATGTTGGTACAAAGAGCAAGAACAGCAAAAATAAATCATTTGGTAGATAGCACTCCAATACCAAATTGGACGTTGTTATTTTCTAAATTAATTGCATTGTTAAAAATGCAAGTTGTTTTATTGGCAGTAATTATGGTTTCTGGTATGCTATTTCAAGTATATAAAGGATATTACGATTTTGAAATTGGCCATTATTTAAAAGAATTATATGGTTTAAAATTCTTAAACTATGTTGTTTGGGCATTTTTAGCAATTTTTATTCAAACGTTGGTAAAAAATCAATATTTAGGCTTTTTTATATTATTGATTATTGCCATTGGAATGCCATTTTTATCTTTAATAGGTATAGAATTATCAATTTTTAAATACAATGAAGGACCTGGTTATAATTATTCAGATATGAATGGTTATGGTTCTGCTTTGTCTAGGTATTTATGGTATAAGTTATATTGGATTTTAGGAGGAACAATCCTTTTAATTTTAAGTATTTTAATGTGGGTAAGAGGTTTACCTAGTTCTTTTACAGAAAGAATTTATATAGCAAAACAACGTTTTACAACAGCTTATAAAGCTGGTTTTGTTATTGTTTTAATTGCTTTTTTAACTTTAGGAGTTACTATTTATTCTGAAACAAAATCTGATAATGAAAACTCTTCTTCTAAACAAGCAGAATTAAATGCGGTAAAATGGGAAAAAACTTATAAGAAATATGAAAACTATAAACAACCTAGAATTGTTGCTGTAAATGCTGATGTTCATATTTTTCCGAAGAAAAAAAGGTATGAAGCAAGTGCTTTATTTACCCTTGTAAATAAAACAAATACAGCAATAGATAGTATTTTCTTAAATCATAATTCATTAGAAAGTACGTTTAAGTTTAATAAACCTACCAATTTAGTTTTAGAAGACACTGTGTTTAATTTCGATATCTATCAATTAGATAAAAAGTTACAGCCAGGAGATTCATTACAATTAACAGTTGCTGTTAAAAGTGAAGAGAATTCTATGTTTCAGCGTAAATCTTCAATTATAGAAAACGGAACATTTATAAATAATTTTTCAATGTTTCCTTCTTTAGGGTATTCTACAGGTGGAGAATTAACTGACAATAAAACGCGTAAAAAACATAATTTACCGCCCAATAATTTACGTCCTCATCCTTCAGATTCTACAGCTTTAGGCAATACCTATATTTCTAAAGATTCTGATTGGATAGATTTTGAAGCAACAGTTTCTACTTCTGAAGATCAAATTGCAATTGCGCCTGGTTATTTACAAAAAGAGTGGGTAGAAGGAGGACGTAGGTATTTTCATTATAAAATGGATAGTAAAATTTTAAATTTTTACGCGTTTAATTCTGCTAGATATGAAGTTAAAAAAGAAATGTGGAATGGTATTAGTCTAGAAATTTATTATCATAAACCTCATGATTATAATTTAGATAGAATGATGAAGGGAATGAAAGCTTCTTTGGCTTATAATGCAAAGAATTTTAGTCCTTACCAGCATAAACAATTAAGAATTATAGAGTTTCCAAGAACAGCAGGTACTTTTGCCCAAGCTTTTGCAAATACAATTCCTTTTTCTGAAGGTTTTGGTTTTATTGCAGATGTAGATGAAGAAAATGAAGATGGTGTAGATTATCCTTTTGCGGTTACAGTTCATGAAGTTGCTCATCAATGGTGGGCACATCAAGTAATTGGTGCAGATGTTTTAGGAGCAACTATGTTGTCTGAAAGCATGTCTGAATATGTTTCATTAAAAGTATTAGAACATCAACATGGAAAACCAAAAATGCGCAAATTTTTAAAAGAAGCATTAGATGGTTATTTAATGCAAAGAACTTTTGAAACTAAAAGAGAAAAACCTTTAATGTACAATGATGGTCAGGGCTATATTCGTTACCAAAAAGGTTCTTTAGTAATGTATGCTTTAAGCGATTATATTGGTGAAGAAAAGTTAAACGGAGCTTTAAAAAAATATGTACAAAAAGTTCAGTTTCAAGAAGCACCTTACACAACTTCTATAGACATGGTTAATTATATTAGAGAAGTAACCCCAGACACTTTAAAATATGTAATTAAAGATATGTTTGAAACAATTACGTTGTACAAAAATAGAATTGTAGAAGTAAAATCTACGGAATTAGAAAATGGAAAATATCAAGTAGATATAGAGTTTGAAGTTTCCAAATATAGAAATGATGAAAAAGGAAAAAAGTTTTATGGAGAAAAAGTTGGCGATACTTTAAGTTATAAAACAGAAAAGATGAGTAAACCAATTTTATCTCTTCCTTTAGCAGATTACATAGATCTTGGTGTTTTTTCTGAAGAAGAAATAGATGGTAAAAAGAAAGAAAAGCAATTGTACTTTAGAAAGCACAAAATTACTAAAATTCATAATAAAATAACTTTAATCGTAGATGAAAAGCCTATTGAAGTTGGTATAGATCCTTACAACAAATTAATAGATACAAAGTCAGACGATAATAGAAGAAAAATCTAAAGTTAAATACACAAAAAAAGCAACTACTAACGTAGTTGCTTTTTTAGATAGGGGTAAATGTCTTATATAAATTATACGTTTAATTGTTAGGGCAAAAAAAGCACAAATAAAATTATTTACCAGTTAGGGGTTAATTGTGAATTAATAGTTTTTTACTAAAGCACATTGCAATTATAGTAAAAATTTTGTTAAATAATAACATAAATGAAGAAAAAACTTATTTTTTTATATTTAATAGTTAGTCTGTATTCTTGTAAGCAAAATAAAAGTTTTGATTTACAGTTTGTTAACGAATATGTGCTTAAAGATTCTACATTAATAAATAATACTGTAATAGGTGGTCTTTCTGGTATAGACTATAATAATGGCTACTATTATTTTGTGGTAGATGATGCAACTAACCCTAGATTTTTAAAAGCAAAAATTAATATTAACAAAAATGTAATATCTAATATTAATTTTGAAGAGGTTGTTTTATTAAATGATACCACAACAAATTTTTACAGAGGTAATAATTTAGATTTAGAATCTATATTTATAGATGATGAAAACAAACAAGTTAATTTTTCTAGTGAAGGCTCTATTTCAAAAGGAATAAAACCAAGCATATTTACAACAGATTTAGAAGGTAATTTTATTTCAGAAATAGAATTGCCAAAAAATCTTCAAGATCTAGAAAATATAAAACATAATGGTGTTTTAGAAGGTTCTTCTAGAAGTATTAATAAAAAAGGTTTTTGGTCTATTATGGAAGCTCCATTAAAAAATGATGGAGAAGAACCAACTTTTACCAAAACACAATCTCCTGTTAGAATAACTTATTTTGATGCAAAAACTAAAAAAGCCACAAAACAATTTGCATATCAATTAGAACAAATAACAAAACCTGCAAAAAGCACAATTAATTTAAACGGAGTTACTGCAATTTTAGAATATGATACAAATAAATTCTTTATTGTAGAAAGAACTTACCAAAGTGGTTATGGTGCTTTTGGAAATATTGTTAGAATTTTTAATGCAGAAATTACAAATGAAACAACAGATGTTTTAGATTTAAAATCTCTAAAAGAATCTGAATACAAACCTTTAAAAAAACGTTTATTAGTTAATTTTGAAGATTTAATAAATAAGTTAACAGAAGGGATTGTAGATAATATTGAAGGTATAACTCTTGGGCCAGTTTTAGAAAATGGTAATCAATCTTTAATATTAGTCTCAGATGATAATTTTCAGATTTATGGGAAACAGTTAAATCAGTTTATATTATTAGAAATAGTAAAAGAATAATTGCTATTTTTATCGTTTTTAATTCAATTTTAAAGAATGTTTCAAGGATTTAAAGAGTCTATTTTAAAGAAGAAGTTAGATAAGTCATTAACTAAGACACCCATTAGTAGAACTTCAACTTTAAAGAAAATACAATCTGTTGGTATTATTACTTCCGAAGAAATAGT
>TARA_R110002049_G_scaffold278567_1_pt1 | contig 14056 bp, 8 predicted proteins | sample TARA_R110002049 | Tara Oceans TARA_R110002049 (sample SAMEA4396941) | marine metagenome | biome: Polar Biome; feature: [SRF] surface water layer (ENVO:00010504); material: water (ENVO:00002006), including particulate matter (ENVO:01000060) such as... | depth 5 m | reverse complement strand
ATTACAACTTTTTTTAAGTTTACGGAAATTTGTCGTACACCCAAGGAGAATGAATTCTAATTTTTTTTAGAAAAAAATTAGAAGAAAGAGGTGTCAAGAATCTTCATTTTATTAAAACGATGTATTCAGGCCCTTCAGGTTTCAAAAACCTGAAGGGCCTTTTTTTGCGTTAGGGATAGAAATGGCATCCTTTTTTGAGACTATCGAAACCAAAATATTTTTTGGTTGAAGATATCGAAGCGAAGCTTTAAAAAAGATACAATGTATAGCCCGACCATCCCGATAACAATCGGGAGGGTAACGCCCTTATAAATACAATCTTTGTAACAAATTAACGTTAAGGTCTTCTTATAAAAATAGGTGGTTTCAGTTATTTTTATATTTTTGGAACAGTAATTGTAATTTCTTACGTATAAACAATAAATGTAAGTTTAAAAAGTTACATTACCTATCACCCAATAAAGCATGAAAAGAACACTACTTATAATATTGGCAATAGCAACAATTCAAATGTCTTTTTCGCAGCAGGAGCCTGCTTTTGAAGAGGGCGAGTGGTTTAAATTCAAAATGAGCTACAGTGGCTTTTTAAAAGCCGGAAACGCAACGCTTACGGTTAAGGATGAAAAACTTAATGGTAAAGACGTTTATCATGTGGTTGGAAAAGGTTGGACCACAGGCATGATAAAATGGTTTTTTAAAGTAAAAGATAGGTACGAGAGCTACTTTGACAAAAAAACGATAGTTCCTTATAAATTTATAAGAAATATAGACGAAGGCGGGCACACCAAAGATCTTGAAATAGTATTCGATCAAAAAAACAATAAAGCGCACGTAAACGATAAAAAACATAATAAAAAAACGGTAATAGACACCAAGCCCAATATTCAAGATATGGTGTCAACGTTTTATTATTTACGAAATTATTTAGATACAGAAAACTTAAAAATTGGTGATGAGGTAAGAGTGGATATGTTTTTTGATGAAGAAAATTATGGGTTTAAACTGCAGTATTTAGGGGAAGAAACCATTGATACTGAATTTGGAGAAGTTGAGACTATAAAATTTAGGCCTTATGTTATGGCAGGACGTGTATTTAAGGAAGAAGAAAGTTTAACGCTTTGGGTGTCAAAAGACAAAAATAAAGTACCTTTACGCATTAAGGCAGATTTAGCTGTTGGCTCTTTAAGAGCTGATTTGGAAGCTTTTAAGGGTTTAAAGCACCCTTTCAAAATTGTTGTGAATAATTAGAAAAAAAAATTGAACTCAAAAATAACCAACCAACTAAAGGAAAAATACGAGGCATTAAACCAGGATGTTGAAACGCATCTAGAAGGTTTGCTTCATAGTAAACCCATAAATTATTGGGATTACATCCAAACAGATGCCCTTTTAAACCTTCAAGTACAGCGCACCGTTTTCCCTGATGAAATGGTCTTTATCATGTATCATCAAATAAATGAGTTGTTATTTAAAATGATACTTGGCGAAATAGAGCAATTGGCAAAGAACGATGCAGTAGATACCATTTTTTTTACTGAAAAATTAATGCGTATTAGTCGTTATTTTGATATGCTAACATCATCGTTTATTATTATGAAAGATGGTATGGATGTAGCACAATACAATAAGTTTAGAACAACCTTAACACCAGCTAGTGGGTTTCAAAGCGCACAATATAGAAAAATAGAGTTTTCATCAACCGAGCTGATTAATCTTATTGATAACAGGTTTAGAGAAACGATAGACAGGAATTCATCTTACGAAAATGCTTTCGAGCATTTATATTGGCAAGCCGCAGGGAAAGATTATAAAACAGGAAAAAAAAGCTACACATTATCAGCTTTTGAGGAGCGATATAAAGACGAATTTATTAGATTTACAAAATTTTATCAGAAAAACAATTTATGGTCTAAGTTTAAGGCACTACCAAAAGAGGATCAAAAGGATAAAGATTTAGTGAATGCCATGCGCCATTACGATTATACGGTAAATATAAAATGGGTAATGGCACATTATAATACAGCAAATCATTATTTAAATATTGGTGGTGAAACAGCCGAGGCTACAGGAGGAAGTGAGTGGGTTAAGTATATGCACCCAAAATACCAAAAAAGAATATTTTTTCCAGATTTATGGACAGAGAAAGAAATAGAAACGTGGGGAACAAATATATAATATTGCTATTATTTGTCGTTTTTTTTGTTGGATGTAAAGACAATCCAGTACAAGAAGAAGTAAAAGTAAAAGAAGAATTAGCAATTGTTGAAGCGCCAAAACAAATATTTGAGTTTGGCTTTAACTTAAACGACTACGTTGTTAAACGCGATACCATAAAAAGCGGTGATAGCTTTGGCGAAATTTTAGAGCGTAATAAAATGGGGTATCCCAAAATATTTCATATCGCCGAAAAAGCTAAGGACACTTTTGATATAAGACGCCTTCAGATTGGTAAGCCTTACACTTTATTATTTTCTAAAGACTCCTTAGGACTTCCAAGAAGTTTTATTTATCAGCCTAATTTAGAGGAATATGTGGTTATCAATTTCCATGATTCCATCCATGCTTACAAAAGCCGAAAACCCATTAAATATATTGAAAAAACGATAACAGGGGTTATTACTAGTAGTATTTCAGAAACTTTAGATGAACAAGGTGTTAGTCCTGTATTAACCAATAAGCTAGCTGATGAAATTTATGCCTGGACCATCGATTTTAGACGATTACAAAAAGGCGACCGTTTTAAGGTAATTTATACAGATAAATATATAGACGACACCATCTACTCTGGTGTCCACGATGTAAAAGCAGCCTATTTTGAGCATAACAACGAGCCTTTTTACGCATTTCGTTTTGAAACGGATTCCGTAAAAGGTATTGTGGATTATTTTAGTGATGAGGCAAAAAACTTACGTCGGGCCTTTTTAAAAGCACCGGTAAAATTTAAGCGCATTTCTTCAAGATATAACTTAAAACGAAGAATCGCGGTTTATGGCTATAAAGTACGTCCGCATAAAGGCACCGATTTTGCAGCAAACATTGGCACACCTATTATGGCAACGGCAAACGGAACCGTTACAAAATCAAGTTACACAGGCGGTAATGGTAATTATGTGAAAATAAGACATAACGCTACTTACGAAACCCAGTACCTTCATATGAAAAAGCGTAACGTAAAGGTTGGGCAATTTGTAAAACAAGGCGATGTCATTGGTTTTGTTGGTATGACAGGAAATACCGGAGGGCCCCATGTGTGTTATCGTTTTTGGGTAAATGGCAGGCAAGTTGACCCATTCAGACAAAAACTGCCCGAAGCCAAACCAATTTCAGACTCATTGAAAGTAAAATATTTAGATTTTATCAAGCCAATAAAATACAAGTTGGATAATACGTTCTTTAAGCCTAATATTTTAGAAGAACAACAACCGGAACAGACTATAATTACACAAGCAAATTCATAAGATGGCATTACCAAACATAAATCCAACAACAACCCATTCATGGAAAAAGCTCCAAGAACATTTTCAATCTGTAAAAGAGGTTCATATGAAAGATTTGTTTGCGGAAGATAAAGATAGAGCAGACAAATTCACAATAAAGTGGGACGATTTTTATGTTGATTTTTCAAAAAATAGAATCACTGAAGAAACCTTCAAATACCTATTAGAATTAGCTGATGAGGTAAAATTAAAAGATGCGATAAAAAGTCAGTTTTCCGGCGATATTATAAATAAAACCGAAGGAAGAGCCGTTTTACATACTGCGTTGCGCGCACCCGAAGATGCCAATTTTAATGTGGATGGTGTTAATGTAATGCCAGAAGTGTATCAAGTAAAACAAAAAATAAAAAGTTTTACTAATGAAGTTGTTAACGGATACCGAAAAGGTTTTACTGGCAAAGTTTTTACAGATATAGTTAATATTGGTATTGGCGGCTCTGATTTAGGACCTGCCATGGTTGTTGATTCGTTACAGTATTATAAAAATCATTTAACTACTCATTTTGTGAGTAATGTAGATGGCGATCATGTAAATGAAGTTATTAAAAGACTAAATCCAGAAACAACACTTTTTGTTATTGTTTCAAAAACCTTTACAACCCAAGAAACACTTTCTAATGCAAACACGATAAAAGAGTGGTTCTTACATTCGGCAAATGAGGATGCTGTCGCAAAACATTTTGTGGCTGTATCAACAAACATTATAAATGTGAAAGCTTTTGGAATTGATGAAAACAACATTTTCCCAATGTGGGATTGGGTTGGGGGTCGTTTTTCACTTTGGAGCGCTGTTGGTTTAAGTATAAGTTTAGCCGTTGGTAATAAGAATTTTGAAGGTCTGTTGCATGGAGCTAATAAAATGGATGCCCATTTTAAAAATGAAGACTTTGCCACTAATATTCCTGTTGTTTTAGCTTTAATAAGTGTTTGGTACAACAACTTTTTTAAAGCAGAAAGTGAAGCGGTTATTCCATATTCTCAATACCTTAATCAGTTTGCAACCTATTTGCAACAAGGCATTATGGAAAGTAATGGTAAAAGTGTAGATAGAAACGGAAACCCTATAGATTACCAAACAGGAACGATTATTTGGGGAGAACCTGGGACTAATGCGCAGCATGCGTTCTTTCAATTAATTCATCAAGGAACCAAATTAGTTCCTGCTGATTTTATTGGATTTACAAAATCCTTACACGGAAATCAAGATCATCAAGATAAACTGATATCAAACTTTTTAGCGCAAACCGAAGCGCTTTTAAACGGAAAAACTAAAGAGCAAGTTGTATCCGAGGGAACTGCCCCAAACATTATTCCATTTAAAATATTTGAAGGCAATAAACCAACAAACACTATTTTTATAAACAAGCTATCGCCTGAAAGTTTAGGTAAACTAATTGCGATGTATGAACATAAAATATTTGTACAAGGTATTATTTGGAATATTTTTAGTTACGACCAGTTTGGTGTAGAGTTAGGTAAGCAACTAGCAACTAAAATTTTACAGGAATTTAACAGTGCGGGTAATAACGAACATGATTCTTCTACTGCCAATTTATTGAATTACTACAAGAATTTATCTTAATTAAGTAACACTTTTTTACTAAAATCATAAAAAAGCATGAATATTAAAATATTTATGCTTTTTTTCGTTGTAATAATTGTTAATATTTGTTAACAAATGCATAACATTTAATAACTATTAATATGTATTTTTGCATCGACTAATTTCAAATAAATAATTAATTATGAAAAAAACTACTCAATTTTTATTGATGGCTGCGGTTCTGCTATGTTCTTCAGTTATTATGGCTCAAGGGGTTACAACATCCTCTATTAATGGAAAAATTACAGATAATACAGGAGAACCGCTACCTGGAGCAAATGTCGTTGCTATACATACCCCATCGGGTACAAAATATGGTGCTGCAACAGATTTTGATGGATTCTATAGAATCTCAAACATGAGAACAGGTGGCCCTTATGCAATTACAATTTCTTATATTGGATATCAAGATTTTAGTAATGAACAAGTTTATTTAGCTTTAGGCGAATCTAAAAAAATTAGTATTACACTTTCAGAAGAGGCTAATGCCCTTGATGAAATTATAGTTACTGCACAGGCTAGTAGTGTTTTTGATTCTGGTAAAACAGGTGCCGAAACAAAAATTAGCAGGACACAAGTAAATACATTGCCCTCTATTTCGAGAAATATTGCTGATTTTGCAAGATTAACTCCACAAGCCAAAGTAACTGGGGATGATGTTATTTCAATTGCAGGTCAAAATAATAGATATAATGCGATTTATATTGATGGTGCGGTAAATAATGATGTTTTTGGTTTAGCAGGTAATGGGACAAATGGTGGGCAAACTGGTGTTAGTCCAATTTCTCTTGATGCCATTGAGACATTTCAAATAAATGTAGCGCCTTTTGATGTGAGACAATCTGGTTTTGCTGGTGGTAGTATTAACGCCATCACTAAATCTGGTACAAATACATTTGTGGGTTCTGCTTATACATTTCTTAGAAATGAAGATTTAGCTGGTAAAACACCTGTGGATTTGGCCGGCGATGATCCAAGAGAAAAGCTAGACGAATTTTCATCTAACATATATGGGGTTAGATTAGGTGGCCCAATTATTGAAAACAAATTATTTTTCTTTGTTAATTATGAAAGAGAAGACCAAGAGACTCCTCAACCATTTAATATATCTAGCTATAGAGGTGATGCCACAGCGGCAGATTTAACAACGTTATCTGATTTTTTATCTACTAACTATAACTACGATGCGGGTGGATATGCAAACAATACCGCATCCTTAGTTAGTGATAAATTAATTGCTAAAATAGATTGGAATATTAACGAAAACAACACCCTTTCTCTTAAACATAGTTACGTGAAAGCAGTTCAGTTAGATGCACCGGGATCTAATACAGGTAGCATCAATTTTTTCAATAGAGCCATAAATTTTGAATCTATTACAAACTCAACAGCTTTAGAGTTAAGTACTAAAATTGGGAATAAATTTTCCAACAATTTAGTTATAGGTTATACGACTGTAGATGATAATAGAGATCCACAAGGATCTCCATTTCCTTCAGTACAGATTTTTGATGCAGCAGGCACATCTATATTTTTTGGTTCTGAACCTTTTTCAACATCCAACTTATTGGAGCAAAAAGTATTGACATTGACTGATAATTTTGAAATTTATTCAGGTAAGCATACGGTAACTATCGGAACTAATAACGAATTTTCTTCAGCTTATAATGTGTTCTTTAGACAAAATTTTGGAGATTATAGATTTGATGACCTTAATGCATTTTACACAGGTACACCAAATAGATATCGCCATGGTTATTCTTTGTTGGGAGGAAGCGGTGATAATTCTGAAGGGGCAGCAGAATTTGATTTATTTCAATTTGGTCTTTATGTTCAAGATGAGGTAAACGTATCAGACAATTTTAAATTAACGGCTGGTGTAAGAATTGATATCCCTTATTGGCAAGATGGTCTAGAAAATGAAGATTTTAATACGCGTTCTGTTGCCCTTTTAGAAGCCGCAGGGAAAGATTTACAAGGTGCTAGAGTAGGCCAAGGAATTAATGCTAATGTTCATTTATCTCCGAGATTTGGATTTAACTGGGATGTTCAAGGAAAAAAATCAACTCAAATACGTGGTGGTTTAGGTATATTTACCTCTAGAGTACCATTAGTATGGCCAGGTGGAACGTATAACAATAATGGTGTTACTACTGGTTTTATACAGTTAACAGGCTCTAGTGCTCCAGTATTTAATCCTGATCCTAATTCGCAGTTTCAGGACCCTGTTCAAGGAAGTGGTGCTTTAGGTGGGCAAATAGATTTATTTGCTAAAGATTTTATGTTACCTCAAGTGTTTAAAACAAATATTGCAATAGATCAAAAATTACCTGGTGGATTTACCTTTTCTGCTGATTTAATCTGGAATGATAATATTACAGCAGTTCTTTATGAGAATATAAATATTGTAGGGCCACAATTCCAGACAACTGGTGCTGGCTCAAGACCTAACTATGGTTTTGAAAAAGTTGATGATACTTACAGTGATATTTATTTAGGTTCTAATACAAGTGCTGGTAGCTCATACAACGTTAGTGGAACATTATCTAAAAACTTTATCTCGGATAAATTTGATATCAGAACATCTGCTACATATTCTTATGGTGAAGCCGATGGGATTTTAGATGGAACCAGTTCACAAAATAGCTCACAATGGAGAAACCTTGAGACTGTTAATGGATCTAATCGTCCAGATTTATCTACATCAGACTTTTCTCCTGGACATCGTATTTTAGTAAATTCTACGATAGAGTTTAAATGGAGCGAAAATATTAAAACAAGAATTGGTTTATTTTATGAAGGCGCAGAAGGTTCTCCTTTAAGTTATGTATATAATGGAAGTGGATTATTGTCTGATACAGGATCATTCTCTGCGTTAATTTATGTTCCTGCTAATCAAGCAGAGTCTAATTTAGTAGATAGTTTTGATAGAAATGGTAACTTAGTAGCGACAGCAGGTGAACAATGGGCTCTTTTAGATGCTTATATTGATGGTAATGACTATTTAAGTACACGTAGAGGTAATTTTGCAGAAAGAAACGCAGACCGATCTAATTGGAGTCATATCATTGATTTAAAATTTGCTCAAGAATTTGGACTTAATTTTGGTAAGACAGTTCATAAATTTGAATTTACAGCAGATATATTCAACTTTACAAATCTTTTGAATAAGGAATGGGGTGTTAGAACTTTTTCTAACTTTAACCAAGTACAATTGTTAGATTTTGAAGGTTTTGCAGCAGATGGCACTACCCCAGAATTTACTTTTGATGAAAGATCGGGAGATACTGATAATATTATTGACGATTCTGGTTTGCAGTCATCAAGATGGCAAATGCAAGTTGGTTTAAGATATAGCTTTTAATTCAACCAACTTATAATTTTAAAAACCGCTTCTAATGAAGCGGTTTTTTTATATTTTTAATTATTACATTTGTTGAAACAAAATTTAAGATATTATTATGTACGAAACTATACTAATACTTCACTCATACTGGGCCTATTTAGTGCTTTTAATATTAATGCTTGCTACTGGTAATGCGTTATTTAAATTCTTTCTGGGTAAAGAGTACAGTGCCAAAGATTTTAGAATATCACTATTTACATTAATAGTATCGCACATTCAATTACTAATAGGATTACTGCTTTATTTCGTGTCTCCGCGCTTACAATTATTCAGTGAATTGGGCATGGGTGGCGTAATGAAAGATGCTGTTAACAGGTTGTATTTAGTAGAGCACCCAACCATTAATATTATAGCTGTTGCCTTAATAACAATAGGGTATTCAAAGCATAAAAAGAAATTAACCTCAAATGCTAAATTGAAAATAATTGCAATTTTCTACACCATTGCTTTAATATTGTTTTTATCAAGAATCCCTTGGAGTACTTGGTTAGGATAGACACCATTTGAAATAGATATTTTCAGACCTGTCAGGTTTTTAAAACCTGACAGGTCTTTTTTTTTGTTTAGTTTTTCCCCTTCGGGGAGATGTCCGAAAGGACAAAGGGGATTTAAGGGGCTTCCTTAATAACATACACATAAACAGGGAAGTGATCGCTAAAGCCATTGCTAAACCCACCGCTAGACCAACTTCTAAACGGATAGCCTTTATAAGTACCTGTTTTAGTTATTAGGTATTGCCTGTTAAAAATACCTGCTTTATAAAATTGAAAAGATGAATAATCTTTTTCCAGTAAAGGTTTAGTGAGTAATATTTGGTCAAACAAGCTCCAGTTGTCTCGATACGCTGTAGTACCAACCCCGTTTTTAAAGACATTTTCATAAGGATTATAAATACCTTTCAATCCAACGCGGTTTTTATTTTTTTGCGCTTTTAAAACTTTCTTCACACTGGTATCGGTGGGGTTATCGTTTAAATCGCCCATAATGAAAACTTTAGCATACGGATCGATGATTTGAACAGAATCTACCAAACGTTTGGTTAATTTCGCTGCAGCAGCACGTTTAGAGTTACTTCTTGCCTGTCCGCCACTTCTGGATGGCCAATGGTTTACAATAACATGAATAAGCTCACCATCTAAATGGCCACTAACCAATAGCTGATCTCTGGTATAAACCCTTTTTTGGGTAGATTCATCATAAATTTTTAATTCATGGCTACTTGAATAAATAGGTGTAAATAGTTCTTTTTGATACAATAATGCCACATCAATACCTCGTGCATCGGGAGATGGGTAATGAACGATCCCATAGTTTTTTTCTAATAATAAAGAGTCATTAACCAAATCTTCAAGAACAGCTCTATTCTCAACTTCAGAAACCCCAATTATAGCAGGCGAATTATTAGTTACATCTAATCCAATTTCTGAAATAACACGCGCCATATTACTTACTTTTTTTTTGTATATAACGCCGCGATTTGTTTTTATCTCCATCATCGGGCTAGCCTCGTCAAACTTTGTAGGATCGTTTATGGTATCAAATAAATTTTCAAGATTATAAAAGGCAACCGTATGTATTTTATATGTTTTTTTCTCTTGTCCGCTAAGTAACAAACAAAAGAGAAAGGATAAAATAAAAAGGTTAATGTACTTCATTATTAACTAATTATGATTACTGTTTTCAATACAAAACGCAAACCAAAAGTAAATATTTAATATAAATGAATTAAATTTAAGTTTTTGAAGGCAATTCTAAATTAAGAAATGAACAAAGTCCCATTAGCATTTTTAGTTACATTTTTATCGGTTTTCACATCCCTCGCCCAAAAAACAGGTATTAAAGGTAGCGTAAGAGATGGTGTGTCTTTTCAATTAATTTCCGGGGTTACTGTTACTATTGAAGAAACCACCCAAACCACTACAACAGATGCCTTAGGTGAATTTGTTTTTTCTGAAAACGTGCCTTTAGGCGAGCAGATTTTAAAAATTTTAAAAACAGGTTTTATTACAAAACGCTATCCCATTGTTGTAAACGAAAATGAAACCGTAAACATATCAGATATGACTTTGGAACGGGATATTTCTAAAAGTCAAGATTTATTTACCATTATACTTTCTGATGATGAATTGGATAATGATTTTTTAGGCTCAGATAATATTTCGGGACTTTTATCATCGTCGCTCGATTTGTTTCAACGAACTGCAGCCTTTGAGTTTAGTGCTTCTTTTTATAGATTGCGAGGTTTAGATTCTGATAACGGCACCATTTTAATCAACGGTATTGAAATGAACAAACTCTATAACGGCAGGCCGCAATGGAGCAATTGGGGCGGATTGAATGATGTGATGCGGAGCCAAGAACTATCAGCTGGATTAACACCTTCAAACTACAGTTTTGGCGGTATTTTAGGAACTACCAATATAAATACGCGGGCTTCTGAAATGTCTGAAGGTGGCCGATTAACCTATTCTTCATCCAATAGAAGTTATACAAATAGACTCATGTTTTCCTATGCTTCTGGGGTATTAAAAAATAATTGGGCTTATACCCTATCTTTAGGAAGGCGCTGGGGAAACGAGGGTTATCAAGATGCCACTTTATATGAATCTAATTCGCTTTTTGTTTCCGCAGAAAAAAAGATTAATGATAAGCACAGCCTAAATTTTATGGGTATTTATGCGCCCAACCGCAGAGGGAAATCCTCACCAAATACCCAAGAAGTATTTGATCTAAAAGGCATAAAGTATAATGAATATTGGGGGTTTCAAGATGGAAAAAAACGCAACTCACGTATAAAAGAAGTTGAAGAACCTATTTTTATGCTGAATTATTTTTGGAGCCTAAATAGCAAAACAAAATTAAACACCAATTTAGGGTATCAGTTTGGTTCTACGGGAAATAGCCGTATTGCATTTACAGGAACAAATAGAGTAGTTACCCCAGACGGACAAGAAACTTTTGAGGGTGGAGGACGAAACCCAAGTCCTACCTATTATCAAAAACTACCAAGTTATTTGGAACGTAATTTTCCTGACGATTTAGAGTTTGCTTATGGCGCACAACAAGCCTTTTTAAACAATGGGCAACTCAATTGGGAAAGTCTTTATCAAGCGAATTTAACAAATGCAAGGCAAGGTAAAAATGCCACTTATATGGTTTATCAAGATGTGGCAGATGATACCCAATTTACCGCAAATACCATTTTAACCAGTGAAATAAACGATAATATATTATTTAATGCCGCTCTTAATTATAAAAGCTTAAAGTCTGAAAACTATGGGCAAGTTCAGGATTTATTGGGCGGAACGGGGTTTTTAAACGTAGATAGTTTTGATGGCATTCAATTCGATTTACAAAACCCCAACTTAGTTTTACAAGAAGGCGATAAATTTAGTTACAATTATAATGTGTTTGCCAACGTTATTTCTGGTTTTGCCCAAGCCATATTTAAGTATAAAAAAATAGATTTTTACGCATCAACTAGTTTAACAAATACTCAATACCAAAGAGAAGGTCTGTTTCAAAATGAAAACTTTGAAAATAATTCCTTTGGAAAAGGCGAAAAACTATCCTTTACGGGTTTAGGTTTTAAAGGCGGACTAACCTATAAATTAACAGGCGCACATTTGTTTGATGTAAACGCGGGTTATATTACCAAAGCGCCATCTATAAGAAATAGTTATACAAATTCAAGGTCGAATCATAATGTTGTTCCCAATATTACGGAAGAGAAAATCATGACGGTTGATGCCAGTTATATTTTTAGAACCTCCATCGTAAACGCAAAACTAACAGGTTATTATACCAGTTTAAAAGATGCCAATGAAATCTCGTTTTTCTTCGCTGATGGCATTGGTAATGTTATTGCAGGTTCTGGCACGCAACAATCTGGGAATGATGACACCGAGTTTATTCAAGAAATACTTACAGGAATTGAAAAAGAGCATTTAGGTGCGGAATTAGGTATTGAAGCACAAGTAACATCTACCATAAAATTAAAAGGGGTGGCTTCTGTTGGGCAATTTACATATGCGAATAACCCCGATTTATATTTATCTTCAGATAGATTTGAAAATGTGTATTTAGGCACTTCAAAACTAAAAAACTATAAGGTTGCCGCAGGCCCACATCAAGCTTTTTCTGTTGGGTTTGATTATCGCGATCCTGATTTTTGGTGGTTTGGAGCCACGGCTAATTTTTTCAGAAACACCTATATTGATATTAGCCCATTAACCAGAACCGATAATTTTTTTAAAGATATTGATGGTTTTACATTTAGTGATTATGATGAAACTTTGGCGCGAGAACTCTTGAAACAAGAACGATTTGACGATTATATGTCAGTAAATTTAATTGGCGGAAAATCATGGAAAATCGATCAATACTATATCGGTTTTTTTGCGAGTATTAACAACTTGTTAGATGCAGCCTATAAAACGGGTGGTTTTGAACAAGGTAGAAATGCTAATTACAGACAATTAAGAGACGATAAAGCTTTGGATAGACCTGTTTTTGGTTCGAAATATTGGTACGGAAGAGGCGCAACCTATTTTTTAAATCTGTACGTTAAATTTTAATTTAAGAATAATAGTAAATCTAAAAATGAGTAATAGTGTCATTTTGAGCGCAGTCGAAAAACTTAGGATTTCGGTTTTTAAAACATTTCGACTTTAGTTTATCTTGAGCGCAGTCGAAAGACTCAACGTGACAAAATTAGAACATAGTACATTTTTAGATAAGCAATTGAAACAGTCATTCCCTCGAAGGAGGGAAACTAAAACATATATGAATGATGAATAAAATAAATAAAATAGCATTTAGTTTCGTTTTGATGCTACTTGCTACGTGGTCTTGCGTAAACGATGATGATTATGGTATTCCAAGTCCGGGTGATTCTGAAATCATCATGATTCCTGCCAATAAAATCACAACCTTTAGAGCGATTCACCAAAGGTATGAGCAGGCCATTAACAATGGTAATTTAATCGCTACCATTGATGCTGATGAAGATTTATATCTTGAAGGTTACGTCGTTTCCAGTGATGCCGCAGGTAACTTTTTTGAAGAACTTATTATTCAAAATAAGACGGATGATAGCAATCCCGATAACGACCCAAGACTTGGCGTTAAAATAGATATTAATGTGAGTAGCTTATCTGATACCTACGGGTTTGGTAGAAAAGTATATGTGAAATTAAGCGGATTAACCATCGGGAAATCCAACGGCATTATAACTATTGCAAAAGGCGAAGGGCAACGTTTAGAGCAAATACAAGAATTTGAGTACCGTGATGCTGTTATTAGAACAGAAGAAGTGGCTGCCATTGTTCCAAAAAGTACAACTTTGGTTAATTTAACTGAAGCCGATAGAAACACCCTTATTAAACTAGAAAACATGCAATTAAACAGGTTTGAGTTGGGCGCAACCTTTGCCAGTGAATCTATCGATCAATTTGATGGCTTACGTACGTTAGAGAGTTGTAATTCCGGAGTGTCCATTATTATGCAAACCAGTACGTTTTCCGATTTTAAATCGCTTATTGTACCACA
>TARA_R110002049_G_scaffold3109_1_pt1 | contig 14064 bp, 15 predicted proteins | sample TARA_R110002049 | Tara Oceans TARA_R110002049 (sample SAMEA4396941) | marine metagenome | biome: Polar Biome; feature: [SRF] surface water layer (ENVO:00010504); material: water (ENVO:00002006), including particulate matter (ENVO:01000060) such as... | depth 5 m | reverse complement strand
CGGAAAAAAAGAGGATAACTTGATTGACGTGCTGACTACAAAAAAAGGCTATGTAACAAATCCGATAGTCATATAAAAAAATAGATGAAATATGAGCGGATTTTAGCCATTTTTTAGGAAATAGAAAAAGTCAAGATGAGTTCTATAACTAAAGTTAGATAAATAAAGGTTTAATTAGTTATCAAAATCCTGCAAGGTTTTGAAAACCTTGCAGGATTATTTTGTTTCATTCTAATTAGGTAATACCTACAAACCTGAGTTCGATTTATAATTCGGAATGATAAATTGGCTTAAATTATTAAAAATCAGTTATTTGTCATTTCGACAGAGTGAAGCATGAACGACGAGAAATCTCTTAAAGATGCGATTCCTCCTCGTTCCTCGTTCGGAATGGCAAAACATCCATTAAAATTATTAATTATTGATATTCAACTAGATAGCAATTGAACTCAGGTTACAAGGTGAAAATAAGACCTTGCAGGATATAAAAAAGAATCATTTTTTATATTCAACCTGTTAAACTTCGAATATTAATTTGTCATTTCTGCGGAGGCAACAAGGCACTCTTACAATTTTCTGCTAATTGTTAACCCGTCTCTAATAGGTAAAACAACCGTTTCAACCCGGTTATCATTTTTTAAAAGCGTGTTATAATCAATTAATGCTGGCGTAGAGGTGTCCTCTTTTTTAAAGGTAGTTTCTAAAACTTTACCACTCCAAAGTACATTGTCAGATAAAATGATACCACCAGTATTAAGCTTATCAATAACACAATTAAAATAGTTGGAATAGTTTTCTTTATCGGCATCAATAAAAATCAAATCGAAACTTTTATCAAGCTTCGGAATAATATCCAAAGCATCACCTAAATGCTGAATGATTTGTTTCCCGAATTTAGATTTGTCAAAATATCTTCTTTGAAAATCAACCAATTCTTCATTGATATCAATAGTGTGTAATTCGCCATTAGTTTGCAAACCTTCCGCTAAACAAAGCGCAGAATAACCGGTATAAGTCCCAATTTCTAGTATGTTTTTCGGATTCACCAATTTAGAAATCATACTTAAAACACGCCCTTGATAATGCCCACTCAGCATTCGTGGTTGTAGTATTTTTTGATACGTTTCACGTGTTAATTGTTTTAGTAATTCTGGCTCATTTTCAGAGTGAGAAACTACATAGTCATCTAATTTTTCGGGTATGAAATGCATTGTTTTTATTTGGTATAGTGAATTCTAGACCTGTCAGGTTTTTAAAACCTGACAGGTCTCAACTCCCTTAACTTAATTCAAAATTCTATTTACTAATTTTTCTTTGGCCGTAGTATCATCACCACATAACCATTTGATAACATTATCTTCCCAAATGGCGTTGTATTGGTCCTGATTTATAATTTTTCGATCCAAGGCTAAATCTAAAATTTTACCTGGGTAAGATGATTGTTTGGTGCTTTCCATTTCTCCCAAAGGATAAGGGTCATCAAGCCCCATAAGGACTTGTTTAGCCCCATGATTTTTAATTAACAACTCCAATCCACCGGTATCATGCACTAAAGTATCAAAGAAAATATTTTTATGCCCAACCGCTTTTCTTGGGTGGTGTTTGCCTTCAAATAAATCTGGTCTGCCGTCAAACCCTTGAATACGTCTTCCTAGGTTAATTTGAGCCAATTGTCCACCATGGGCAAAACAAGTTCGCATATTAGGGTATTTTTCTTGATAGCCATTTAAAGTTAAAAAATGATACGCATCCGCACATTGGGCCAGCATCCAGATGAGATGAAAGCGCCATGAGGTATTTTCAAGTTTAATAAACTTCTCCCCGTCATAAGGATGAATTTCAACCGCAAGATTATACTTATTTGCCAATTCAAAAATGGGTTCGTTTTCTTCATCAAAAATACAACGCCAAGTTCCAATAGTATCCATGTAATGTGTTGGTAAACAAAGCAGTTGCATACCGTGTTGCTCAACACAGCGCTCAACTTCCCAACAAGCACTTCTAATAAATCCAGGGTGCACTACAAAGCCACAAGTAAATTTACTAGGATTCTCGTGTTGAATTTTAGCATTAAAATCGTTTTGAAAACGCAAGGCTTTTTTCATTTCCTCAACGCGTAAACCATTCCCGTATAATTGTGAGAGGTTTAAAACAACCGCATGGTCTATTTTGTTGTGTTCCATCCATTCCAATTTTTCATCAAGGAAGAAACTTGAATCTGTAACAGGTCTGCTCCAATCTTTTTGAAGCATAAATTTTCGGTCTTTATCCACCCAAAAAATACCTTTTTCACGCATATAATCTGGAATTTCTTCAGGGTAAGGTAGTAAATGGGAGTGACCGTTTATTCGTAATTTACGTTTCATGTTTAAGCACTATTTTATTTTCCCTTTGGGGAAATGTCCATAGGACAATGGGGCTTTTAATCAATTTTTACTTTCATTGGCGGCTGCATTACCTCGCCACAATTTGGGCAACTGCGTTTCACTTTATCGCCATAATATTTATCAAAAATCTTAGGCATATCAGTTTCAATATTGTCTAAAGTAAAATCTTCTTCATACAATTTTGTTACACAATTTTCACAAAACCAAAGTAATGCATCTTTGGTACCTTCGGGTCGTTTATATTCTATAACCAATCCTACTGTATTTTCACCTCGTTGTGGTGAATGCGGTACTTTTGGTGGCAATAAATAAATATCACCTTCTTTAATATGCACATCCTTTGGCGTGCCTTTATCAATAATTTTTAAAACAATATCACCCTCAACCTGATAGAAAAATTCTGGAGTTTCATTATAATGGTAATCCTTTCTGTTATTTGGCCCGCCAACAACCATAACAATAAAATCGGCATCCTTCCAAACCACTTTATTGCCAACGGGCGGTTTTAAAAGGTGTCTATTTTCTTCAATCCAAGTCTTAAAATTTAATGGCGAAACTAATTTACTCATAATTAAAAGCCCCTCTTAATCTCCCCAAGGGGAGAAACTTAAACCGGGTTTTTTAAGTTTTGTTATACTTTATGTGTTTAAGATAAAGATACTATATTTCCGTTAATTTCCCTCCCTGTGGGAGGGTTATAGGGTGGGCTTACAGACTTTTAGTGCGCCCACCGTCAACAGGAACATTGATACCATTCACGTAACTAGCGGCTTCACTGGCTAAAAAAGTAATGACATTAGCCGTTTCTTCAGGTTGAGCAAAGCGTTTAATTGGTGTGTAATTCTTCATTATTTCAGCCATATCCTCAACAGGAGTATCAGTACCTATAGCCTTAATTTTAATAATTTCGGTTAAGCGTTCGGTATCGGTAAAACCAGGTAATACATTGTTTACTGTAATACCAAATGATGCTACTTCCTCAGCTAAAGTTTTGCTCCAATTACCAACAGCACCTCTTATGGTATTGCTTACACCAAGTCCAGGAATAGGCTCTTTAACAGAGGTTGAAATAATATTTACTATTCTACCAAAACCAGCTTCTTTCATAAACGGAATAGTGGCTTGAGCCAAAACATGATTACATTTTAAATGCATTGTAAAAGCATTGTCAAATTCTTCCAAACTTGCTGTTAGAATTTCACCACTTCTGGGGCCGCCAGTATTATTAATTACAATATGGAACCCATGTTGCTTTTCTATAAATTTAATAACCTGCTCCTGTAAATCTCGCGGATTTAAAAAATCGGCTACTATATAACTGTGATTTCTGTCTTGTGGTAGTTCTGCTAAAACAGCTTTTAGTTTTTCTCTATTTCTGGCAACCAAAGTGACGTTTACACCTTCATGTGCTAACGCTATAGCAGTTGCTTTTCCTATACCTTGTGTGCTTCCGCAAACCAAGGCGTTTTTGTTGTTTATTTTTAAATCCATAATCAGCCCCTCCTAACCTCCCCAAAGGGGAGGAACTCTAACTGGGTACAAAGAGTTAGTTAAACTATATTTTTAATTTTATTTCATGAGATGCTGAAACAAGTTTAGCATGTCAATTTCGTTCGTTTAATTTATAATTTTTATTCCTATCTAGTTTCTCCCCTTTGGGGAGATTAAGAGGGGATCAATACTTTATACATACATTTTTAGCTTCCGTAAAAAAGCGTAAGGCTTCAAAACCACCTTCACGACCAACACCAGAAGCTTTTATGCCTCCAAAAGGTGTTCTTAAATCGCGCATCATCCAAGTGTTTACCCAAATTATTCCTGCTTCAATTTGATTGCTCATTCGCATGGTGCGTTTTAAGTTATTAGTCCACAGTGTTGCCGATAAACCATATTTTACTTTGTTAGCCATTTGTAAAACGTCATCTTCAGTATCAAAGGGCATAATAGTAACCACGGGCCCAAAAATTTCTTCTTGATTTATTCTGCATGCATCAGTTTCAACTTCAATAACCGTGGGTTCTAAATAATAGCCATTCTCGTAACCTTTTACTGTGACTTTATTTCCACCATATAGAATTTTACCATTTTCCTTTTTAGCGATTTCAATATACTTAATAATTTTTTCTAAATGCGTTTTTGAAACTAAAGCTCCAATATTAGTTTCGTTTTCTGACGGATGACCGACTTTTAATTGTTTTACTTTTTTAACAAAATCAGCTTTAAACTTTTCATAAATTGAAGCTTGAACAAAAATGCGGCTGCCACACAAACAAATCTGGCCTTGGTTTGCAAATGACGAGCGCACGGTAGTTTCCAACATAGCATCATAATCACAATCTGCAAAAATGATATTGGGGTTTTTGCCACCTAGTTCCAACGATAATTTTTTAAACATAGGTGCTGCAACTTTAGCAATGTGCGCTCCTGTTTCGGTTCCGCCAGTAAACGAAATAGCTTTAATATCAGGATGCTCAACAATAGCTTGTCCTGTTGTTGCGCCTAAACCGTGAACAATATTTAAAACACCTTTTGGGAGGCCAGCCTCTTTTAGTAAATTTCCTAATAAATAAGCCGTCATAGGTGTGATTTCACTGGGTTTTGCAACTACACAATTCCCTGCGGCTATGGCTGGAGCAATTTTCCATGTGAACAAGTAGAGTGGAAGGTTCCAAGGCGAAATGCAGCCCACCACACCAATGGGTTGGCGCAACGTATAATTTATGGCATCTTGTCCAACACTTTCATGACTTTCGCTAGCAAATTGGGTTATGGCGTTTCCAAAGAATCGAAAATTACTTGCTGCTCTTGGGATATCAACTGCTTTTGCTAAACTTATCGGTTTTCCATTGTCTTTACTTTCGGCTTCTGCGAAACGTTGTAAATTGGATTCTAGTAATTCTGAAATTTTAATTAAAATCCGACTACGTTCATCTAAAGTAGTTTGCGACCACTGCCTAAAGGCAGATTTGGCAGAATTATAGGCTAGGTCTACATCATCCTTAGTTGAGTTTGGTGTTTGCCCATAAACTTCACCATTCGCAGGACAATAGTTGTCTAGCCATTCATTTGAGAGTGGGTTTTCAAATTGACCATTTATGTAGTTTTGGATTTTCATTATAACTTCTTATAAGCCATAACCTTAATCTCAACAACCAAATCTGGATGCGGCAATTGATGAACAGCAACCGTAGTTCGTGTTGGTCCTGTTTCTTTATCAAAAAACTCAGCATAAGCTTTATTATAACCAGCAAAATCGTTCATGTTTACTAAAAATGATGTCACATCTACTATATCTTTTAAGTTGGCGCCTTCTTTGGCTAAATTCTTTTCAATGTTTAAAATAACCTCACGGGTTTGTACTTCAATATTTAAGTGCTTGGTTCCCATATCATCAATAATATCAACGCCAGCGATGGAGTTGTCGGCTCTTCGTGAACTCGTTCCGGAAACAAAAATAAAATCGCCAACACGTTTGGTGTGTGGGTATGCGCCTCTTGGTGTTACTTTATTACTCATGCTAAATAAGCCCATCCTAACCTTCCCAAAGGGAAGGAATTCTTACTCGGCTATATAAGAATTTGTTGTTTTTATTTATTTTAAAGCGAACCAGTTCTCTTCCTTTGGGAAGGTTAGGGAAGGCTTTTTTATCTTAACCCAGCTATTTTATCATCTTCAAGAATAGTTTCGGTTTCAACTTTTACTTTGTTTAAAACTTCTTTTAGATTTTCTTTTGTCATATCGAGCGTAGTAGATATGTCGCCATCTGAAAGCATATTCAAAATGGCTTTGTCCTGTGCACGACCTCTTAACATAGCTTGCCTGTAACCTATATCTTCATTAAAAGTAACCATGGAATATTTTGACGAATACACATCAGGGAATTCTTTTTCCAAAGCCATTTCCAATTTACGCTTTTCTTGGAAAATAGGGTTGGACACATGATCCTTCATTTCATGGAAATTATCAATGGCTAAATCAGCAATAGCGTCGGTGTCTTTTTTTCTTGTTTTTTCATAAGCCTTAAAAACCGCTTTCCAATTTTCAAGATTTTGATCTAAAACCTTGTCAAACTCAACCACATCTTCAAAAGAAGCGTTCATCCCTTGTCCGTAAAACGGCACAATAGCATGAGCTGCATCACCCATTAAAAGCGTATTGCCCTTATAATGCCAGGGTGAACATTTTATAGTGCCGAGTGGTGCGGTTGGGTTTTCAAAAAAATCATCAATCAAATTTGGCATGAGTGCCAAGGCATCAGGAAATTCATTTTGGAAAAACTCTAAAACCCGTTCTTCAGTTTTTAAATTATTAAAATTGTATTTGCCTTCATCATAACTTAAAAATAAAGTCACTGTAAAACTACCATCTAAATTGGGAAGTGCAATGAGCATAAAATTACCACGTGGCCATATATGAAGTGCGTTTTTATGGGTTTTATAACCACCATTTTCTTTAGGCAAAATACTAAGCTCTTTATAACCATGGGTTAAATACTCTTGCGAAAAGCTAAATAGAAACTTTTTGCCCAAATAATAGCTTTTTCGCATCGCAGAACCTGCGCCATCTGTAGCAATAATAATATCGGCATCTTCTACAAATTCATCTTTTGTTTCAAATTCTTGGAAACGCACAGTAGTTTTTTCAAAATCTACCGACTTACATTTTTTATTGAAATAAATACTAACGTTCTTATGTTTTTCGGCTTCGTTTAAAAGCAATGCATTTAAATAGCCGCGTGAAATGGAGTTGATATATTCGTGGTCTCGTCCGCTATAATTTGATATAAATGTATTACCAGATTTGTCATGAATCATGCGTCCGTTCATAGGGATGCAAAGGGCTTTGACTTTTTCTTCTAGTCCTACAAGTTTTATGGCTTTATTTCCACGATCTGAAAATGCCAAATTTATTGAACGTCCTGCAGAAATATCAACTTTACGTATATCTGGACGCATTTCGTAAACAGATACGTTGTAACCTCTTTGGCCTAGTCTTAAAGCTAGTAGAGAGCCGCATAATCCTGCGCCAATAATTAATATGTTTTGTTTATTGTTTCTCATATTTTCATTCCTGCGAAGGCGGGAATCTCATTATTTTAATTCTAATTATTATCTTTTTAGTTGTTCATCCCGATAGCTATCGGGACGAACCAAAAAATCATATTGAAATGCCAAATTTTCTGCATTTCAAACTTCAATTCTATGAATTGATTTGGGATTTTGCCAAGACTTTTTCAATCCCAAGTTAAGTTTTAATTTATAACCAACTCAATTCCCTCTCCTTTGGAGAGGGTTAGGGAGAGGCTTTTAATATTTTTTTCAATTTCTCAACCAAACGATACACATCTTCAAACGAATTATACAAAGGTGTTGGTGCACAACGTATCACATCGGGTTCTCTCCAATCACTAATAACTCCAGCTGCGGTTAATTTGTCATGTAATGTTTTATTCGCATTTTTTACTTGTATGGATAATTGGCAACCACGTTCGTCGGGGTTACTTGGTGTGATAATTTTAATGGTATCTTCTCCTAATTGTTTTAATAAAAACTCAAAATAACCAGTTAATTTTCTTGATTTTTTTATCAAGTTTTCAATACCAACGTCTTGAAACATATCCAAAGAGGCTTTTATAGCAGCCATTGATAAAATAGGAGGGTTACTAAGTTGCCAACCTTCTGCTCCAGATAGTTGATCAAATTCACCACGCATTTTAAAACGCGTTTTTTTATTATGGCTCCACCAGCCTGTAAAGCGGTTTAGGTCTTTATTGTGTGCATGACGCTCGTGTACAAAACAACCTGCTAAACTGCCAGGGCCAGAATTTAAATATTTGTAAGTGCACCATACTGCAAAATCGACTCCAGAATCATGTAGATTTAAGGCTACATTTCCTGCGCCATGTGCACAATCAAATCCAACTTTGCAACCATGTTTATGTCCGAGTTCAGTAATACGTTTTAAATCGAAAAACTGTCCCGTGTAGTAGTTTACACCACCAATCATAACGAGTGCAATGTCATCACCGAATTTTTTTAAAATGTTTTCTAAATCTTCACAACGCAGTAATTCTTCGTCTTTTCTAGGTTTCCATAGAATCAATCCTTCTTTATCATCAAATCCATGATGGCGCAGTTGCGATTCAACGGCATATTTATCAGATGGAAAGGCATCACTTTCAATAAGTATTTTGTATCGTATTTTTGTGGGCTGGTAAAATGATACCATCATAAAATGTAAGTTGGCAGTCAAGGTATTCATAACCACCACTTCAATGGGTTTTGCGCCAACAATTTCTGCCATACTTTCGGTTAAAAACTCATGGTACGGAAGCCATGGTGTTCTACTTTCTGTATGGCCTTGAACACCTAAATTTGCCCAATCTTCAAGTTCTTGATTGATATAAGATTTTATTGATTTTGGTTGAAGACCTAACGAGTTTCCCGTCATATAAATCAATTCCTTTCCAGTTTTATCTTTAGGGATATGAAACTGATTTCGATATGATTTTAATTCGTCATCTTGGTCCTGTTTTAAAGCATAATCAAGACCTAATTGGTAATCGGACAAAGTGAATGGTTTTTCGGTTTATAACAAAAATAAGAATTATAAACTTAGAAACGAATACTAAAAACTTAGATTAATTTGATAATTATTTTTTGTATTTTTAGTAAAAACTATTTAGTATAAGAAGTTATGAGAAGTAAAAAGGAATATTCAAACGGCGAAGTAACTATAGGGTGGGAAGCCGATAAGTGTATACACTCTGGAATATGTGTACAAGGATTACCCAATGTTTTTAGACCAAAAATTAGACCTTGGATTGATATTAATGCAGCTGAAACAGATGCTTTGGTTAATCAAGTAAAACAATGTCCCTCTGGAGCATTGAGTTTTCACATGAATGATGAAGAAGATGAAACTACTGAGACCCTAGAAACTAAAGTTGAAGTTTTAGAAAATGGCCCTTTATTAGTTTACGGCACGTTACAAGTTACACATAAAGATGGTACTACCGAAGTAAAGAACAAAACGACGGCATTTTGTAGATGTGGCGCATCAAATAACAAGCCTTTTTGCGACGGAGCACATGTAGATGATGGTTTTAAAGGATAAATAAAAAGCGCTTTATAAAATTTTATAAAGCGCTTAAGGATATATATAGACGCATAAAGCGGAAAAAATCCATTTACTTTATTTACGGCTCTTATCGTAATTTGGATTAGATTCTTTCAATTTTTTTGTTTATTTCTTTAAAACAACTTCAATATTTGATAGTTTAAGATTCCAATCACCTTCAGCTTTTTTATGGTCTAAGGCTAGTTTTATGCCATTAAAATCTTGGTAGTTTTCAAAAGTATTAATAAGTCCAGCTTCAGGTTTATTCCCTTTTCTAAAAGCCCATTCTTTAATTATATAGTCATCTCCAAAATAAATATCGTAGGCATCACCAGGGGTATAACCACCATCAGAAGTATATAACAGCGTAATTTTATGCATTTCGGTTTTACTAATTGGTGCTTCAGTTTTTATGGGTTCAGAAATTGTAACTCCGTCATCCCAAACCAATTGAAAAGGAATTAATAGCCAAAATTTATCATTTATAAATACACGATCAATATTTGTAACTGTTGAATCTATTTTAGAACGATTGTAACGCACTTCAACAGTATCTTGAATAAAGGTAACATCATTTGTTTTTGGTTGCCATTTCCAACTGCGTTTTCCGTTAAAAGTAAATTCAATTTCTGAAACATTTTCCCATTTTTCAAAACCATGTGCCTTCGCAATTTTTTCAGCGACTAAAGGTTCTGTTTCTACAGGTTTTGTTTCAGTTTTTTGCTTGCAACCCATAAAAAGTAAGATTGTAAAACAGATATAAATTAAGTTTTTCATATTTTAGTTTTTTGTAAAGATATAACTTGAAGATGAATACTAACGACAAATATTTTAAAACCAATAAAGCTACTTGGAACGATAAGGTAAAAGTGCATGCCGAAAGTGATATGTATAATATTGAAGCTTTTAAAAAAGGAAAATCGTCCTTAATGCCTTATGAGCTTGAAGCTTTGGGTGATGTTTCAGGAAAATCCTTATTGCATTTACAATGTCATTTTGGTCAAGATACGTTGAGTTGGAGCAGGCTAGGAGCCAAATGTACAGGTGTGGATTTAAGTGATGAAGGTATTATGCTTGCTAAAAGTTTAAACCAAGAATTGGTCTTAAATGCTGAGTTTATATGTTGTAATGTTTTAGATACTTCCAAACACATAAAAGATACTTTTGATATTGTCTTTACGAGTTATGGCGTAATTGGTTGGTTACCCGATTTAAAACCTTGGGGGCAACTAATTGCTGAACGATTAAAAAAAGGCGGTGTATTTTTCATGGCTGAGTTCCATCCGATTGTTTGGATGTTTGATTATTTGGAAGGGAAACCCGTTATGACATATGGATACATGCAAGACGATGTGATATACGAAGAATATGAAGGTACGTATGCCGATGAAAACTCTAAAATAGTGAGTAAAGAATATGGATGGAATCATGGTTTAGGTAAAGTAATTTCTGCATTAACCGAAGCTGGTTTGCATATTGAGTATTTAAAAGAATACGATGAAAGTCCATACGATGTGTTACCAGATTTAGTTAAAACTGATTCTGGAATGTATGTGACTAAAGATAAATTGTATCCTTTGATTTTTACATTGAAGGCTACTAAAGTGTAAAGAGAAATTTTGTTTTTGGAAGTTGTTCGTTTAACGGTCAAGTATAAGCGCAGTAGCGGTATTTACGCACTATCTTTTCGGTTTATAACTGACCTTAAATTTATAAATTACTTTTAACTCCGCTATTGCGTTTTGCATTGTTGCCAATAGTGCTTCATCGCTGTACCCAATTTTCAATGTCGATACCAGAAATCCGCTCAAATTCCTTAACGTTTTCCGTAATCATAATAAGCCCATTTGCAATTGCGGCAGAACCAATCAAAAGGTCAAAATCGCTTATCATTATCCCCATTTTTCTCAATCGCACTTTTCCTTTGCGTAAATTTGGATTGAGTTGAAAATTGGAAGAATTTTGAGTTGCTCTGAAAAGTCGTCAATGATTTTATAATTCTTTTTTGGATTTGGGCTATTTTCCGCTCCAAAAATCAATTCCGCCAAAGTGATTTCGGAAATTGCGCAGTCCTCCAAATTTATTTCTTGAAATTTTTCAATCAGGTTGAATTTACCACGAAACAGATGTATGCAGATATTCGTGTCCAGTAAATATTTCATTCTAAACTTGCTGTATTTCGCTTTTCAACTCTCGAAGATTTGATTTCGCTAATTATTTCGTCTGAAGTCCTGTCATCTTCCCAAGCTCCGAATATCGATTTGATGTCAAACGTTTTATCTGATTTGGTCTCGAGTGATTTTGTCAGCTTGATAATAAGGTTCTTTTTGGCGGTATTATCCAAGTTTTTCAAGTAACCGAAATATTTGTCCAATATTTTATTTGATATAGCTAAATTTCCCATTTTCTTCTTTTTTATGCAAGATACTTAATTTATAGCAAATGTTTTCTTCTGCATTATTGCCAACTTTAATGATAAGGAATCGTTTTAATGTTGTTTATCAGGAGTTAAACGAAGGTAGCTGAAATTTTTTACAAAGTCAAATTTCAAATCAAGGTTATAAATTAAAAAGACCCTTCAGGTTTTTAAAACCTGAAGGGTCTTTGACAAGCGATTAAAAACTTTTGCCAAAGTCTAAGTTTTAGTTAAATTGAACAGGTTTTAGCTTTTAATGACTTTCGTCTTTCAACAATACTTTAGGAAACTTAGCTTTAAATCGGTTCAATCTTGGGATAGAAACGTTTCTTATATAACTGTTATTTGGGTGTAGTTTTTCATAATCTTGATGATAATCTTCAGCTACCCAAAATTTTTGAAATGGATAGACTTCGGCTGCGATTTTTTCATCCAACTTTTTAGCTAAAGCGGCTTTTTTTTCTAAAATAATTTGCTTCTGTACTTCATTTTGGTAAAAAATTATGGAACGGTATTGTGAACCTCTGTCGTTTCCTTGTCCGTTAACTTGTGTCACATTTTGCGAAGCAAAATACACATCAACTAAGGTTGCAAAACTCACCACATTAGGGTCGTAAATAATTTCTACAGCTTCCGCATGTCCTGTTCTACCTGTATTACTGGCTTCATAAGTTGGGTTTTTGGTATAACCACCAGAGTAGCCCGAAATGGACTCTTCAACGCCTTTTACGCTCTCGTAAATAGCTTCAACACACCAAAAGCATCCACTTGCAAAATAAGCACGTGCTTTTCCATTTTTTAACGGAACTTCAATTGGGTCTGCGTTAATTACGGCGTCTTGTTCTTTTTTTGTTTGTGCTGAGTTTTGGCAACTGAATAATAGTGCGATTGTAAATAATGGAATTAATTTTTTCATATTGTATTTTTTCTTTTTCTATAGACGTATAAAAATACGAAACCTTAAATGGTTTTGTGTGAAAGTTATTTTAAATATTAGATTGATTTGGGAGTTGATTATCTATTAGGTTTTGGTTTGATGATGGTTTTGATTTACTGAAAAGGGTATTTCGTTATTGTTTACAGGGTTATCCCCTTGAGGGGATTATAGGGGTGTTGTTATCTAATCTATTATTTGCTTGCATGCATTAACTGATGACTGCTAACTGCACACTGCGGACTTTCCTGGTTAAGGATTGCAGCCCTTCGACTCCGCTCATGATAAACTTATCCTTTTTTGGCTTAACTATACATTTGATTTAAAACTTATTCTTAAATGTATAGAAAATATTTGATGAGATACTGAACCAAGTTCAGCACAAGAAAGATATAGTGGAAAGCCCGACCCGACCAAAGGCGGGTAACGCCAAAATTAGACATAAAAAAAGCCCTTCGTAATGAAAGGCTCTTAAATTTATACTTGAAAATGAATTAAAGCTTAGCAAGCATTTTTTTCATTTTTGCTTTTTGTTCCTCTGCTAACGCAGCATCAACTAAAATTCTACCACTGTGCTCATCTGTAATTACTTTTTTACGAGACGCAATTTCTACCTGTACTTGTGGTGGAATAGTAAAGAAAGATCCGCCTGAAGCACCTCTTTCAATAGGTACAACTGCTAAACCATTTTTAACGTTTGTTCTAATTCTGTTATAAGCAGCAACTAAACGATCTTCTATTTGTGTTTTATAATCTTCAGATTTCTGAATTAACGCTTTTTCTTCTTTTTCAGTTTCAGCTAAAATAGCATCTAATTCACCTTTTTTGTGTTTTAAATGTGTTTCACGTTCTTTTAAGCGGTCTTTAGTTTCAGCTATAACTTCTTTTTTCTGCTCAATTTGAGCTTTAAATTCCTTAATGTGCTTTTCAGCTAATTCAATTTCTAATTCTTGGAATTCAATTTCTTTTGTTAAAGAATTATATTCTCTGTTATTTCTAACATTTTTTTGCTGCTCGCTATACTTTTTCATTAAAGATTTAGACTCTTCAATAAGGTTCTTTTTTCCAGCAATATCGTTATCAATAACCGCTAAATTAGAAACAAGTTTTTCTAATCTTATGTTTAATCCAGCAACTTCGTCTTCTAAATCGCGAACTTCTAGAGGAAGTTCACCACGAACATTTCTAATTTCATCGATGCGGGAATC
>TARA_R110002049_G_scaffold192890_3_pt1 | contig 14076 bp, 6 predicted proteins | sample TARA_R110002049 | Tara Oceans TARA_R110002049 (sample SAMEA4396941) | marine metagenome | biome: Polar Biome; feature: [SRF] surface water layer (ENVO:00010504); material: water (ENVO:00002006), including particulate matter (ENVO:01000060) such as... | depth 5 m | reverse complement strand
TTTTTTACAAATATACGGAATTATGGGGTAGGCATGGATGCAAAGATCTGCGCTTCACTATCATTAAAGCTCTTTAGTATCTCCATACCTTTCTTCAGTGCCTCTCTTTTCTGACCCTCATCTACTCCAGCGGCATACCCTATACTCGCTATTATACTTTGGTACTCCTCATTTATAGCTCCATCCTCAGTGTACGCCTTAACTACTATAGGTACAACGGATTTAACCTTTTTTGTTCCTCCCTCTTCTGGTATTACGCCAGGAAGGTTCTGCGTGTATATATTTGCTTCGTCCGTAAACTCCTCTAAATACATTTCCGCACGTACAAACAGGTTTCGTGAACCGCTTTCATCTACAGCCACACCGAGCACTCTATACTGATCGCTAACTTCACTTGCCCTTGGATCTGCATCGCTGGTTGGTACGTATGAGCTTTCTATCATTATGCTTGATTTACCCACACCAGCCTTAGGTACCATAAGCGTTGTAATTCCTTTACCAAAATCTTCATCTCCTTCAAATCCCATTGCTGGTCCACCGAATACGCCCGATTGTGGGGAGGCGGTTATTGATGGGTCCTGGAAGTCAGCTAGGTTAAACTGAGCAGTAGATGGGAATACCTTAGGTCCGTCGTCATCGTCACCTTTATCTGGCGTCTCAAGAAGATTACCCTCAAGGAACCGCATTGTTTCATCTATATACTCACGCAAGTCCATAGGTATATACCCTTCCTGTCCTTCGTTTTTAACCTGATCGGTCTGAAGTATAGATTCGGATACCTCCTCCCCATAGTTTTCGTTAAACTGTTTGCGTGCGGTAGCCACAGCGGAAGGATCGTTTAAAACGTCTGCCGTAACCCAGCCTCTTAACTCTGCTCTTTTTTCATCAACGTTTGCATAATCCGTGGTGTTCCTTTTTAATCTTGTTGCACCACCTGCATGTTTTTTAGAAAATTCACCAGGAAACAAGTTTTCATATGGGGCTACCGTGGGTGAGAAATACTCTTTAGATCCGCGTGTTGGGGAGAGCTGTACTGGTCCAAATTGATCTGCACCGCTTTCATCCTTTAATCTAGTTCCATTTATATCAACATAATACCCAAATGCATCGCCCGTAGCTGGATCTATCTCCAGTGAGTTAGGGTCTATACCTGAGTTATTCCACTGTGAGTTCTTGTAATTCAATGAGTTAACGTCATCCCCAAGCCTTAAGGTCTTATCTGTCCACTTCTTTGTCCCGCTTACATACGACTCTAATGCTTCTTTCTCCGTGGCGGTATTGTTTTGATGGTACTCTAGCTCCTCAAATCTATTTGAGAGATCGTTAACATCGTTAATAAACTCCCCGCGCTTACTCCCCGTGTAATAGTAATTATTTATTCTATCGGCCAACCAATCTCTTTTAGCGGCAAAGACCTCTTTGTCAATATCCGAAAACTTAGATACGTCAAAACCAAGCAGTTGCTTTTGTTGTGCGTCCAATACTTTGCGTTGGTCTTTCTGTGCACGTAGTTCCTGTGCAAACCTAGACTGCTGTTGCTGCTGAACAATATTTAATTGCTCATTAACAACGTCAGAAAAACTCTGCCTCGGTAGCTTAGGTTTTAAGTGATCGTAATATTTATTTTCCATTTTTAATCAAATTGAGGTTCGTCAAGAAAGCGAACCGCCTCATATAGAGCCATTAAGTCTGCTCTGCTTGGATCTTTTTTTCTTTTTATTCTGTCGTATGCCTTCTCCATACCTTCCGCCTGATCAGGGTTGATAACAAACTCACCACCCGTCATGCGGATGCCAGTGTCTTCTAAACCGTTTGCCGTTTGAGCAAACCCAAGTATCTCATTCTCACCAGTTTGAAACACTCCATCCCCGTTGTCGTGATTAAACGCCCCTGGTGTTGCCTGTACAGCACCTCCATCTTCATATGAATTTGCCGCGGGAAGGCTTTTTAGATCGTCAAGAAAACCTCCAATATTCCCTTCTCCTCCGTATGACATTTGCGCGTTAGATCCTCCGTCCCCACCACCAAACAAATTTCCTATAGCATCTACCCCACCAGAGGAAAGGAATTTAGTTGCACCAGCAGCTAGATTACCAAAACCTTGCTGTTTTTGCTGTTGTGCCATTAAGCTCTGGTTCTGTGCCATCTCTAATGCTCTCTGGTTCTCGTCGTAATCCATACCGAGATCCTGCATATCTTTCTGATATCCACTCATGGCATCTTGATGTGCATATCCAAGACCTTCTCTAAACGCTCCTTGTTGCTCTGCTCTTGCTGTTGCATCTTTCTGCGCCTCAGCCTCTGTAAGGGCTCTTTGTATGTTTGCTGGGTCTGCCCCCGCATCCATAGCCATCTTCGCTGCAGCGAGCTCTGAGGAGTCTTCCTGGGGTTTTCCTGCACCAAGTATAGTTGCGTTACGTACTGCGGCGGCCTGATTCTCTGGGCTCATTATACTCGGAGCCTTCATATCCCTCATTTGGTCCCTGATTGCATCAGCCTCAGCACCAAACCTTTCTATATCACCTTCAGCCTGTCTCTGCCCTATATTACCGCTTATAGTGTCATAGATGCCCGCTATTCCCGATACAGCGCCCTGTGTACGTGCTTGTTTATTTTGTTGCGCCTGATATACAGCCCTATCTTCAGGGTCCATACTAGCTAGTTGTTGGGCTTTAAAATAATCCGTAAGTCCATTCATGTTACAAATTTAGTGAATTTAACCCAAACTACCATCAAGCTTTGTCTTTTCGTAATCCACATTGATTGCGAACAGTTCTATTGCTTCAGATGGGTTGGGTGCGGTAAGTTTTATTCCTGCATATGGGCCTCTCATCATATCCCCGTTTAGTAAAGGATCCATCAATGCGTAAACGCCAATCCAGCCATTCCTGTTGATTTCAAACGCAGCGTTTGGGTCTAAGATAACCGCAACGTGACTAAGATAAAGACCGCTAGGGGCATAATATTCCATATAACCATTCTCTAAATCTTCCTCTGTTGGTACATATCCAAAAAAAGCGTCATAACATTTTTGGCTCTCAAAGGTAAAATTTTCAATATCCGTAAGACACCCTTCGGTACAAGGGGGAAATCCAGCATCCTCACAGGTGTCCCATGGATCAAATGCTTCAACATCTTTACTAAGCTCTAACGTAAAATCTCTTAATATTTGTTCCTGTGCCGCAAGGCTGCTTCTACCTAGCTTAAACCTAACACTGTTAGGTGGCCTCCAATCCCCCGTAAGATGACTTATGGGTTGATGACTATTGGTATATGATATTAGCTTTATTCCACCTTCTTTATAGCCATAAGAGTCAGGGTTGGCTGGATACAAACCAGGTAAAGCTGAATAGATTTCCCCGTCTTCCGTTACGGACAATAAGGTCTTACCAAAAAACACCCCAGAGTATCCCGCGGTTGGAAATCCAGCAAGAGGCGGTCCCCATAGGGGGACATCCCATGTTTCTAGAGGGATAGGGTCTCCTTCCGTGTACCCTCCCGTATAAGTCTCCTGGTCAAAATCCCAATGCATCTCAGTTCCCCAATTTCCCCCCCAATTACCGTTACCGTCAAAAGGATTAAGTTGCTCCGTTAGCCGCACCCTTCCCACAAGGTAAATATTTCCTGTAGAATTTAATAAATCCTTAGGCATCTCAGCGTATTGCACCCCCTCCTTTTCAATAAAATTTAGAAAAAATCCTTGCTGTTGAGCCTGTTCACCCCTGTCTTCGTTTGTATATACTTCACCCTCCCAGCCCATAGTGCTGCTTTCTAGAGAAAGACTTTTAAATATTTTGACAGACGAAGGATTGTCATTAGATACAACCTCTACAGATGAAGGTGCTACAGGCGCGTTATAAAAATGATTATACACGGAGTTTACATCGTGTTTCCACGCTCTACTGTTTCCGTTAATAGGCCAAATCGAAGTATTCAGTTGGCTAAAAGGATTTTCGTATATACTTATTCCAAGCTGAGAAGAACTGTAATTCACTATTGCACCTCCTGTAATAGGGTTGGTAATTGTCGTTGTAAAGCCTGATATTATTACATTACTAGAGAGCATCTCATTATTTACCGTCATGTAGCATGATGGGGTAAAAGAATACCTAGACCTCCATACATTTGATTTCGTTGAGAACGAAATAGTGGTACCTGCGTATAAAGGTAAGCTTGATTCTGTTGATTCGTGAGACATAATTAGTAATTATCTTTTTTTCTTTTGTTCTTTATCTGTTTTACTGCTAAGTCTTTTGCAGAGGTTAGGCTTGAAATTTGCTTGTATTTAAGAGGTTTAACTATACCTGGAATCCCCTCCCCGCAGTTTACAGGCAACTGAATTTGAAGAAGAGATAAAATATCATTAGCAGTTATAAATCCATCGTTATTAGAGTCTGGTAGTAAGCTCGTTCCGTATTCGGAAGAAAAATCTCCCTGCTCAATTCCATTAGTCACAAAGGAAACGGCATCGCTTATAGATTGAACTGTTATTAATCCTTGGTCATTTACAAGCAAAGGATAGTCGCATATGTTTTGTGAGGGTGGGACAGGACCGTTACATAAAATATTTGATTCGAGTAACATAGCGTCTACAAGGTCCTGGATTTGAATTTGTCCATCACCACTTAAATCGGGGAAAACAAATGTTGCTTCCGCCATAGTTATATAATTTGGATCACTTTCATTAAGCCCCATCATCTCTACCACATCGCCGTATGCGAGCAGTACGGAGTCTAAAGATATTATGCCATTATTATCAGCTAATATAGGGTAGTCACACAGGTTCCCCGTGTATTCCAGTGTTGGTTCAGGATTAGAAACGCAAAGTAAAGAAAGTGTGTCATTGCTCTGCGGCCCTCCTGTTACAATTCCATTTTGCACAGTATACCACTCAGGGTTTAATGTGGCTAAAGCGCTAATAAGGTCTGACCCGTTAAACCAGTTTCCACCATAGCTTTCAAAATTCATAGTTGGAAAGTTTTCAACCCACGCCCCTGAAGTGGTATTATAAAAACCATCTAAACTAGGGTCTGATGGAATTAGCGTACCCTGACCCACCAACCCAGGCCACTCTGTTGTACCGTTGGCAAAATTTGGGAAAAGATGAGTTAACGCTACCAACCCACCGTAACCATCAGAATTATACGGTGATATTCCTTCTCCATCATTAGATTCAACAATATCCCTTAAAAGGTTAAAGGCATGAGTTATACTTTCGGCAGTTATAGCGCTAGTTAGAGGATCTATAAGCATATCATAATCACACAGATTCCCCGTAAAAGGTAGAGGCTGTGTCTGCGCCCTTGAGTTAGTATTTCTCTGAGCTAAAGGCAACCCTGGTGGTGGTACAGTTGGTGGCGGTACAGTTGGTGGTAACCCCCCTCCTCCGTTTGTGCTGCTTCCGCTACCGTTGTAGTCTAAATTACCGCCGTTCCCCCCAGGGATTCCTTGTGTTTCAGCGCCCCCAGCGCCCCCAGAGACACCTTGCGTAACGTCATTCTCACAATAAAAAGCAAGACTTTCTGAAAAATTTCCGCTGGATAATAAATCTAATACTGCGTTTAAATTCATACTAGCATTAAGACCACCAAAATTTGCTGGTCCAAATTCTTGCCAGTTCTGAATAGGGAATTGAAATTGCCACAACATCGCTTCAAAATCAAGCGAATTTTCGTATTCTCTGGCAGCATCAAAAGCTATTTCTATTGATCCTTCGGTTATATATCTTTCAAAGTTTTCGCCTTCTGCGTTACTAAAAAGTTGAGGATAAAAGCATGGGTTAAACCAGAATATATCGGGGTTAGATACGCAATTATTGTCATTTACGTTAGCAGCAGGATCGTAGTTGTTGCTAGCAGGATTCATACAGCCGTACACATATGTACATGATCCATCACTTACGGTAGCTTCTGGGTTGTAGTTGTCTGATAAAGAGTCAGTACACCCGTATATTATTTCAGGCGATTCAAGCTGATTAGGCCTTTCCACAGGTGGTAATTCTGATCTGTCTGCAAATCTACCTGGGTTTAATACGGTTAAAAGATATTCACTTTTCAATGGGTCATATCCTCCTACCACACGCACGGGGGCGCCATCAAAAGACTTAGCCATAGCTGTTTGAAACAAATCTCTGAAATATGACTTCATGTTTATTTCTGAAATTATCTGCACCCCATTTGCCCCAGAGACCTTATATACCTCCCCTAATGTTTTGTGTGCAAAATATGCGGTGCTATCTACACTTACAACCGATTCAGGATTTCCATCCGCCCCAGCTCTACCCGCGTAGTATTTGGGGGTGTTGAAAAATTTACTAGATGCAATAAGACTAGACTCACCAGATACATCTGAAATTATGTTTCTATCTATAGGTATATACCCACATTTATTTTTCTGAACAAAGAAGCAGTTTTCCCCATGATTGGTGAGATAGTTTATTTCACCCCCTTTGATATCTAAATCCTGATCTATAGGTATAGAGCGATTAAAAGAAGAGTAAGAGACTTTGCTGGAGTCTATAATATCCTTATCGGAATGTATAACGCTAGCTAACTTGCGGTTTTCTGATGCATCGTGCTTAATTATGTTCGGGCGACCTATAGAAATAGCATCTGATTTAAACAAATCTGTACCCACAGGAGACTCTAGATAATAGCTCTTAAAGTTAGATTCCGATGTCCTAAACTCGTTTACGGCTGCTGTTTCAATATCATCTGGCTCAGTGTTTATTATTATATCCTCGTACCCTATTAAGCCAGTATCATTTAAGTCCGTATTATAGTCTCTTAGGTTAACCGCGGTATTTCTAAAATATACATCACCCTCGGTTAAAAGCACATCATTTTCTTCATGCACATACTCAGCTTCCCCATCTGCGTTTTCTTGCCTTAAGACTTTGTAGGTTTTGCCTATTTCGTAATACAATCTATCCTCAGGGTCTATCTCTTTAACGGGTGAAAATATCTCAACGATACAATTATTACCCCAGTTGTGCACCGCATCTCTTACGTCTTGATATCTAAATCCAGATGCCGAGTTATTATTTTTTAATATAATAAACAAGCCTTGCCTGTTTTCGTCTACAATAGTTTCAGAGTCGTTAATATAAGATAAAGGGTTTTCCTCACTATTATCAAGCGATACAACCCCAGACACCTCAAACTCATAATTAAATGGGTATATGTTTGTAGGTGCAGCCTCTGAAGAAGGCGGCATCATATGAGATATAACTCTCAATCTATCCCCTTCTTGCGGGGTATATATAGCCATACTCCCCTCTTTAGATCTAGCACCCCAGGCACTGGAGTAAGATATAGGATGACCCTGAAGGTAATTTAAGGATACATAGATTTTAGATGGATCGCCCGCCGTACTCTCTCCCTCGGCAACGAATGCACCCCCAGCGGAGTATTGTATAAAGTCAGAAACGCTAGTGTTTTTAGAATATGCTATTTTGTAGTTGTGAGCCCAAGACGGGGGTGAGTGTTTGAGGCTTAGCTGTATATGTGCTGAACCTTGTAAACTATAACCTCTTTTTTGCGGAGAGTAACCCTCCACATATACCGAGTCTAGGTGGTTTACATACCCGTGCCTTCCCCTCTGGTCGTAGTATACTATACCAAACTCATGTGTTGCGGATGTTTTGAATGAAAAATTTTCCTCGCCGAACCCGCTTATATATGATGACTGACTTTGCCCATCTATATGCGAGTGGAATTTTGAAAAATCAACACAGCCAAAATGATTATGATCAGGAGGGGAGGTGTGGTTCTCAATAATAGGGTCTATGTCTAAATCCATAACACTAGTAGGATCCCCCCACTCCGCATCCGATGGGTAAAACTGAGGGTTAAAAAATGGGTACTCATCAATCTCTGCGTTTGTTATAAATCCAGAACTATCAGTAAAAGGCAGTGAAGCGTTTCTTATAACCTGTGGCCAAGGGTAGGATGTATTTAACCAGTTTAAAGGTATTGTTGAGCTAGTGCCTAAGGTTACCTGACCGCTATTAACCCATATAAGAGGTAAAGTTGTTGTGTAGTCTTTTATCGGTGGAAATGGATTTTGTGTATTTGCTGCGTCTGTTACTAAATCGTTACCTACAACGGGGTTCATAGCAATACTACCCGTAAAAAAGGGACCGCTTACAACGTATTTTTCTCTATATAAAATATTTTCCCCCTCGGTGCTATCATCTAAACCAAGAGCTATACCTACCCCCGCATTACCTGTGCCCGCTGGAGTCATACCGATTGTTACTATTTCATCACCTGAATCAAGACCAGACCCCCCAACCATAGCCTGATATAAATGTTCTCCATTACCTATATTGTATCTAGAAACACTTACGCTGCTCCCGTCATATCCAAAATCTACCCGCCCTGCGATAGACCCGAAATTTGTATTACCATATTTATCGTATGCAGCGTTACCCCCAGCACTTATCCCGCCTGGGCCACCCTCACCGTCCATAAGCGAAAACTTAAATTTACTTAACCCTCGTCTAGGTATATAGTCTGAGTTGTCTGTGTTGTGCGGCTTGTAAATGTGAGGGTGATTTGCTGAAGATATATCTAAATACCCACAAAACCCTAAGTTTACCCACCTTGTGTTAAAGAAATTTGGTCCTTCATGCAACTGCGCATCAAAGTCAGTAACTTCTGAGCTTACATCAAACATAGCTATAAACCATTTATATGGGTTCACAAATGCAGGATGACCTTCGTGGAATAAAGGGTCAGGGAGTTTAAATTTATAAGGGAAGCTGCTTTGCCATAGCTCAGCCTCTGAACTGCCGTCCACCCCAGTAGTATCCCAGATAGTTAAATCACCGTTGCCTCCATTTGAAGCGGAAAATTGTCCTGCGAAGGTTGTGTCCTGTATAGTAGATGGATGTACGGCCCACCATGGAGACCTCGGATCTAATCTCCTTATGCAGGTCATAATATCCTCCTGCTCGACATCTATCTTAGATATACAAAGCCTCATATGCTTTCCATCCTGATGATCGCCACCTACCTGCTCTAGATAAAAATCTACCTCTGCTCTGTTTATGATAAAAAATCCAAAAGGTATAAGCTCCTGAGCCCCTAAACCCCAGAAATTGCCTAAATCACCTATTGTAGTATCGGTGTGATCTAAAGCTCCAAGCCCACATACAAGTTGACTCAAATCATCGTTCTGCGCAAAAGAAGGGAAGCTAAAATTTGAGTTATATATATTTTCTGGGTCGTACCCTAAACCAAGATCGTATTGGTCTTTGGTTACGCGTACTGTATTTACCACCTCTTCGCAAACTCCATTCTCTATAAATTCATCATAGGTAAAGACTCCGCCTCCGCCTTCAGAAAAAGGAACACCATCCGCCCCAGCCAAAGCCTCAGTTATAATAGCCGCAACAACACTTTTTGCGTTACCTACAATACTCTCCACCACCTTAAACTTTACCTCAAACCGTAAAGGCGCTTGTTTTAATATCAGCGGGTTCCCCGCACTAGTACCATACCTGGCTTTATGTCCATTTTCAAAATCTACAATACCTGCGGCGCTTCCGTGTGAATTTGTTACCCTCCATAATGGTAGATCGTTTATATTTCCTGGAGTCGCCAAGTCAAACAAAGATTCATCAGCCTTAGCACCAACCCCATAGTTTTGCCCAAAAAATGGCTCACCCTTAGTTAAATAAGCCCCTCCAGAACCGCTTTTAGTTCCCCAGCTATCAATATTAAATCCCGCGTCTTCACTAGGGAAACCTTGCTCCTGCAAATCCGCAGGAGAAGGTGAATTTTCCGTTCCGTGTGTAAAGTTAAAACCATCTACATCATCTTCACTTTCACCTTCTTCAAAGAAGAAATTGTGCTCATGCGTAAGCGGCCAATGTCTATACCCGTTGGCGTTAGAGCTATATTTTCCCACCTGTCTAGACTGGTGATACGATGAACCAACAGTGCCTGATGTATTATGGGCCTGATATAGATGGAAATTGCTATGCGGAGTGTAGTCTAAAGCAACCTGAATTACAGTATCTTTTGGTACAGTAGGGGGGATTTCAGTTGTGTCTATTTGAAAACCAACTGTTTTATTGTCCCCAAAAGGTGTAGGCTCAATAGCTGGGTGAGCCTTTATTACTAGATCTAAAAAATCTATAGGCCTCGGATTGTATATAACTTGTGAGGAACAACTCGTCTCTACATTGTCATATCCCTCTACGTAGTTTCCATATACGAGGCGGTTGCTTATAGTTGTCTGTGCCTGTGCCTTGCGCGGCAAATTATCAAACGTTTTGTCTACCTCTTTTGGAGAGACCCCAAATCCAACCCTGTCGTTATAGAATTTATATTTTCTTGTACTGTGATCCCACAAGTTGTTGTCATCAAACTTATCTCTTTTGTTTTTAACCTCGTCTATTTCAAAGAAATTAGATGTATTGCCATACCTTGCTAATATTCTAATGCTTTCAATCTCTGCCCCTAAAACAGGCAAAGTTAGCGTACAGAGGTTGTGACCAAGAAGGTTTGAAGTCTGTGCTGCCCCCCTGTTAAGAACAGAAGGAGGGAAAGCTATTTGTGAGTACGTCGATATAGCACTCTCCGCCCCGTCTATATATATATTTTGATAAGCAAACTGAAAACCTGGGGATGTAGAAAAGTTATTTACCGATCTGCTCAGGTCGGGTGAAAACTCAAAAGATATCCTGTCTAAAGGTGTCTTTGGGCACGCACATATAAAATCTGCTACGCTAATAGCATCATACCCCCCTATATGGGTTAATTGATTTAATAATGCCCTGTAGATGTTTATTTTCCTTGGCTCGTTTTCGTTATCCGTAAAGTACAATATTGCGTCCCTTTCAAACTCTCCTTTAAGTTTTGATCGACGCGGGTTGTCAAACCACTCAATATGGTTGGGATATAAATTTACTTCTTCACTTGGAAAGCGTATATTCAAAGAGTCGTCAGCAAAAATAGTTTGCTCTACACCAAGCGAGTCTGTCGCATAATCAATTTCAGGGAAAAAGCCATTAAGTTCTGAATATGCTATGATTGCCTCCGCAATAGCCTCAAAATCATACTCCCCTAGCTGTATATCCCTCCGATAAAATTCGCTACCGCTTTTGTGAACTATATCCCCCTTAACAAACCCATGTTGTGGAAAATTAAATTGAGACGACGTAAATATCTTCCTTATAGAGTTTTCTATTCCCATTGTAGCAGAAGGGCTTGTCCCAGCACCTTGGGGAAGCTTTCCGTACTTATCGTATGCCCATACCCCGTGATCTCGCGCATCCTCGCTCCATACAAAAAAATAACATATATGTGTTAAGCTATCTGTAACACTACCTATAACCTTAAACCCCACTCCTGGGTTAATAGGGTAATCATTACCAATACCGTACTCTACGTTTTTATTTCCTTTTATGTTTTTTAAAATCCCTGAGTTGCCCTCCTCATCTATAGAATCCTCAGAAATATACATATTAAGAGCATCTATCATACTTGTCTTTGGGACAAGTTTATGGTCTGAACTTTTATCCAGAGCTCTTGGTGTAATTTTATCTATCATTAGAACTTAGGTGCCTGCATGAAGTTCTTGCGTATAGTTTTAAGAGCTTCAGACTTATTAAATGTGCTTAATCTAGCGTTAGCTTTTCTTCTTTCGTTATAATACTCAGAACGCGCCCTTCCTTTTTCATTGGCTGGTACGCTTGCTTTCCGTTCACATAGTTTATAATATATATAACATCTTAATGCCTCTTCAGCATATACATGAACTTCTGGGTCTGTAGATCTAGCTTCATCAGCTACATACTCCATAACCAACTGAGTGAAATTACTGTTAGACGCAATCTCTATTCTGTTTTGATCTAAGTTAATCCTGTATTCACCTGGGGCAGAACCACCACCTACCCCATACAAACGTCCTGTCCCTCCTTGAAAAATATAATTCTCAAAAATGAACGCGTTGAAATCATCAGCGTCTGAACTAGAAGTAGATGTTTTATCATCTTGTCTATCCAAAACAATGTTGTTTTCTATATTAAGCGGTCCTTCGTCACTGTCGTTTGTTTCGTTAGTGGCATCACCATCGCTATCCACCTCATATTTTTGTGAATAGTTAAGATTGCTGTTGTGATTTAAAGCTCTAATAATTCCATCCTCCCCAACAATCCCTATTTTACTTACATCTACGTAATCGTCAGGTAAAGTTACCGTGTCATTTGATTCAACGGTTAATTTAATAGAGCGTATCTTTTTACCTATATCAAATCCTATCTCACGTATCCCTCGGAGGGCTATGTTTCTTATAGCAACATCAGATGCATTAGATACATAGTCGTCATGATCTAAGGTGATTATAAAATCACGTATAATCTGACTAAGTTTTACTTTGTTCATACTCATTATTCAGCGGCTTCTTCTCGTGATGCAAAGGCTTGAATATTAGGATCTCGTAATCGAACCCCTAATAATTTAGCCATCTCCATTACTATTTCTGGTACAAGATGGTCTGGAAGCATAAAATCTCTCAAAGAAGAGTAGTCGGGTAATCCCGACCCCAAATCGTAACCTGTCCCTCCCGTTCCTCCTCCGACTGCTGGATTAACAGGGGTAAAAACTTCCGCATAAAATGGTGGCATCATAGATGCATTCATCGCTACTGACGTATTCCCTAACAAGCTTCCAGAATAGTTGTTATTAAAATCAAGACTACCTGGAACCCTATAATACATAATCTCTATTTCGTTAACACTTGCAGGGAAAACCTCTATTTCATCAGCAACTAAAGCAACGGGAAAATCGCGCGTGGGTGTAGATAGATTGCTCCCAAGTATATGATTTGCTTTTTCAGGGTCGTATAGAATTTCGCATGAGTTTACGCTTATGTTTTCTGAAACCCCAACGTTTTGCAAAACATCTCTAATTTTTATTGATATAACCCTAGACATATCAATAGGCTTAGGAAATATATTATTTTGAGAGCTTGCTATAGATTTTTTCACAAAATATGATAAATCCTCTAGTTTTTGCTTTCTAACCGATTTATCCCGTCCTAATTCAAAACCCTGTCTAGATAGTTTCTTTGCATCAACAAGCTCAGAAAAAAGCTCATTAAATATATTCATTTGAGCAATATGAGCAAACGAATTAAAAACCTTAGGGGTTATATACCCCTTCTGCTCTTTATTAGCAAGGTTCTTTAATGTGTCATATACAAGTACTATACTAGCCATACAGCAAATATACGAAAAAGAAAAGCCGCCTAATATGGCGGCTCCCTTTCATCGTATCATGAGTTTATCCCAGTCTGTCCAATCTATCCTCGATAGTAGATAGTACAGGGGATCCCTTTTCGGTAAGGCAAAACCTTACCATAACATCCATAGCGTCTACACCTACAGGTACAGAAACGATAAGCTTGTTTGAATCAAACCAGTAACAACCGTCAGATTTAAGGTTGAGTATCTGGTAATCCTTAGCCTGCTGTATGCTCGATCTAACCTGAACCTGCGGAGAGTCAAACGATTGGATAAATTCTTCCGTGCGCTTCTTCGCAATATTCAGTAGGTTGTATCGTATCTCACTTACGGGCGTGTTAATGTTTATACCAAAGTATAGAGCTATAGGTAGAAGCTCATTAACATCCTTGTCCCGAACCATAGTGACCGCCTCTGAAAGAAGAAACTCTCTCTTAAGCTCTTTCTCCGCATCTTGCTTTTTATCTACCTGCTTAAAGATTTTCCCCCCATTGCTTATATTCATAGGGTGTAGATCCATAAACTTACGTAAATTAGGTTTGTCTTTAGGTACGAATAGTTTACCTTCTCTGAATGCCACCGTCTCCTTGCGGGCGTTATCTCCCTGCTCATCTGCCCATATAGAGGGCTCGTTAGGACAATAGCGCATCTCGCGTACGGTGTCTTTATCACTATCATACACGGTAATCCCCTTCTGCGGTAGCATATATACTATACCTGCATTCTTTGGGATTTCGTACTCCGCGTGGTAAAGGACAGTCTCTTTACGCTTTAGATTACGTTTTTTAGTAGGCGGTGCCTGCACAACTGGCGGGGCAACT
>TARA_R110002049_G_scaffold5119_8_pt1 | contig 14088 bp, 11 predicted proteins | sample TARA_R110002049 | Tara Oceans TARA_R110002049 (sample SAMEA4396941) | marine metagenome | biome: Polar Biome; feature: [SRF] surface water layer (ENVO:00010504); material: water (ENVO:00002006), including particulate matter (ENVO:01000060) such as... | depth 5 m | reverse complement strand
ACACTTTGCCCGCCACAGCATGCTCACCGCGCAAATCCTGCTTACTCACGACGATCTTTCTAACCGTAAGCGCTACCTGAATGCGCTGTCGGCGCTACGCACGTTAGTAGAGATGCGTGTGGTGCCGGTAATCAATGAAAACGACACCGTCGTAACCGATGAGATCCGCTTCGGCGATAACGATACGCTAGGGGCGCTGGTCGCCAATTTGCTGGAAGCGGATGCACTGCTGCTATTGACCGACCAGGAAGGCCTGTTTGACGCCGACCCGCGCCACAACCCCAACGCCCAGATGGTTGCCGAAGGGCGCGCGGACGACCCGCGCCTAGCCGCTATGGCAGGCAGCGGGGGAGCGCTGGGGCGGGGCGGTATGACCACCAAAGTGCGCGCGGCGCAGTTAGCGGCGCGCTCTGGGGCGGTCACGGTGATTGCCAGTGGACGCCAGCCTGATGTTATCAACCGGATTATGGCGGGCGAGTCATTAGGCACGCTGTTGCGCCCGGATCAAGTGCCTATGGCGGCACGCAAACGTTGGTTGGCGGGGCAATTGCAGGTGCGCGGCACGCTGGTGCTGGATGCCGGTGCGGTGAAAGTGCTGCGTGATAAAGGCTCTAGCCTATTAGCGGTCGGCGTGCGCAATGTGCAGGGCAGCTTTAAGCGCGGCGATATGGTGGTGTGTGTGGATGAACAGGGCGCCTCCGTGGCCAAGGGCCTAGTTAATTACGGCGCCGATGAAGCGCGCCAGTTGGCAGGCCAGCCCAGCCATCAGATTGAAGCGATTCTTGGCTACGTGGAAGCCCACGAGCTGATTCACCGCGATAACCTTGTTGTGGTGTAAGCGTATCGTCGCTAGCGTACTACGGGAGGAAGAGGTACCTGGCGCGGCCAGTTGTCGGGTACCAAAAACAGCCGCTCATAGCGCTGCTGCTGCGGGTAATACAGCATGACTTGCTGGGGTGAGCGCCAAGCATGCACCTTTTCGAAAATGGCGGGCAACTGTTCTGCCATCGGGCGAAAGGCGCTGTGAAGGGGCGGTGCTAGCCAGTGGGGTTTTTCCAGCCATGCCATTTCAGGCCTTTCGGTTACACTCGCCGCCATCTCAGGCCAATCGCGTAAGTAACACCACGTCCCGCGGCGGTGATCGGCTGTCGCGCCTTCGGGCGCTGGCATTACCGCGTGCCAGGGATAATACAGCACGCCCGGCATTGCCAGTCGCTGGGTTAGCTGCTCGCCTAACTCCTTACTAGAAACCCCAATGTCCCGTGGCGTCAGCCAGTGAGCGAGTGTTTCCAACGCGGGTGCTGTGGTGGAAAGCGGCAATTGATGGCGGCGCAAATGACCACACTTAAGCGCTAGGCTGTCTAACCCGCCGGGGCCAATCCAGCGGCTTTGGCTGGTGGCCGCGCCTGGCCCCTCGGGCAGCCCCAGGTAGAACTTGATCGCCACTTCCAAATGCACCGGTGCCGGGTTAGCACGCGTTCGGTAGAGCATATCCAGCTCGCCGAGCGTATTGCGCTTTCGGCTGATACGCACGTTGCGGGCCAGCAGCCGCGTATTCGGTGCGTGGTCTAACAGCGTGTGCCACAGCCGTTCGTGATAATGACCCATGCGCATCGCCCGGCTTCCGTTCAATGCGCTCAACGGCGGTCGGCCAAGCTGGCGTAGCCAGGGAAGCAGTGCGCGCTCAAGCCCCAGCTCTTCCATAGTGGGGCGCCCTGCGCAGGGAATGGGCGGCGGCAGCTCCACAATGTCCGGTGTGGCGATTAGCCAAGCTATATCGCGTAGTACGGGGTCACTTAGCCCTGAATAAAAGGGTCCTGAATCCAACCGCACCGCTGTGCCAGGTTTCTTCTCATTCACCGCGCCATCACCGCCTTCATTCAGCACGAATTTCTCCTCAACTCATTGATTAGCTCACCGCTATGGTTTGGCCGCCAGCTGCTACGCTGTAAACACGTTATAACGTTAATCTCTTGAAGTCCTACCCTGGCCAAGGAAAGGAGCGTATTGCATGGGTAATGCTAAGACGAAAAAGGCTAAGTCGAAAAATCAAACGGCAAAAACGACGAATAGCCAAGTGCCCCAAAAGCAGGCTGAAAAAACGTCTCCCCGAACACTAACACCAGAAATAGGCGCGGCGCTGTTTGAGGATGCCCGTTCACGCTTGGAAGATGTGTTCAAGGCGCTCGATATTCACGCGGATGCCCAGGCGCGCCTTATGCAGCCCGGTCTTTCACTGCAGGTGAGTATTCCCGTGCGGATGGACGACGGCAGCTTAAAAGCTTTTCCCGCCTGGCGAGTCCACTATGACACCAGTTTAGGGCCCGCCAAAGGCGGTGTGCGTTTTCATCCCGATGTTAACCAGCATGAAGTCACTACGCTAAGTTTCTGGATGGCGGTTAAATGCGCGGTGGTTGGCTTACCTTATGGCGGCGGGAAAGGGGGCATCCAGGTGGATGCCAAGGCGCTCTCTTCACTAGAGCGTGAGCGGCTAGCGCGTGGTTATATTCGTGCCATTGCCGACATTATGGGCCCTGACCGGGATATTCCTGCCCCCGATGTGAATACCGATGCCACGGTCATGGGGTGGATGATTGATGAGTATGAGCAAATCGTGCGGGCTAAAGTGCCCGCGGCCATTACTGGAAAACCATTACCGTTAGGCGGTTCGCCAGGGCGAGTGGCCGCCACGGGGCGAGGCGCGCTAAAAGTGCTCGATTTGTGGGCCGAGCGTGAAAAGCGACAACCGGAAGAGACCACTGTGGCGGTGCAGGGGTTTGGTAACGCGGCTTACCACTTTGCTCGTTTAGTCAGTGAACGTGGCTATCGTATCGTCGCGGTATCCGATACCAGTGGTGCTTGCTACCACGCGGATGGACTCGATATTGAGGCTGTTAAACAGGCTAAGTCGAATAGCGGTAAGGTGACCGACAGCCAAGCAGGGAAAGCGATGACGGGGGATGAGCTGCTGGCGTTGGACGTGAATGTATTAGCGCTGGCGGCGCTTGAAAACCAAATTCACTGCGACAATGTGCACGAGGTGAAAGCAGGCGCTATCTTAGAGATCGCCAATGGACCACTGACTAGCGATGCTGATCAAACGCTTGCCAAGCGTAATGTGCCGGTGCTGCCGGATGTGCTCGCCAATACAGGCGGCGTGATCGTCAGTTATTTTGAGTGGCTGCAAAACCGGGCGGGAGAAAAGTGGAGTGAAGCCCAGGTGAATGAACGCTTGGACGCACTGCTGAGTGGAGAGGCTGGCAAGGTGTTAACGCGCGCAGGCACGGAGGATATCACCTACCGACAAGCTGCCTATCGCCAGGGCATCGAACGCATTGCGGCCGCTATTATGGCCCGGGGAAACTGTCAGGACTGTCGTTGATTAAAGACGCTTAAAGCGCAGCGGGCTCCCTATAGGGAGCCCGCAAAGCGATTAGCTAAGACTGTTAATCGCGGTCAATTTGGGTAACTTCAGAAGAGCCCTGACGCACACTGATTTCCAGCTCACGGCCATTTTCACCGCGGCCTTCGATATCGATGATGCCGCTCTTGTCGATATCAAGGTCTTCAAACTCAACCATACCTTCCTGGCGGGCAACGTCTAAGGCCTGGCGGATATCGTCTTCGCTCATGCCCCAGGCACCGGTAATTAGGCGCTCGCGTTTCTCTTCTAGCGTATCACCGTTATCAAGGGAGAAATCCACATCGGCGTACCACTCATCGTCCAGCCAGCCTTCTACTTCTACGCGGCCGCGACCTTTAACGCTAATTTCTTCGTAGTGGCTGAACCCGTAATCATTGGAATGGGTCAATACGTCATCAATGCGATCCATCGGCAGCGAATCAGCCTGGGCACTGCCCGCAGCCGCGGCAAGTAGCAGAGCAGAGGTCGGGATCAGCAGCATTTTTTTCATGGTATTCATAGCAAATTCCTTCTTTACGTATTTAAACGTGAATGAGTGACTGACACTCAGCGAATGCGACAGGGAATTTATACCACCACTATACTTTCCTTAAGCTGACAAAACTGTTCATCTAGCGTTCATGTTGTCTTTGGCATGCTGGCACTATGAGTAAACTCCTACGTCACTTTATAAAGCCGCTACGCAGCATACCGCGAAGCGCTCGGCGCAATGTCACTGGCTTGGCCCTGGTGCTATTGCTGGCGGGTAGTGCGGTGGGTGACCAGCCATGGGAATCGTTGCATGGCGAAGTAGGCCGCGGAGAGATTGTTCCCCTCGAAACCATCTTAGATTGGCTGGAAGCTCACTACATAGGCGACGTGCTGGAGGTTGAAGTGGAGCGTGAAGGGGGCTACGTGGAGTACGAAATCAAATTGCTCGGCCCGCAGGGCCAAGTCGTCGAATTTGAATTCGATGGCCACAATGGCCAGCTGATGTCTATCGAGGGCGTGCGTATTAATGATATGCGTCGCTAGTGCCGTTACGACACGCCTCAATGCCATAGCGTTATTTGTATTCCCAAGCCGTTATCGAAAAGGGTAGTTAGCCAATGAAGTGTTTGCTGGTAGAGGACGATCAAGCGCTAGCGCGTGAGTTGGGCCAAGCGTTGCGTGATGGTGACTGGCTGGTAGAGCATGCGGCTAACGGCCAGGATGCCGATTTTCTAGTACGTACTGAAGCTTACGACACACTGATTTTAGATGTAGGGCTACCCGATGGGGATGGGACTCGCTGGCTGGCGGCGTGGCGGGAAGACGGTATTGATCTGCCTGTGCTGATTCTAACCGCTCGTGAGCGGTGGGCGGATAAAGCCGCGGGATTTACCGCTGGGGCAGATGACTACGTCACGAAGCCGTTCGAGCCAGCGGAAGTGCTGTTTCGCTTGCGTGCGCTTGTACGCCGCAGCCACGGTCACGCTCACCCAGTATTAAAAGTGGGCGAATTGAGTTTAGACACCCACACTCAGCACGTGACGTTGATAGGGCGCCCGGTCGGCTTAACCGCACAGGAGACGCGCCTGCTGGGCTATTTAATGCACGCGGCACCGCGAGTGGTGAGTCGTACCGAGCTTTCAGAGCATGTTTACGACCGCGACCATGAACCTGACTCTAACGTGATTGACGTTCAGGTCAGCCGCCTGCGCCGTAAGTTGGGCAGTTGGCGAATTGCCACTCAGCGGGGCCAGGGTTATCGGCTGTTAGCAGAAGAGCCTGGCAGCGAATGAGTCAAGCCAAAACGGCTTGGCGGGGTCGTTGGGCGCGGCGTTCCATCAGCCTGCGGCTATTGCTGGCCGTATTAGTGATGGTGGGGCTGGCCCTGCCTATCGCTGGCACGCTACTTTCTCACCATTACCATACCTCGGCCACTCAGGCCTTTGATGATCGTCTTGGCGCGACGCTTAATGTCATCATGGCGGGCGTGACTTATGACCGTTTAGCGCAGCAGCTTGTCCACGACCGGGCGCTGGGCGACCCGCGTTTTGAGAATGTCTACTCCGGCTGGTACTGGCAAATCACCGATGGCGGGCAACATACCCTGGCCTCTCGCTCACTATGGGATCAACGCCTGCCAGTGGTGGAAAATGAAAACCTCAGTGCGCGCTCATTAATCGGCCCGCGGGGGCAATCGCTGCGCGTGGTGGAGCGCGATATCTACCTGGCTCCGTTAGAGGAACCGTTACATATTAGCGTGGCCGCCCGAGACGATGTGCTCACCAACGATATCCGTGAATTCCAATATCTGTTGTGGGGCGGGTTGATCGGCTTGGGCGTGTTGCTACTCGGCGTGTTAGCACTGCAAGTACGCTGGGGGTTAGCGCCGCTGCGCCGCATGCACGCCAATCTTCATGATGTGGAGCAGGGCCGCAGCGAACAGTTAGATACCCGCTTGCCGGAAGAGTTAGCGACACTGGCGGCCTCAATGAACGCGGTGTTGGCACGCGATCAGCGCTTAATCGAGCGCGGACGCCATACCGCGGGCAATCTTGCCCATGCGTTGAAAACACCGCTGAGTGTGATGCGCCTGCAGCTTCGTCAGCTCCCGGAAGCGAACCGTGCCACCTGGGCGGTTGAGTTGGAACGCTTGGATAGCGCGGTACGTCATCACTTGGCCCGAGCCTCCGCGGCGGGGGAAGGCGTGCGCTTTGCACCTATTGATCTACACCCTACGCTAACACCGCTGCTGAATGGACTCTCCAGGCTTGCCCAGCGGCGCGGCATTGTGCTGCGCCAAACCTGGGGCCAGAAAATCAGAGTGCACATGGATGAGCAAGATATCCAAGAGCTGGTGGGTAACTTGATGGATAATGCGCTGCGCTGGGCGCATAGCGAGGTGCAGCTTAACGTGAAAATTGACGGTCAGCAGTTGATTTTAACCGTTAGCGATAACGGCCCTGGCATGTCGGAGGCAGAGTGCCAGCAGGCGGTTCAGCGTGGTCAACGGTTAGATGAGCACCGCTCGGGCAGTGGCCTGGGGCTAGCCATTGTGACCGATCTTGTCGCCCTGTATAGCGGCCAAATGCATCTTACTCGCGCCAGCACCGGCGGGTTAGAGGTAGTCGTCGAGCTGCCTGTGGTGGCGCATGGATAACGGAGACTTCACTGGATGAATGGCACTGATACGCTGCCCGATATATTAGCCGGCCCCTTATTAAGACGCATCAGCACGACTCGGCTGGTACTTTGGATGGTCGCCACTCGGCGATTAAATATGACGCTGGTCCTGCGGCCTGGGCAGAGTAATGCCGCGTCGATTGGTTTGGCGCATCACCAGCAGTGCATTCCTATCGGCCAGCGCGCCTTTATCTATCTAATTGATATTGAGCTGGAGTCACCGCTGTCCTGCGATGAGCGCATCGAGTATGACCTGCAAGTTGAAACGGCAACGGGTAATTGGCGCTCATTGCCCGAGTGGGCGCCATGGCTATGTTATGACGGCGCCGCTTATCCCGCCTTTGTGATTGCCTCGCGGCATCACCGGCTTATGCATGGTTCCTGCCGCAAACCCCATCACGACAGTGACGATGGTTTGGTGCGCGCCGATAACTGGCTCGCCGAGCAGCAAGGCGCCCCAGCCGAGTGGCCCGCTTGGCTGCTGATGACCGGTGATCAAATTTATGCTGACGATGTTGCCGGCCCGATGCTGCGCGCCGTGCATGCGCTCATAGAGCGGCTAGGGCTGGTGGATGAGTGGCTGGAAGGCGCCACGGTGGACGATAGCCAAGCCCTCTACGACTCGCCCGATAGTTACTATCAGCGCGCTGAGTTGCTGCCGGATGTGACCAAGAATGTGGCGCTACGCAAGCGTTTTTTTAGCGGCGTCAAGAAGCCGGTCTTTACGTCGGCGAATGCGCAGAACCATTTAATGACACTGGCTGAAATGCTCGCCATGTACTGCCTGGTATGGTCCCCCGAGCCCTGGCGAGTGATGACGTTCGACGCGCCTGCTTTAGATCAAAAAAATGCCGAGCTCTATCGTCAGGAGCAAGCGGTGATAGACAGCTTCGTGGCTGGTCTGCCGCAGTGCGCGCGGTTAATGGCGCACTTACCCAGCCTGATGATCTTCGATGACCACGATGTGACCGATGACTGGAACCTTTCCGCTGACTGGGAGCTCGCCGCTTACGGCCATCCGTTCTCGAAGCGCATTATCGGTAACGCCCTGGTGGCTTATTTGCTCTGTCAGGCCTGGGGGAATGACCCTGATAAGCTCAATCCACTAACCCATCACGCCTCGACGCTGCTGGGTGATGGCAGCCAGCCGCTGGTATGCGCCGAGCAAGATGGTTTCATTGAGCGGCTACTGCGTTTTCAGGGCTGGGAGTTTCAGGTGCCGGGTACGCCTACCTTAATCGTGCTGGATACCCGAACCCGCCGTTGGCGCAGCGAGCGCAATCTTAATCACCCTTCTGGGTTGATGGATTGGGAAGCGCTGATGGAGATGCAACAAGCGCTAATGGGGGCCAAAAGCGCGGTGATCATTTCTCCCGCGCCCATGTTTGGCGTTAAATTGATTGAGAGCATTCAAAGAATCTTTACCGCGGTGGGTAAGCCGTTGGTGGTCGACGCCGAGAACTGGATGGCCCATCGCGGGGCGGCCAATACGCTGCTGCAAATATGGCAACACTCTAAAACCCCCGGCAACTACGTGATCTTGTCGGGCGATGTGCACTACTCGTTTGTCTACGACATCGTGGTTCGACATCAGCGGCGCTCCCCCCACCTATGGCAAATCACGTCGAGTGGAATTAAAAACACCTTTCCCACCACTCTGCTCAATACCTTTGATCGCTTGAACCGCTGGTTATATGCGCCGTTGTCGCCACTCAACTGGTTTACCAAGCGTCGCAAACTGAGCGTTCACCCCCGAGACCCCGACCGCGCCAGCGCGGGTGAACGGCTCTGGAACGCCAGCGGCATTGGCTTGGTAACGCTGGACGAAAAAGGGCACCCGATTGATATTCGCCAGCTGGATGCTGATGGCTGCGATGTGGTCTTTCCGCCGCCTGAAAAGCCTCTTAAATAAATAACATCTGTCGTTAAAAGTGGTTGGGTGTTCACTGCCTGAGTCGCCATTTGTCATGAGAGCGTCACGAAAAAGACGCATGCTTACAGCCTACCAATCACCGCTAAGGAAGGCTGCACATCAGTGCCCGGCTGCCTTGTGAAGGTAAACGGGGGCTGATGAATAGGACAGTAGGCAAATGACCGCACAAGAAGCGCAGTGGCTTAACCAAATTATTGCGACCGAAGAGCTGCAGGTGCTCTTTCAGCCCATTGTGGATGCCAACCAGCAGGCGATTTATGGCTACGAAGCACTGATTCGTGGCCCCAAAACGTCACCGCTGCACTCGCCGTTACGGCTGTTTGATGTGGCCACCCAGGCAGGGCAGCTAGTGGAGTTAGATTTACTCTGCCGACGCTTGGCGATTCAACGCTTTGCCAAACTTGAACTGCCCGGCCTGCTCTTTCTTAACGTCATGCCGTTAACCATCGTTGAGCGTGATTTTCGCGAAGGCTTAACGTTGGGCTTCATTCGCGAGAGCGGCCTGCCTCCAGAGCGAGTAGTGATTGAGCTCACCGAGCATGTGCCGATTCATGACTATGAGTTAATGCGCCAAGCGGTGGATCATTACCGTGACATGGGCTTTCAGGTGGCGCTGGACGACTTGGGGGCAGGGCACTCAAGCCTGCGCCACTGGTCAGAGCTGCGGCCTGATTTCGTCAAGCTTGATCGGCACTTTATCTCAGGGATTGATCAGGAGCCTGCGAAGCGCGAATTTCTTCGCTCGATTCTTGATGTGGCGCGCAGCTTGGATTGCCAGCTAATAGCCGAAGGCGTGGAGACTGCGGCGGAGCATCTCTGCTTGTGGGAACTCGACCGTGGTCTTGCGCTACTGCAAGGCTTCTATTTTGCGCGGCCAAGCCCGCAGCCGCCTTTACAGCTCAACATGCTGCTGCCCGCGACAACTCAGTTAAAAAGCCCTGCTGGCCGCACTGCGCGCTCTATTTTGCGCACGATTGAGGCCATCACCACTGACTGTGCAGTGCCAATCATCTCCGAGCGGTTTCGCCGCCAACCCAGCTTGCGCTGTGTGGCCGTATTGGAGAACGGTAAGCCCGTAGCAGTGGTGCGTCGCAATGCTTTCTTGACCCTGTTCACCAACCCTTATAGCCATGCGCTGTATGCCAAACGCTGCGTATTGGACGTGGCCGATGTACGCATGCTGGTGGCTGAAGCAGATACCCCGCTTGAGGTGTTGAGCCAGCAACTGACCGATAGCCACGATATTGAGCAGGAAGACTTTGTGATCACCAATGATGAAGGTGATTACGTAGGCATGGGTAATATCGTTGACCTTTTGCGTGAAATCACCGCGATTCAGGTGCGCCACGCGCGCCATGCCAATCCGCTGACCGGCTTGCCGGGCAATATCCTGATTAACGAAACGCTGGTCGCTTATTTAGCCGCCGGGCAGGGCTTTGCAGCCGCTTATGTCGATTTGGATAATTTTAAAGCGTTTAACGATGCTTACGGCTATGCCCGGGGCGATCAGGTGATTATTTCGCTATCCCGGCTGCTGCAGGCCCAGGTAGAAAGCGCTGGTGGCTTTATCGGCCATATTGGAGGTGATGATTTTATGATGTTGCTACCGCCCAGCCATTGGGAAAGCGTTTGCGGCCAAATCCTGCGCTCATTTGAAGTGATGGCCCCCGGTTTCTATGAAGAAGCGGACCGGCTGAAAGGCGGGATTCAGACTGAAAACCGACAAAATAGCGTGACGTTTTTCCCCTTTGTCAGCGTGTCGATTGCAGTAAAACCTGTTACCGATACAGCTACTTGCAGAGCGCTGGATATTGCCGCTGAGCTGTCTGAACTGAAGCATCAAGCCAAAAAAATTCCTGGTAACAGCCTGTTTGTTGAGCGTCGCGGTAGCTGCGTTAGCCAGTAAAGCGTCAATGTCATGTTACGTTAGCAAAATCGTCACCAAGCGGTCATATAAATGCCCCGCCGTTGTCATCTGAAGTGGTCAGGATTGTGGCTATCTTTTAACAACACTTTAGGTGCCCCATGCAGATCTCCTCACTTGCCCATGCGCTTCCCCGCACATTGATCAGCGCCGCCGTTGCCAGCGCTTTCGCGTTGGTCGCGGTGAATGCCTCAGCGGATCTTTCATCGCGTTATGTCGATAACGATGGCGATATGATCGCTGATGCGCCTAGCGATGAGTCACAGTGGGCCGATCCCGATACGCTCGTGTTTGCCTACACGCCGGTGGAAGACCCAGCGGTTTACGCCGACGTATGGTCTGACTTCCTGGAGCACCTAAGCGAAGCAACCGGCAAAGAAGTTCAGTTCTTCCCCGTGCAGTCCAACGCCGCCCAGCAGGAAGCGCTGCGCGCTGGCCGCTTGCACGTCGCCGGTTTTAACACCGGTGGTGTACCGGTCGCGGTCAACTGCGGTGGTTTCCGTCCGTTTGCCATGATGGCGGCAGACGATGGCAGCTTTGGCTATGAAATGGAGATCATCACCTATCCTGGCAGCGGCATTGAGTCCGTTGAGGATCTAGAGGGTCGCCAACTGGCCTTTACGTCTGAGACCTCTAACTCCGGTTTCCGCGCGCCCTCTGCACTGCTGCGCTCCGAGTACGGTATGGAAGCGGGCGAAGATTTTGAAACTGCCTTTTCTGGCTCCCACGACAACTCTATCTTAGGTGTGGTGAACGAAGACTACGACGCCGCTGCCATCGCCAACTCAGTGGCACGCCGCATGCTGGCACGTGATGTTGTGACAGAGGGCGATTACGAAGTGATCTACACCTCCGATACCTTCCCCACCACCGCTTACGGGCTGGCGAATAACCTGAACCCGGAACTTGCCGAGAAAATTCAGGATGCGTTCTTCAGCTACGACTGGGAAGGCACTGCCCTTGAATCCGAATTCGCCAACTCCGGTGAAGCGCAGTTTATTCCGATTACCTATCAGGAAAACTGGGCCGTGATTCGCACTATCGCTGATGCTAACGGTGTGACTTACGACTGCGACTGATTGTTTAGGTAGACGGTACTGCTCGGCCAGGAAGGCTAACCTTTCTGGCCGTTTCGCTATATATACGAGGTGGGAAAAATGTTAACACTTAGCGGCGTAGGCAAGCGCTACCCCACCGGGGATCGGGCGCTAACGGACATTGAACTCACGCTGCCCAAGGGCCAAGTGATGGCGCTGATTGGGCCTTCTGGCGCGGGTAAAAGCACGCTAATTCGCTGTGTGAACCGACTAGTCGAGCCTACCCAGGGCAGCATTCGCCTGGAAGACACCGAGCTGACCAAGCTCTCAGGTCATAAGCTTCGCCACGCACGGCGTTCCATGGGGATGATTTTTCAGGAGTATGCCCTGGTAGACAGACTTACCGTGATGGAGAACGTGCTATCAGGCCAGCTCGGTTATGTCGGGTTTTGGCGCAGTTTTTTGCGTCGTTATCCCCAGGAAGCGGTGGTCGAAGCCTTTCGGTTGCTTGAGCGGGTAGGGCTTACCCACGCTATCGATAAGCGCGCCGATGCTCTTTCTGGCGGCCAGCGTCAGCGTGTCGGTATCGCCCGGGCGCTACTGCAGAGCCCCGAGCTACTGCTAGTTGACGAGCCGACCGCCAGCCTTGACCCGAAAACCTCGCGCCAAATCATGCGCCTGATTCGCGAGCTGTGTGCTGAGCGTGATTTGGCGGCGATCATCAATATTCACGATGTGGCGTTGGCTCAGCAGTTTGCCGACCGAATTATCGGCCTGCGGGCTGGAAAAATTGTTTTTGATGGCCTGCCTAGTGAACTCACCAGTGAGATGCTCACGACCATTTATGGTGAAGAGGATTGGGATACGACCCCTGAACCGATGGACGGCGACACGTCTGACGATACTTCAGAAGCGGCTTCTTACCAGCGCGGCCTGCCGCCGATGGCAGCAGGGAGTGCTCAATGAACGAACGGGCAGAGACGCAGCTAACACAAGAGCAGGCGCGCCAACAGGCGGCCCAGCGGGGGCAGTGGCGGCGCCTGCCAATGGTTGAGAACCCACGCTTGCGTTGGGGGTTGGTGATTGGCGCGGTAGTCTATTTGGTGTTGGCGCTCGCCTCGGTAGAAGTTAACTGGGCGCGGGTAGCGGAAGGCGCGGGGCGGGCGGTTAATTTTCTGGGCGCTTTTATGCAGCCCGATTTTGTTAGCCGTCAGAGCGATATTGTGGCGGGCCTGATGGAAAGTTTGACCATGACGCTCACCTCGACGGTTTTGGGCGTTTTGCTGGCGATTCCCGTGGGCTTAGGGGCCGCGCGCAATATTTCACCGCTACCGATCTACTTTGTGTGTCGCGCGATTATTGCCGTTTCGCGCACCTTTCAAGAGATCATCATCGCGATTCTGTTTGTGGTCATGTTCGGCTTTGGGCCGCTGGCGGGAATGATCACGCTGGCCTTTGCGACGATTGGCTTTATGGCCAAGCTGTTGGCGGAAGATATTGAAGACCTGGATTGGCGTCAGGTGGAAGCCGTGCGGGCCACCGGGGCAAGCTGGTGGCAAACCATGAACCATGCGGTTCAGCCGCAGGTTATGCCGCGTTTGATCGGGCTTTCGGTTTACCGACTGGATATCAATTTCCGCGAATCGGCGGTGATCGGCATTGTCGGGGCGGGTGGTATCGGCGCCACGCTGAACACCTCGCTAAGCCGCTATGAGTACGATACGTCTGCCGCGATTCTGTTGATCATCATCGCTATCGTACTGCTGTGCGAATACAGCTCGAGTCATGTCCGCCGCTGGACCCAGTAAACGCTTATTAGCCACCCCTGGCCTGTTATTTTTGGAGAACCGCGATGCCCGTATCTACTAACTCCCAGGGCCTGCCGGTTTGGCGGCGGCGCACCACCCGAGCCCAATGGCTGCAGTATCTGGCGTGGCTGGCGGGTGTCAGCCTATTTCTGCTCTGCTGGAAGATGATTTCCGACAATACCATGTGGGTGTTTGTCGAAGATGCTGGCCGTCAAGGGGCAGACCTGATCAGCCGCATGACGCCGCCGGAGTGGGGCTACGCCAATGTGCTCTGGAAGCCCATGTGGGACACGATTAACATCGCCACTCTTGGCACTGTGATTGGCGTCATGATGGCATTTCCAGTGGCGTTTTTGGCCGCGCGTAATACGACGCCGCACCCACTGGTGCGCAGTGCGGCGCTGATGGTGATTGTGTCATCCCGCTCAATCAACTCACTGATCTGGGCGATGCTGTTAGTGACGATTCTTGGCCCTGGCGTGTTGGCGGGCATTATCGCCATCGCGCTTCGCTCGATCGGCTTTGTCGGCAAGCTGCTTTATGAAGCGATTGAAGAGATCCACCCTACGCCGGTAGAGGCGATTAGCGCGACCGGCGCAAGCCGCCTGCAGGTGATGAACTATGGCGTGTTGCCGCAAATCATGCCTGCCTTCGCGGGGATTAGCGTTTACCGCTGGGATATTAATATCCGCGAATCGACGGTCTTGGGTTTGGTTGGGGCGGGCGGTATTGGTTTGCAGCTAAATGCCTCGATCAACAGCCTTGCCTGGGATCAGGTCAGCGTTATTTTCATTATGATTTTCGCTACCGTG
>TARA_R110002049_G_scaffold167265_5_pt1 | contig 14095 bp, 17 predicted proteins | sample TARA_R110002049 | Tara Oceans TARA_R110002049 (sample SAMEA4396941) | marine metagenome | biome: Polar Biome; feature: [SRF] surface water layer (ENVO:00010504); material: water (ENVO:00002006), including particulate matter (ENVO:01000060) such as... | depth 5 m | reverse complement strand
GAATTCGGTTGCGAGTCGATTCTATCTCTTCCCGAATATCCTGTGGTCGCCCGGCAGCCAGGTGCTCAAAGAAGTGTCGTGCCATGACATCAGGGACTGCTTGCACGAGCGAATTGTAAATATCTGAACCAACATCGAGGAATTGTTTGGCATCGGCAAGCGGCAGACCAAGCTCTGCCAATGTGGTCAGAATGCGCATCGTCCAGGTAAAGAGCCGAGGACGACTATTGAAGTCTTCTTCGCCCCAGGCTGCCAGCAGAATCCGGCTGACATGCCCGATTTTATTGGTCAACCTCGCACGGTATTGAATCGGATCATTCGTTGGTTCCACCGAGAGGGGATTAATACACGTCGTCCGACTCGTATCTGCGGCATCGACGTATACAACCCGATTGCGGATCGATTCTTTTTGTGCCATACACCAGCGCAGCATGTCACTCGGGTCGGAATCATGCGGACTAATGAATAGATAGCCATATCCTTCCATCGCCAAAGATTGCATCAACACCTTCATCGCATTGGACTTTCCAAATCCTGAATCTCCAGAAATCAGGATACCCGCCATGCTCTTCTGAAAGAGTTGTGATGATGAATAGAACGATCTCTTCTGTCGCGATGGATGTCGATTTTGTGTGGGAATTCGGATCAGTTGGTTCATGCCGTCCCCCCCTGATTACCAAGCGTCATTTCCATCAATGCATCAGTCAGGCGTTGATTTTGCGCTTCCAGTAGTTGCTCTTTGGTCTCCGGATCAAGGGACGCCTGATTGAGGGCGGCTGCGCGGTCTGCGTGCTCCTGCTGCATCCGTTCCAGTGTCGTAGAGAAATTTTCCGTTGGTTGCTGGTTCCTGTGCTGCTGCCCCTGTCGCGAGGCTTCTTGTTGGATGTAGCTCGCCTCAAAACTGGCGATCCCCAGCGCCTCGACAAGAGTGGTCAACGAATCGAGCAGGGTCTGGGCATCCGTTCCTGCACGCAATCGCTTCACAAAATGTCGGACCAGTTGTGGGCGAAATCGGCGGTACTGCCGTTGCCGTGAAGCGAGAGGCACATCACGGGCCGCTTCCGCACGGGAAGCAGCCCGCTGAAAATCGGGAGCCTGACCGATCTGCAATAACGCCACCTGCAATTCTCGATATTTCTTGTTGAGTTGGATTTGTCTTTGCTGACGCTCTCTGTTATGACGTTGACGCTGCAATCGATTTTGGGCCAGACGTTGGGCCGCATTCGTATCTTGAGTTCTTTGTTGAGTCCTACGTGCATTCGCCGATCGATTTGCCTGGTAGAGTCGTTTTGCCACCCACCAGACTCCCCCCATCAACACAATGAGTACAAGAAATGGTTCCATTGATTTACCTCATATTTCATATTCGACATTGTTATTCTGAAAACATCGTTCCCTTAAGTTGATTCAACAGTCTGGTCCACATGGTTTTGATCCGTTCTGATACGAATCACTCCTACGCCATGAGAAAGGGGCTTAAATAATGCTCCACGATACTTTACGCAATCGGAACAATACTCATCTCCCTGATCAGGGTCACGCAACGCAATCGTATTCCAGGCGAAATAAGCTGGGCAGTTCTCCTCAATTCCCAAGTGCTTCCGAATGACATCATTATCATTGACAAGAAAATCAGGACTGATGCTGACCTGAATGAATTGTCGATTACCCAATCGGTCGATCAATTGACCAAAGCGATTGTCGCTCCCTCGAGTCAGTAACCCTAAGCAGAGATGACCGGCAATCGAATCAAGCAGTTGGATATCAAAGATTGTCGCCCCGTCACTTGGCGGATCGAGCGAACGATTTTCATTTTTCGCTTTGGCTTGGGCTTTGTAACGGCCGCTGCAGAGACAGTGAAAACAGCACTCCAGTTCAGGGTGCCAAAAAACAACTTCCCCGCCTAAGCCACCAGCATAAAGGCCGATCCAGATGGCTGAGGTGTTGAGCAGTAATGCAACCTCATTGCCGCGAGACTGTGCTGCAAAGCTGTCGGTGGCGAAGATAAACAGGTCAGTATCGCCAAATGACTCACGAATTTCATCATCGCTTAAGCTTGTAAAATCGATTGGGAAGCAATCGAAAGTGGCATCGGGATTGATGACCCGAATTTTATCGGCAACCGCGTTCACTTTGGGCATTCCGATATCTGCCGGAGAATGCCCCTGCCGGGAGATATTCACATTCTCAATCAGATCGGGGTCCACCAGTTTCCAGTGTTGCACACCACAGCGTGTCAGGTTTTCAATCAGGGGAGCGGACCCACCCGCGCCGACAATAGTGACCACTTTGGTTTGAATCGTTGGAATATCAATCACGTTTTCAATACGAGTAAATTGCATGAGTTCAGTCTTTCATAAAATGTGAAAAGGGTTCTTAGATCAACCGAGGCTTACTTATGGCTAGCCAAAAAAGTTAAATCAGAATCAAATGGGGAATCAGCACTTCCCGTGGACTCTCTGCATGGATGAGGTAGGGATAAAGCCGACCGTTGCAAACGATGGGCAGCATGACTTGAGTCGTTTCCGTGTTCTTGGGGTTGGCGAACAATTGGGCGACATACACCAGATCGCCAAGCGAGGGTTGCAGCACTCCGGGCGGATGGACGTGTACGACTCCCTTGCAATTCAAATTAACCCCTTTATATTTCCGCAACGTTTTATTGAGACTAGCGGCATCCAGGGTAAATGAGGAATAGGTCGCCCGTCCGTTTTTATCAGGGATATAATGCGTCACCAAATCGTCTTCCTCAGACGGACCCAGCAGCATGCCTGCTTTCTCTCGCCGAAACGGTTGTTCCACGAGATCGTCCATAATCTCACGATAAACTGATTGCGTCATCTTCAGGATCGAACCAGCCCCGGTCACTCTGTCGTTACCGAAGACCACCATGTCATCAGCCTGACAGTTTTGATTTTGATCACCAGCTGGAATCACAGGGTCTGCTTTAGTCAGACGATTATGTTCTGATGTTTCTGGTGAGCGAAATGGGTTAGACGCTGCGTACTGATGTGGATTTCTACGCAGAAGCCCTGGCAGATCATCCAGGAAAGTGCTTGGTAGATGAAACATATGGGTACTCCGAGTGGTTAAAGATTGAGTGGGGATGATTGAGGCCGAAAAAAACCAGAGACCGGTCTTTGTGTGCCGATCCCTGGTAGGGGCCATACATTACGAATGGATGTGCAAAACTTTTCATTATTTGTCAGAATGTAAAGTTCCGTTATCCAGCTCTTCGATTCCGAATAGCACGACTTTCATAGCGAGCCCTTTCTTGAATATCGTTCCGCATAGTGACCTGTCATCATTACATCGCCGGAACCTGGCCCGATGAGACAACGACACGAAATAATCGCAACTTTAGACTTTCACGCGTTTACGACCATTGGGAAAATTCCCGGTGCGGATGTGCTGACTGTAACCTTCACAAAAAGCCATTCCAATCGCTTTTGCTTTATCGAGGGATTTCGGTTCTTTGCCCGCTGCAACACAAACTTCACCACTTGAGTAAAGATGACAGTCATTGACATTGGTACTGCGTGGGTTGTGAGGATGTCGCGTACAAGTAATTTTGTAGGTGGGACTGAGCCATCCTTTTTCTTCATACTTAATTGTGTAGTCATCGGTACCACCGACCCGGTAATTCTTGGTTACTGCCATTGTTGGTGCTCCTCCATTTCAGGAATAATTAGTTTTAATTGAACCAGTGCAACTGGACTGATTCAAACAGTAAAAGATTTTTCTCGTCAGAATTCAGAGTTAAAATCACACGTGCTTCGATACCGCGTTTTTCTCTTTAAGAGATTCGCCATTCTTCTTTTCAATCTGTGACTGACGAAATCGAAGAATCTTTTGCAGTTCAGGAAAACAGAGAATCGCATGATCAATCGAACCATCTGCGGATGATATTTCGACCGCTTCTCCTTCTCGTCCCGCATATTCACATTTCGCTTTTGTGTGATATTTATGGATGGTATACATCACTGTAAAACCTTTCTTTTCTGTCTCGAGAATTCTGAGTTGGATCTGCGTTTTACTACTTTGCCCAGATAGATCGTTTCGTTATGGGATAAACCAATAATTGATGAGCGTCTTGGTTTCTTCAACTTTTTGAACAACCTCGTCTCGCTCGCAATATTTGAAATTGATCTTTCTGAATATTTCTAAGTCGGTGATATCATCCCAACGCAAATCAGTACCCAGTGTTTCACAGACACTTTCGTATACCTCGAAATCTATTTCCCAGCACATGATATATGCGGTCACATATCCGAGTTGATCTAAGGAAACATATCCAATTTCCCAGGAACACTTTTCTCCGTTCATGTGTTCTTCACACGCTTCCCTCACACGGTTGAAAAATTCGGAAGAACTGAATTTCTGGAGATCGCTATCATCACCATATTTAACCATCCGAAAAATACCGTTGTTGCGAACGACTCTAAAATCTGTTTTCAAATAAGTATTTGAATCAACGGGTCCATCAACTGTGATAACAAGATTCATCTTGCGACACCTTTATAATAAAGTAATTTACCGTGTTTTGACTGTTTCCATGGAATTGGACTGCTCCATTCCCAGTCGATTATTTCTGCCAATTACTCCCTGCTTGTATTACTCTTAACTCCCTTTCTATTATCCGACTAATCAGTCTGCCATTCTTTAAGTCTTGACCAGAAATGGTTATGAACCACCATAGCAGGAGTTTTAACGGTTGCTGTTGCCATTGCTGAAGCTGTCGCTCCCAGAAAGTTCTGATTGAAGAAATAAACAAAGAAGAAAGAGATCAGGAATAACAGTGTCCACATACTGATCTTCTCTAAATATTTAACTGACATTTCTGGTCCTCTGATTCCAATATTAGCCATGACTCAACACACCATTCTTACAGTTCATTCATTTCTCTGCTCGCTGTTTCGGGAGACACCTCCGGTCGTGTCCGGACATCCTTTTTAAATACTCAAAAAAACAGTATTGTGCTCACCATATAAATTCAGCCTACAGTTATTAATGATTGACTGGACGGGAGACCGCTGCAGGTGTCTGGTGTCTGGTGTCATTTTTAATGACCTTGTTTTTCCAGGAGTCTCTACCATTAGGCGCAGGCGCTGCACTTTTCACACATTTAAGAGTACTACACCAGAAGAAATCCCGTTGAAAGAACCGCGGTGAAAACAGACACCGCCCAGCAGGTCTGTTGTTTAACCAGTCGGATCAGCGGTGTGACAATGTGCCAGCTATGCTCACTTTAAGCGGCAAACTCCCCAGGGTGGATTTCTACTGCGAAAGAAACGCAGATAATGATGGAGTCACCAAGGAACCAGTCCCACTACAAATCAGCATCGAATGGATCTTCACCTGATATCGGAATTTTAGAAATCAAGACGAGTAGCCGATCTTTTACGATGGTACGCCTCAACAAATCGAGCGGTACCTTTTAGTCGGCATTCAGAAAGAACCGCTGAATGTTGGTTTGTAGAACGAATGAATGGCGGCAGAGAATATGCAGAACCCGGTCGAGAGCTCGATGCGTTCCATTTCCCGGTGGTAGGTAAAACTGCCGTGAAGGACTGCCGCTCATAGAACGCTTCAAGGATACCCACGATTACATTATGGAGGATCAAAAAACGGAGCAGGACACGTGGGCAGAGTAGTTTTCCGTCGGCAAGTGCGAGAAAATTTTGACGCTGTAGTACTAGAGTACAGAGACACAGACTTTATTAAGATGAGGACGGCTCGGGGGTAACAAGTATACGACACAACCGAAAACCAATTGAACCATGTCTGTCGTTGGCATCATTACTCTGATTGTATGTAGAACAACATTCCTCAGCGATATGGTCCCACGATCCACCACGTACGACACGACCTTCGTCCAACCTAGTGTTTACATTAGAATCAAATACTTCTGTTTCTAATTTTTTCTGATTAATCAAATCCTTAATCAGCTCATTTTTCTCAGTAAAATTCAATTCACTGATTGTGCTATGCTTAAGAAGTTTTTTATAAATTAACTGTTCGATTACGAAATTGAGATTACGGTATTGATCATAACAATCAATACACCATTCCAATATGTTTCCGTGCATATGCCATAACCCAAAGTTATTGGGAGTAAAGTCATCTTTAGAACAATCTTCATTTCCAGATACTTTAACAGTTTCAAATCTAAGAGTATTATTGTGATAGCTGCAACGGCAATCATCAAACTCCCAGTTTGGATTGAAATTAACTTCGTTAGTCTGAATCGATTCTACATTGGTCTTGTTAAAGATTGAGAACAGATCTCTTTCACCATCGTTTCCACTACGACAAGCGAATTCCCACTGAGTATCAGTGGGTAGGGTAAATCCTGGGCCTAGCCAGAATGCAAAAACCATTGCGTCATGCCAATTGAGATACGTTGCTGGATACATACTGTAAGTATCTAATGAGTCTCGGTCATCAAGTTTAAATTCTCCCGAGTAGCGTTGATCATACAAGCGATACTGTTCTATAGTTACCGTCGTAGATTGCATCTCAAACGTAGATATACGCACACAATGTCGGGGCCATTGACTGTTATATATATTAGCCGACCCCATAAAGAACTCATTTGGATTATGCCCCAATGGATGTTTCCAGCCATTAGGTGGGCACTGTTTGAATGTCATTAAGTCGAGTGCTCGTTTAGAGCCATTTCGAAATTCCTTCAATATTTCCTTTCCAGATTTTAGAGCTGGACGACTTTCGTCGACGTTCCAATTGAATTCTGGATCTGGCCCTATCCATGATTCACCGAGCAGAGGCCAAGCTCGGTACATTAATTCTGAAGGACGAAGAGCAGATTCTGGAGGTGTAAAAAGAAGCTTTACAGCACGATGTAAGACTGAATCCTTTCGGGCTTCTTTCTTCATTTCCAAAGCAAATCGCCACGCCCAGTTCCAATGTTCTTCGCTGATTGTCTGTTTTAATTCGTCCATGTCTTCAAGAGGAAAATAACGGGCCAAATAAAGTCCCGCATAGAATTCCATCGACTTTAATCCTCGAAATCCCAGGATTTGTTCTCCCCTGGCTTCCAATAGCCCTCGGTCAGTGAGTTCTGTATCTTCCAGTACTTCCCAGTAGTTGCTCCAACTAGCATTATCAATAACCTTAGAACATCGATTTAGGACCTCGATTCTAATATCTGCGGCATCGAAGCCCGTTTCCTCATCCGGAACTGCGTAACGCAAACATTTCTTTTGAAGCATCACATAGGCAGTCGTGCAGATGATTCGTCTTAAATCGTCAATATGGTCAGCTCTAAGATTACCCGTCCATTCTTTCTTACTTTTTTTCAACGATCGCTGCAGCATGTGTTTCGCAGCTGTCCAGTAAAGGTCACCCCGACGGCGAAAGGGTTCAACGGGTTCACCTGGAGGATGTTTCTCAACCAAATAACGGATGAGTCGCAGGACTTCCGGTACTTGCAGTTGGTCAGCTAACATACCCCAATCTGGAACCATTTCATTGAGAATCGTGCGCTGCGCTTCATCAAAATCACTAAAATATTCATCTTGCTGTTGCCTCGTAAACGGTTCAATACGTGCAAAACGCCACCTTTGATCTCGAAAGATCTTTTCTGATTGTGGAAAGACCGCGTAATAGCGACTCGTCACGATTACACGACAATAGGGAACATTTCTACCGCCGTTCATAAATTGATCTAGCAGCTGGCGACTTTTGGTTGTAGCTTGATCCAGACTATCGAAAATAAGGACGACACGTCCTTCATTAAGGACAGCATCAACGACAGTTTCGGCTTGGTGTTTGTCATCCTTGGGAAGTAATTCTTTTAATCTGCAGACAAGGGCTTTACGGATAGTGAAGCCCAGTTCCTCTGATGTCCCTGGCCAATATTGGCTCCATAAAACAGACAGACAGGGACGACCTTTGAAAAATCGCTGCTGCCATTCAGCAGTTGAAAATTTCATTTCTAAATGTCGCGAAAGTACTGTTTTCCCACAACCAGCGTCCTCAGTGATACAAAGTAGAGGAGCTTCGAGCAGTTTGACGAGTGACTCTTCCCCTGTACCGTCAACATGCTCGTAGATACTTTGATGACGGTCATCTCGACTCGCATCAGATCCTAAAACTTTGTTGAACGGACGATTGGGTGATAGACCGTAATGCGGTTCAATGTAACGATCGATCCGGTCACCGTCATTTTTTGAGTCGCATGATTGATCCCACAGTTCGCACACTCTTTTGCAATAGCGGTAGAGAATCGCATCGATTTCATTCGTCTGTTCTAAATCCTCTTTGTTCAATTCGCTGGATTTTTTGATCCAGTTGATGATGGACTGTAGTTTGTCCTTTTTATTGATCGTGTTTCCATCTATCTGAATTGTCAAATTTCGTGGGTCAAGGAGATTTTGATTCAGTGATGCTCTCATCTTGTTATTAGGGCCGAATTCAATGATTTGACTGACAACGGTTCGTGTATCATTCTTTTCTGCATTCTTTATGCACCCCAAAAAGCGTGTTTGCCACTGTCCTGCATTGGGTAGTTTTTGTGAAGTCTTAGATAAAAACTCTACATACTTGGCGGTCACCGAGAACCTTTGCTCTTCAATACCATTGCTATGGGTTTTGGCGAGCTTATCGACGGCTGGCTGGAGCGACCAAATCTTAGCTTCCAGGAAAATGATCAGCAGAGCAGCGAATCCCGTAGAGAGCTTTCCAACCTTCTCAGTTCTGGCTTTTGGGGAGAAGTCGATGGTGTCATCGATGCAGGAGCCGAATTTCAGTTCGCTTTCTGACTTGACCGCGTCAAGCACACCCGGATGTGTGAACTTTGCATCAACCCACTCGTATTGCTCATCTACGATCTTATTAAAACATAACGTCAGCTTACCCATTGGCGGTTTCCAATCCAAAGGTGTCCAGTTCGCCCTGTTCTGGAACGTTGATCACCTAAATTAATCATGTTCTTACGGTGTTCTGTGATTGTGCATTTTCCCCATTATGGAGCAATTATTTTGGTGAAACAAGGCTGGAACAGAGCGGAACACACATAAGCTCCCACACAAATTTCTGAGAACACGCAGGAACACAAACCACCAGAATCATTGAAGAAATTCTTGTGGAGTCGTTGAACACTGTTCGATTGGTCGGTTACCAGTCCTCTTCGGTTGAGAATTTCTCTTCTGAAGGCGGACCGGAGCAATTCTCACTTGCTCCGGCCCTTCACCCAGCGTTCTGGAAGCGACCGCCCACAAGAGCGAACGGAACGCTGAATGCTGAAAAAGACTGATTCAACTTCGTCAGTTTGTCAATTTTTTTAAGCAGTTTTAGTTCGTGGTGGGTGTCACCGAAACTTCTGTTTATTGGAGACACTCAAATGAACATCAAAAGTAAGAATCTGAGAGCTCAACGCGATCGCACTGTAAAAGAGCCACCTCAACCTTTGCCGCCGAAAAGCGGAATTGGGGATAACCCCCCCCCCTGTCCACCTGCTGCCGTGGGTGGAAGCGGCGGGATGTTTGATCCCGAATTTATTAAAGACTACATAGAAGGCCTCCGGAGTTCGTTAGCCGACAATGCATACGGAGGAGGTTCTGACAACGCTTCGGAACTCATGAGGCGATCACGTTAGAATCGCCTGATACGACGGGGGCGTTTCTTCTTTGAAGCGGCCCCGTCTCTCTTTATATGGCAGCATCACAATAATGCTCTGCTTTAGAACCACGTCAATCAAATAGAATCCTCATAAGGAATAATCACAGTGGTAAAATATAATTTTACACAACATATTGAGCAGTTAATCTGGGCCAACCATGATGGAAGCCGCTGGAATCACGATCCGCTCGATCCGGATCGTGCTGTGCGTCTCAGTGGAGAACTCAAACAGGCCGTTTGCGACGATTCGAACAATCGGCTCAGCATTGGTTTGCTGCATGCAAGCGATTACACAGAACGAGAGATCGCCGAAGTTGTCATCAAAAATCCGTCGACCATACACAGAACGATCCCGACGGCAATGCGATTATTGCGTGTGTATTTCCTGGTCACTCTGATTGGAGAGTGGCTTGATAAATACGGTGCCTGTCTGCTTTCCATGCAGACTGCCAAAACCATCAACTGGGAACAGGATGGTTATCTCGTCAACCCACAACGCCATCATTCCCTGCGAAAACGGCCTGATCGGGAACGACTTCTCCGGCTTCTTAAACAGCAACGGCGACTGCTTGAATTAGCGGCCGACCTGGAAGCAACCAATTCCGTACCCTATGTCGCTTGCTGGGAAGAGAAGAGTGCCAATCGCTGGTGCGTTGATTTTCCGTTGTTCTTCAGCGACCGCGATGCTGCAGTCGCATTCGCCAACGAAAATGGTGTGACGTCTATTTTCCACATCGATTCTAGCAAAAACAAAATTTTGTAATCAGGGAGCAAGTGGATTGATACAACCACTTCTTCGATGAACCCTCTCTCTGGATCTGAAACAGGGCGGCAAATCAATTTGCCGCCCTGTCCCCTTAGCTTTCTTCAGAACCTACTTTTTTCGAAGCGCCCCCCACTTCAGTTGTCGAGGGTGACTGTGTAGGTTTTTCCTTCTTTTCTTCTTCGGGCCCCTTTGAACCGCCGTTAGTCATCGTTTTTCTCCACTTTAAAAATTGAGTGTCAATATCAATTTCCCACCTTAGGAAATTTCCCATTTTGGGAAATTCTATCCAACCGAATAGTCTGCTGCAACTAGAAATTCAAAAAGAGCAGGCTAAATGAAGAAATCCCGTTACTCACAAAAATACTCACAGCTACTAAAAGCTTTAAAAGAAGCCCGTATTGAAGCTGGATTGACCCAAACGACAGTAGGGAAAAAATTTGGAGCTCACGCTTCATTTGTCTCTAAGTGTGAATCAGGCGAAAGAAGAATTGACGTGATTGAGCTTGCTTCTTTCTGTAAGATCTATAACGTCCCACTCGCTGAATTTTTGCAACGCATCGAGCTCTGATGAGTTTGATTGAGTGTGATTCTCACCACATCTTTAGCCATCAGTTCCCAAAAACATATCAATTCGCCGATAGTATTTTTTCAATGTATCACGTGATCCTGCAAAGAACAGGAGCACTAATAACAGAAGAATTACTTCAGCCCACCCAAAAGGAATCTTCTGAAACCCGCTAGAAATCCGCGCTGAAACATAAACAAAGACTGTCGCTACCAGCATATTTGCGTAGAACTGGTAGTAGTGATAATGAATTTCGATCAATCGGTCAAAGGCATTGATGTTCTTCTGTAGTTTTGAGAAATTCCAACCTGGATCGGAAATCCCCGTCCAATGATGAATTGTATCGATGACAAGCCAGCGGATGGTGCTGATTGTGAGTCCTACTGCCACCGAACCGATTGTGACATACAAGAACCCTCCCACTGTTGGTGATTCGCTGGGAAGAACTCTAATCCAGGATTGAACCGTTGTGGAAAAGAAGCTGATTCCCCAAAGTGTCGTAAAACCGGGGACGAGGTAGGCAATTAAAAACCCGAAGTTATTGATCGAAACGGTCTGCATTTCGAGGTGAGTTTAGCATGCCTTCGCATAGAAGGAAATTACTAACTGAATTCTGATGCCTTCTTTAGATAGCAGTCAGCTTTAAAACAGTTTCTTCTGCGTTTTGGCCGTGTCGGTATCAGAAGCTGACTTTGTGCTGGGAGATTCTTCTTTCTTAGTTTCAGCTGGTTCAGCTTCACTCTTTTCAGAATTCGCATTGTCCATACGCTGTTCCAGGCGGAATAACCACTGTGGAACCTCAATGATATTCTGGGGGACTTCCTGCTCTTTGACGATTATCGGTGCTTCAGCCTCATGGACGAACAAATTCTGAGTTGCTTTTCGTGTCGTGTTAGAGACAAAGGGAACCGGAGCCTGTTCAAGTGGGATTTCTCGGATCACGCCACGACGTCTGCCATTGGGAGATTCGTGATAGAAGCTGCCAATCCAGTAGGCGAACTTCGATTCCAGTGTCAGTGAATTCTCACAAATGACATAGCCATACTTACCCCGTAAGCCTAGATTGAGAGCCGTAATCCGTACACAGCGGGCATCGATATCTTGTCCGACCAATTCCGCCTTCGGATTGATCTCTCCCGCTTTCAGGAGCATTCGTCCGGTTCCACAACACGGATCGTTGATTGTCTGCGTCTTTCCTTCCTCACTTTTTCCTTCGGCATCAATCGTCAAATTTGCTAGGAGCTGAGAAACGGATTCCGGAGTCAAAAACTGTCCCTTTTCCCCATAGGAAATACTCCCCTCAAACAAATCTCCCAGTAGATCTTGATCCTGCTCCGACATCCCCTCAATTAACTGCGCGAGAAACTTCGGAAACAGATCTACGCCCCGTTTTCCCTGTGTCCCCTCTAAATGGGCCTTGATCGCCTCAAAATAGGCGGGTTCCATCGTTTCAGCAGCCAGGGCGGCAACACACGCCTGTAGTAAGTCTTCGAAAGCCTTACCGCGACTGACGCTCGATCTCTGGGAAACACTTTCCAAGGTATTGAATAGGTGCCGGGTGTTGGAATAGAAGAATTGTTCTTTGGCCATCGGCCCCGTAGCCTGCCTGAGACCCAAACCTGAGGCAAGGACTTTCGCAGCGAAGTGGCAGCTAATTGATTTTATCTAATTCATCACGCTGCAGTGAAAGACGGGCTGCGTGGCGAACAGTAAGCACAAACACGATTTGCTCGCGAATCGTAAACACAATCCGAAACGGACCGTAAAGGGCCTGACGGATTTCTGCTTTTACAAACTCGTTCTCGGGAGCCAAACCACAGGCTTCCGGAAAGGTTTCAAGACCGGTCAGTTTTTGCTTCAGACCGGCTTTCCAGGCATTCGGATCTGCAGGCCCATGCTTGCGAATATAAGCGTAGGCATCTTTAACGTCCACTTCCGCCCGGCGTGAAAATTCCACCTGAAATGTCATGCTTCGTCGAGTTCGGACAGGACATCACGGAATGGACGAGTCCGCCCGGCATCGACGTCAGCCAGCCCTTCGTCTAATGCTTTGAGGGAAGCGGCCAATTCCTCATCCGTACCAACCCCCAGCATGTCGCGATAGATCTCAATCGACATGAGGATGTACTTTCGCCCTTCCTCGTCCACTTCCACCAGTCCGTGGTGTTGGTCGAGGGCGTTCCGCTGTTCTTCGGTGAGTCGTGGTTTTAGCATGGTATCAGTATAGCAGGAAGAACAGTGTTTTGTCATCAAGAAAAACAGGTCTTTCACTGGTCAGAAGAATCTGAAGTTAACCTCTAATAGAAAGGACAATCCTCATCTTTTGACGATGCAGCCTCGGAGGCTACCATTGCTTCTAACTGCTGCCTGAGCTGATTTCGGAACTCCTCAGTAAACGGCGGTAGCCCTTCAATGACACTATCTCGTTCAACTACATTCAGAATCAAAGCATGGCGCTGGGCATCGTCACGTAAAAATGCTGACGCTTCTCGTAATGTCTTACCTGTTCCAAAGTCTTTCATGCTCATATTATACTACATCACGGGAATCCATTAGAATGTGACCTTCGTATTTCCCCTTTAAAATTCCCGGAAACACCGAAAAACGGTCACTAAATCAGCATCCACCAGAGCCCATTTTTGCCATTCTTCCAGCGTCCCTGGCCATATTTCCGCATCCAGCAGTTCGTATCATAGGGTTCCATCTTCAAGAAGTAAGCAAGGTCCAGATAATACACCTCTGCTCCTTTGGCAGCGGTGAGGAAATCGAGAATCAATCGATTTCGGGCTTCGATTTCGGCGTTGGTCATAGAGGATGCCATCAGTGTTGCAGACTGCCATCAAAATGGAAACCCGTCAAACTGAAGTGAATGAGCGGGCAATCTGGCTCTGGATGATCTCCACCGGTTGAGCATACCGTCTGCGGGATTGTTCACGAACGAATTCGGTACGATCAACGGCCGTCGATTCCGGCTTGATCGTTTCCATCGTGAATGCAGGACGGCTCATGCCATCAATCATCAGTCGAATACAGGCCCGGTATTTGGGCAGAGCGATGAGGTCGGCTGCGTTGACAGGGCCGGTCAGTTGATCTGCCAGGATGTCCGCATCATTGGGGCCTAC
>TARA_R110002049_G_scaffold108120_2_pt1 | contig 14103 bp, 8 predicted proteins | sample TARA_R110002049 | Tara Oceans TARA_R110002049 (sample SAMEA4396941) | marine metagenome | biome: Polar Biome; feature: [SRF] surface water layer (ENVO:00010504); material: water (ENVO:00002006), including particulate matter (ENVO:01000060) such as... | depth 5 m | reverse complement strand
CATTTATCATTAACCACCTGAAAAGAGTAAAACTAATCAATAAAACGAAAACCAAGCCAAACAACCAATATATTATGACAGGGATTATGGATTTTGTTTTGTTAAACCAATATTTTAAACCATAAATAAAACCTATGAGAAAAATCAGTTTAGATACAATGATTATTAGTGTGTCGTTTGTTTCATTCATATAATTTAATTTTTAGTTATGTTAGTATTAAAGTCCGATAAAGAAAAAAAAGTTATTGATAATATGGAAATCATTGAGTTAAAATTCGGTGATGATATTTTTCTATTTGACATGAGTTCATTTGATAGGAAACTTATTAAGCCAAGAAAAAACTCTTTTGTACCTAAGAATAACCCCGTTGATACTAAAAATTAAATTATCAACATCATCTTCGTTGTTATAAATTCTAAATGTAATATCCGAAATCATATTTCTTGATGTATATGATTTGAATTTTATTTCGATTCCATTGAAGTTTTCTAAAATATCAAAACTTGTGTGCAACATAGAATGAGCCATAAAGTTTCTGATATTTTTTATTTTAACCAAGTCAGAGTTTAATTCTTTATTATACCCATCATCATTAAAAGCCCCTGCTTTATTTAAAGAATTAAATAAATTTATCTTTTGGTCAAACGAAAGAGTATCGTAAAAAAGATATTTTTCTAAAGATTCTTTAGATTTCTCATTACTTAAATAGTTCAATAAAATATTTGATATAATTCTTTCGACTATAATAGCTCCCTCAATAGAGTGAAGCCTAGCCATTTGTGCATATTTTTCAATTTCGGCAAGGTTTTTCTTTTGCTTATTTGTTAGATGCTCATTCTTGTCTCCGTCTTTCTCCATTATCTAGGTGTTTTAATTAGCTACAACAAAGTATAAAAATCCGTTTCAATGGTTTTTATACTGCATTAAGCATTGGGAAAACCTACCAAAAACATAAAATTTCGTCCGATTGTTAATTATTTAACAAAAAACCTATATATTTGCTAATACAACAAAAACTTTATACAAATGGCAACAGAAGAAAATACAGTAGAAACAGTTGATGATCATGCTCAAGAGAAATTAGAAACAACAATGGTTTCTATGGAAAATCTTGAAAATGGAATGACAGATACCGTTCAACAAGAAGAAGAAACTACCGATGTGGTTGAACAAGAAGTCGTTGAAAAAACAAAAAAAGAAACAACCGTTGATAAAACTGTTGAAGAAAAAGAGAATGTCGTTGAACAAAACGAAGTTCCTACTTTAGAATATAGCGACGATAAGGTATTAGAGTATCTTAAAGGAAAAGGTATTGATGTTTCGGACTTTGAAAGTTTAAAAACCCCAAAGGAAATAAATTCTTATGAGGACTTATTAGATGCAGAAGACAAAGCGTATCTAAATTATAAAAAAGATACTGGCAAACAAATTAGTCGTAAAGACTATAACGACATAGTTACAAAGGACTTTACAAAAGTAAGTGCCGTTGAACTTGCGAAAGAAAGAGTGATTAAAGATTCGGGTATTAATTTATCCAATGAGGAAGTTCTTGAATATTTAGAGGAAGAATTAGGGTTTGACCCCAATGCGGAAGATTTAACTGCAAGGGAAAGAATAAAACTCGCATCCTTTGTAAAGGATATTAGAGAACAGAAAATAAACGAACAAAAAACAATTTTGGATAGGTTGCCCGATTTAAAGGCAATCGACAAAGAATACGATAGCAAAGAATACGTGAAACTTGACAATGGTGCTATCGTAAAAAAAGAAGCCTTTGAAGCCTCACAAGCAAAAAGGAATGAATTTATAAAATTAAACAAAGAAGCCATTAGCCGTGCTACTGACTTCGACTTTAATATGACCGTTGATGACAACGGTAAAGAGCGTCAACTAAGCTACTCGACTAAACTTGAACCCAAGGATTTGCAACGTTTGGAATCCATTACAACGGATGTTTTTTCACATCTTGAAAAGACATACAAAAAAGGTGATAGTTATGACGTGGATTCTTTAAATAAGAACATGGCTTGGGCTGACGAACAAATAAGGGATAAGATGCTTGATAACTTTGCACATCAAATTCGTGCCAATGCAATCGAGGAAGTTATGAAGGAAGGTGGAAACATCAACCTTGATCCAAAAAAACATCTTGATCAACAAAAAGACAGGGGGGTTAAAATAATCCCAATTAGCGAACTTTAAAAAATTTAAAAAATGGCAATTTCAAATAATAATTTGACAGGGCTTGCAGTAATTACCAATACAAACGGATTGGTTGCATTGCCTCAAAACTTCATAGACAACTATGATTACGTAACAAATTACCAACCAGAATTGGTAAAGGAAATGGTTTACAAGCACGGCAAAGGGTCGTTGCTAGGATTTATTCGTGCCACTCGTGGTAAAATTGGAACTTACGAGGGTGACGAAGTAAAACACAAAGAAATGGGTCGGTATATGAACTTCTTTGATGGTGTAACATTGGCTGGAAACAACTTTACGTTCCCTGCTGCTCACAATTTACGTATTGGGGAAGTTGTAAGACTTTCTGATGGTACAGGTATTTGGCAAGGTAAAGTAACGGCATTAGTTTCAGCTACGGTTGCTACTATTCTTAATGATAGTACGACTGCCTATCCTGTTGGGCCTTTTAGTGTTGAAGCGGATTTTTCTTCTCGTTTCCTAAAAGGAGCTGATGGGTTTGTAAGTGGTAAAACATGGGAACCAGAAACCAAAACAAGTTATTCACATATAATGGATAACTATGCTGATGTTGCTGATTCTGATTTAGCTCATAAATTTTGGGTGAATACAGACCATGGGCCAGCATGGTTCAACACCACAACGATGATTTTAAGCATGGTTCATGATAACATCATAGAGAAAACAATGATTAGCCACGAAAGAGTTCAGGCAGGTTCTGATTCGGCTTCAGCTGGCGATGCTTTAGGTCTTGATGGTCTTATCCCACAGACCGCTAAGTACGGAAACGTATTCCCAGGCCCACTTACCACTCTTGCTGATTTAAAAGATTTTGCATGGAGAGCAAAACAACAAGGGTCTTGTAGAGAGTTTATCATTGGGTGTAACCATGACCAATTGGATAAAGTAAACACCATAGGAGCTTCTCTTAATTCAGGATTTGTAAATGGAGGTTGGTACGGTGCTTTTAACAACGAAAAAGACATGGCACTTAAACTTGACTTTAATTCATTCTCTTTGTTGGGTGTTACTTTCCACTTTATGCCAATGGAGATTTTGGATGATGTTACTGGTGCAGGTGGAACAAACTTCATTGATTCAGGTGTTTCTTTTGTTGGTATTCCAACAGGATCTACTGCTATAACCGAAAACGGTGAGAAAACTAAAAAACCTTATTTTGAGCCTATGTTCAGAAAAAGCCCATTAGTTGACAGAGCAAAACAGTACAAATGGTTTGGTGTTCTTGGAACTGCTATCCATGCTGATAAATCTTATGTTAAGATTACCACAGAGGGAACTTTAAGATTAGCAGGTGCAAACAACTTCTTTGTAGGAGGTGCTGCATATACTGGAGTATAGTAATTAATATTAACTAATTAGAGGGGATGTTATATCCCCTCTTTTTTTAAATTCAACAAAATGATACAATACAGATTAATTGGAAAAAAACAACCATCGACCTATTCAGTAAAAATTCATGGGGCTATGGGATTAAAAGATGGGATTCAAAAAGAAATAGGTTATTACAAAGGTTATGAAAGCCCTTTTAAAGAAGATGTTATTAAACTTAATAAAGACGCAGTTCCAGAAAGACCACCTCTTTTTACATTTAAAAAACACATAAACGCCACTACTATAGATGTTCGTGAAAGCGACAAAGCGTTAATAAACTTCATGGAAGCAAGTGAAGATTACGGTAGAATATACGAACGTTATTCAGAAAACATTGAAAGCACTCGTCAACTAAGTAAATATTCAGAGGTAGAAAAAGCCCTGTCAATAGTTAATGAAGGCGATGAATTTAGAACTAAAGCATTAGGCTTATGTATTATAGGTTTTGATTCTTATGGAAAAGATACTATTATTATCACTAAAGAATTAAAAGAATTAGCCTTTAATAATCCTAAAAAAGTGCTTAACGAGTACAATAGCCCGAATTTTGATAACAAATTATTAGTGTCATTGGCATTTTGTAGCAATGTTATAGAAGCCAATAACAACCAAACCGCTATCCAATGGGTAAATGGTAAAGGTAGGATATTGGGAATTGCCACTGGAGAAGATTCGGTAACAAAAATGACCGAATTTATTGGTTCTCAAACACCTGAAAGCAATGCGGTAATGCAAGAATTGGGTAAAAGATTGGATAAAATAATCTCTAAAAAAGTTTTAGCCCAAAAAGAGGAAAGCAAGGTAAAATCTTTGGAAGAAAAAATTAAGGAGCTTGAAGCAAAACTTGCAGGTAAAGAGGAATTAAGCAATATAGAAGTTGTTTCAGAGCCAATAGATGCAGACGATATAGATTCCCTTGAATTAAAAGAGGCGCAAAGCTTATATAAACAAACAACAAAAAGACCAATCCCAATGAGGTATAAAAACGATTTGGAATGGTTAACAAAACAAATTAAGGCAGAAGTCCTTGAAGAAGTAGAAGATTAGTTTTCATTTTCAGTTTGTTGTATGGTTGAAGCCTTTGTTTGAGATATAACAAGGGCTTTTTCTTTTATCTTCTTGGTGGAACATATTTAACGCCTAATCTTTCGGCTTCTTTTCTTAATTCAGCCTCATTTTCTATTTTCTTTTCTCTTTTTTGTTTGGCTTCTTCTCTTGACGGTCTTTGTGGGCGACTTCTACGTTTGTCCATTTTCTCTTGCATATCTAATACTTCTTGGTCTGCTCCTGGACGTAAACCAACTTTATCTACAAGACCTCCCATAAAAAATCCATTCCAAAAACCACTTGCTTTGTATGATTTTTTGGGTATTGGCTCGTCCATAGCATATCTATAAATATCTTTTATGTCAGAAGTTAGTCTATATGGCAATGGTGCGTTTAAATAACTTCCTAATAACTTCCCTGCTTCTGCTCCTTTATTTGGTTTATCAGAAACTAAATCAGCAACAGCTTTTGATGCTTTATAGTTTATATCAAATACCTGTGATTTGTTGTTGAATAGTTTTTTAAAGAAACTTGACATATCTCCATTTTTATATGCAAGAATGGCGATTAATGATGTTGGTGCTAATAAGTTAAAGTATTTTTTAGCCAATGGATTATTTTTAATGTATTCATCCATATCATCATCATATCCAGAAGCCATAAATATTCCTGCCAATACCAATTGAACTGTACTTCCAACCAATATTCTTGCAGCAGTATTTTTATAGTCTAAACTTCTATATAATGTTTCTTCAAGGTTTTTCATCCCCTTAGTGGTCGTAAGGTCTATACTATTTTTTCCTTTCATATATCGGCTGTAAACAAGTTGTGGAAGCCCTAATGGACTATATTGTAATCCTAACATATACCAGTTTGTTCCACCACCAACAAACGTATTTAAAATATTCCTTGATAATATTTGTTCTGTTTGTTTTAAAGCAGCTTTGTTCCAATCCTTTTCTTTAATAGCTTGTTGAAGTTCACTATCAACCCTTGAATTATAACCTCCAACCATTTTAGAAACCATATTGTTAGCAACGTGTCCTATATCTCTACCTGCAACTTTATAGGCTGCGTTATAGGCTGCACTTATTTCATCTTCTGATAATACCTTACCCTCTAATAAAGCATCTTTCATTATGCCTTGGGCAAAAATATTTATTGCTCTATCAGTATTATTTAGTATTTTTTTACCTGCATCTTTATTTATTTTTTCAGTAATAGATTTAGCTTTTATTTTGGCTTTTTCAAAAGATTCTCCTGTTAACTTTTCTGTAACGAAATTTAAGGCTTCTGCCTTACTCATTTTATTAGTATTGCTTGGGTCTGAAAGTATTTTTATAAGATTATGTATAAAATACTTTTCTGTTAGAACGGTTTTGTGCCGGCTGTCAAATCCCTCTAAAAAAGCTCTACCCATTCCAAACGAAATAGCTGAATGGTATAACTCATTTTCACTTTGGTCATTTAGCCAATTCTCAATCTTACTATCATTAATAAGTAATGATGAGGCATCACCATAAGCCCCTCCACCTTCTCTAACTATACTTTTAAAACGGTCTTTTGCTATAAACTTTCTTTGTTTTGCTAATTTTTTATTGTCTGTTTTATCAAGAGCATATCCTACACTTGTTATAGCACGTTGGATATAACCAGATATTGGGTTTTGTAATGCTTGGTTCATTGTAACAAGCATAAACCTTGTAGATAGGTTTATATATTCTTGTGCAATAGCAGTGGTTTTATAAGCATTATTTCCACTTGCAAAAGCGGCTTTATTTAAAGTTCTTGCAATATCTTTATTGACACTTGCCAATGCTTCTTGTAAACCTATTTCAGATTTTCCTTGACCATATAAATTAGCCAATGTTTTAGCCAATGATTCTAATTCCCTAAAAGACTTATTATCTAAATCATTAAACCCAAGCGCACTATTTATCAAATTGTTATATGTATCAGCTTCCTTTTCAAAAAGACCATAATTAAACAGTTCGGCTAAACGCTTAGCACTTGACTTAATATTTACTTTTTTTCTTATTTCATTTCTACGGTTAAGCTCATTTAAAGACTTTTCTATAACACTTGCCCGAAGATTGTTATATTCATCTTCAAGCAATTTTCCCATATTTTTTATTTCAGAATCAGTATATCCTTTGCCTTTTAAAGCGTCTTGTACATTTTCACGGATATTATCCACGCTTCCTGCTTCGCCTGCAAGTTTTTTCCAATCTAAAATAGTGCGTCTTTCTTTTACTTTTTTGTTTCTACCGTTTTTATCCTTTACAACCCTTCCAAGTTCATCTTTTTCATTGACCCTAACATTAATATCCCTACTAAAACCTTTTTCAATCAATGCTTCTTTTACAAGTTGTTTTGCCTGTTTAACTTTAGGGTCAATTTTATTCCTTGTTTTTGGCTTATTGTTTTCTCTTAATATATCTTCAATATCAGATTTTTTAATTTTGCTAAAAACATCTTTTATTTGGGAGTGTATTTCATCAATAATCTCTCTGGTTTTCATACCGCCCAATTCTGTAAGCAACTTGGATAATTTAATGATATGTGGTGCTGCTACTTTTAATTGTGCTGCATAAGGTACTGAAACCATAGCAACATCACCTTTTGCTACTCTTAACAAATCAGCACGTAGTTTGCTTAAGGTATTTTTTATGTCGTTTTTAACAACAGTTTTGCTTCTTTTTGTTCTTGGTTCTTTTATTTCAAAATCAGGCTCATTTTCTAAGTATTCAGCTTCTTCATTAATCCTATCTGCGTTTGCCTCAATAGCTTTCTGAATCTTCTTTTTGCCCTCTAATTGCTCGCTAGAGTACATTTTATTTGTTATTGGGTCGGTAATATAACCATCACGCATTAATGCCCTTAAACGACCTGCATTAATACTTAAAGATGCCTCTCTAAGTAATTGTTGTGATTTTGCACGAACTAAATCTTGAAGTTTTTTATCTCCTACATTTTCAGGGTTGTTTTTAACCCTATTATCCATTTCATTTTCTAATGAAACATATAAAACAGCTCTCTCGTTTAATTTTAGAGTGCTATCTTCTAAATATTCAAGTATTTTCTCAACGTATTTATCTCCAAACTGCTCTTTAGCAAGTTCGATTGTTTCAATTCCATGATTTCCTGCATCTGTTAAAACTTGAACCTCTATATCTTGCTCATTGGTGAGTTCGCCGGTATGCTCTCTTTTAATTGTTTCGCCACTCATGTATTTAGAGAACATACCAGAATTTGGTAAATCTTTTATTTTATCTCTAAAATTGTCTTTTACTTCTTGTCCTTTTGTTGGCTCTAATTTGGCTTTTACATCATTGGGGTCAATCTCAAAATCAATTGTTTTCTTGAAGTGTTCAATAGTTTTTTGAATTGCAACATCAATGTTTATCCCTGCTTCAACGGCTTTTTTAACGATGCTTGCAATAACGTTAACCATGTCAATACCGTTTTTAGTTACGCCATTAACATCGTCTATTTTTATCTTTATGCCGAATATTTCATCGATGCCTTTTATTGCATTGGCTATGTCGTCTATTTTAGCATTGGCTAATTTTACTCTTTCGTCTTTAGTTTGCTTTGGCTTTTGTTTATCTTGAACATCAACTTTGCCCTGTCCTTTTTGGGGATTTTCTTGAACCTTTCCAAATTCGTTTGTTTTGTTTTCATAATTGTCTAGTATTTCATTTTGTGTATTTTCATCTAAAGCATCAAACCATTCAATGCTTTCTTTTGCCAATTTTTCCTCATTGGCGTTAATTTCCTCCAATTCCTGTACTGTTAATTCGGTTTCAGCGTCTAATTGTTCTGTTAAAGGCACTTGTAGTTTTTCAATTTGACCACCACTACCTTGCATATAATCATAAAACCCTTGCTCTTTTGCTTTATTTAAGGCTTCAATTACACGTTTTGCAGGAACAGAATTGTAATTACCTTTTTTAATATCGGCTTCGCCTTTGCGTACATCGGCTCTACTAATTCCTAAATCTACTCTTGGTGAAAATGGGTTGCTATCCCATGCTAAAACACCTTTATTGACTTCTTTTACTGCGTGAGCAATATCATCTTCTACTTTAGTCGTTCCTGTACTTGCTTTAGGCTCAACGGTGGGTTGTACTGCGTTATCTTTCCCTTGTTGTATATTTTGCTCAATGTTAGGTTGAACGTCTGCATTAGGGTTAGTATTTGGTTTCGGTGTTGTTTCATTTGTTTTTGATATTTCAGATAGTTTTTTATTTATAACTCCTGCTGCGTCCTGTTCAGAAAATCCATCAGATTCAAACTCTTTTTGAACAGATGATAGTAGTTCTTTAAATGTTCCCCCTTGTTCAATAAACGCTCTTGTTGATTCTTTTAGTTTTAAACCATCTGCATACCATGTGCTAGGATTTCCAAAGAAAGCATCTTTAAAGTCTTTTTTAGCTGTTTTTATATCGACTTCACCTTGATACTTTTTAGCAATCTCTTTAGTTTCCCTAGCATCTCTTTTTTCAATATAAGAACCAAAACCGTTAGGCTTATCTTTTTCTTTCTTAATTAATCCATCTATAATACTTTCAACTTCATTTATAGGTGAATTTAAAACACTTTGCCATTCTCTTTTTTCTAATTCTTTGTCAATAGCATTAAATTCTTCCTTGTCGTTTTTAGAATCTTCAATTTCAAATTGTCTTTTTTCCAAGTCGTCAACACTCTTATCAGATAATTTATTCTCTACTCCTTTTTCGTTTCCTTTGGTTTCGGTATCAGGTGTAACAGTTTCCACCGCTTGCTCTTGGGTTTCAACGGTTGCTTCTTCGGTTTTGGCATCTTTTGGGTTTAAAATAGATTCTTTTTTTGTCGCTAATTCTTGAATATTATTATTTATATCCTTAACCAATTCTTTTTTAGTGGATTCATCCAAATTATCCTCAATAATCGTTTTGGCTTCTTTTCGTAACTTGAACGTTTCGTTTTGAATGGCAAGTAACTGTCCTTTTTCCTTACTCGAAAGATTATCGACGTTTGAAATGGTTTTATCTACCAATTTCTTGTTTTCATTAATAAGTATTTCCTTTTTGTTTTCAAGTGCGGTTTTCGTATTTGGCAACAAGTCTTTTTGAAGTTCTTGATTGATTTTCAATACTTGCTCAAAGTTTTCTCCTATTTTTTGGTTAACGTCTTTTGGGGTAACTACATCAACAATTCCTTTTGCTATGCCTGGGGCTTTATAAACAACACCACTCATAAACGCACCACTAATAAAAGATTCAGTTAATCCATATGTTAAAGAAATATCTTTACCTAATAAATATTTATCTGTTATGTTTTCGGCTAATTGAGAAACAGATTCGCTACCACCTTCTTGTACAATATCTTTAAAGTATTCAGGAAGTTGATTTTTAAGATATTTAACGGTATTATCCTTTAATTCTTTTTTAGTAGCACTACTAAATACACGTTTAGCCTTACTAATTTGACCTAAACTTATTTTTTCACTTAATGCCTCTGCTGTACCTGTTATAAAAGCGGATGCATATTTTTCAAAATCGGAATATTTTATTGCTCCTAAACTGTTTTTTTCTTCTTGTTCTAATTGATAAAACTTACCACCACCTGTACTTAATCCCATTAAAGGTAAACTTGCACCACCTGTGGCAGCCATTAAAACTGTATTTGGTGCTTGTTCTGAAACTAAATCTAAAGCCCATTCAGTAATATTTTCAACATTTAAGTCCATACTACCTAAGTCTTTAGACTTTCTTAATGTTTCTTTTGATGTTTCAATATCATTTCTTATTTCAGATGTTTTTTTATTTTTTAAATCTTTAACATCATAACCTAATTTTGCGCCAACTAATTCAAGTGGAGTAGGCAAACCAAAGTTTAATTTTTCAGCACCATAATCTAAATTTATAAGTAATTCTTTTGAGGCATTACTTAATTTACCTGTAAAGTTATCTAACCAACTATAATTTCTTTTGAATAAATCTATTTCTTCTTCAACGCTTAATAAATCTTCTTTTGAATCATTGAAATTATTAATATTTGTTTCGTAAGTTTTTTGAGTATCTTTTAACTTTTCTACTATTTGATTATACTTTTCAACTAACTGATTTGATTTAGAATAATATTCTTCAGGATATTGTTTGGTTTCGTCGTGGTTTAGTTTTATGTTTTTTAACTCGTTGCTAATATTTTCTAATTCAGAAGCATAAGTATCAGCTTGTTTTTTTAACCCCTCATTTTCAATTAAAATGCCTTTATTTTTTGATTTTAATTTATCGCTTTTAATATTAAAATGCTCATTTAATTGTTTTTGTTCTTCAGTAGTTAAAGTTTCAATAAAGTTTTCAGTTTTAGCTTCTTTCTTTTGTTTTAGTAGTTCATTTTTACGCTCATCTAAAACAGTTTTCTTTAATACATCTTGATTTACTTCATTAGGTTTAATGTTTTGTTCAGATGCTATTTTGTTTCTAACTTCAATATATTTTTTATTGTTTCCATAATTTTCAGGACTATAAAATGGATTTGGAATTGCTCCTATTGATGGAACACTTGTAATGGCATTTTTTATGTTTCCAAAAAAACCAAAATCACCTTTAGATTCTTTTTCTAAAGTATTATTAACATCTTGAATATCATTTTCTGATATAGATGTTTCAGAGTTTTTACGCTCTAATAAATTATCGATAATATTAGTTTTAGGCTTGGTTATGCCAACTTGTTCATCCGTTAGTTGAATTGTATTCGCAGTAGCCGACGAACCATCCGTATTTTTCGCTTCCGAACCCAAGTCTTGATTTTGTGAAGTAGAATCTGAAACGATACTTTTTTTTTTATCCCATGCGGAACTGAACGTATCGTAATCAACGCCACCGTCTATTTTATTGGCTTTAAGCAAATCATACAACTGTTTGCGTTGTGAATCATCTGCGTTCCTAAAGTCGTCAACGGTAGCTCCACCAGTTAAGCCATTGCTATCCATTAAACCGTATAGTTGTTCTAATTCATCCATTATTTAACTTTTTTAAATATATCGGCTGCCGTTTTTGGTGTGCTTTGGTCAGTAGTTCCTGATTCTGTTTTATTTTGTTCAACCCCAAGATTCCATAAATCGTCCATTGATATTCCTAAGAAGTTTGCTATATCTCTTTTTGTGTCTGAATCGGCTCTTATAATAGCGGTTTTTTTAGTTTCTGGATTACCCTGCTTACCTGCTTCATATCCTTTCTCGTCATACTGTGTTTCTGTAACACCCTTATCTGTGACATAACTTATTTTAGCATATAAATTACCTTTGTCATCATAGGTGTAACTTTCAATGGTTGCATTTGAGTATGATTTGCCTGAATCTAAATCTTTTATGGTATTTTGTTCGGGTGACTGTAATTCTGTTCTACTACCAATTTTAACAGATTTTGATACGGGAACACTAAATCTGTTTTCAGGACTTATTTTTTCAAATTTATCTCCCCAAACACTTTTTGTTGGTCTTACCCTGTTTTGAGCCAATATATCATAGGTGTTTTCTGTTTTATCGCCACTACCACCAGATGTTCTAACAGGATTTCTTGTTTTAATAGTTTTCTCAAAGCCCATTTCAGCTCTCTTTGCATCGGCTAAATCCTCAACTATCATTCCAATTTCATCTTTTGAAATATTGTCAACATTGAACATTCCTCTTTTATATGCAAAGCTTTTACCTAACTCGTTAAGGTTTCCATTGGAATCAAGTATTTGGCTCTTTATTGATTCAGAAACCATACTGTTTAAGCTTTTTGGGTTGTTTGCATCACCGAATACATTGGCATCCCAAGGGTTCTTAATGGTTGTTGTTTTAAGCCCTTGTATGTCATCTACCTTGACATTTCCTATGTTCAATCCTTTTACAAAAGCGTTTTCATCTACATTGGGAACTAACTGACCTAACAAATTACCATTGGCAAAATCTTCTTTTGAAAGCACGTCCAAAGTGCCATCACCATCAGTATCTCTTTGCATTAAAAGACGACCACCGTCGCCTATTGTTAATGTTATTTTTTTACTAATGTAACTTTGTGTCTTACCTAATTGTTCAGGTGTTAATAGATATTTGCCCGAAGCAGCTTTAGTCATATCGCTTTCCCATGCCTTTGTAACGAAATTAACCTCACTACCTAAATTGTCATTTATAAGCGCTATTTCTCTTTGTGCTTTTCGGTATTCATCGCTACTTTGGTTGTCTTTATTGGCTTCTAATATATTTGAAAGTTCAAAAACACGCTCTTTACCAACTTCCCATGCGTATCTTATGTAATCATTTACATTTTGTATTTCAGATGGGTCTATCTTAACTTTATACCTTGAATCTTCATTAAGGTTTTTTTGTTGCTTCTCTTTTTTTAACCTATCTTCTTCATCACGTTTTCTTGAAATTTCATCAATAGCAATTTGCCTATCCTGTTCATTTTGAAGCCACTTTGTAGGATTAAATCCCGATGGTTGTGCGTTAACGTATGCGTTGGTATAATTGCCTTTTGCCATGATTAAAATAATTTATTAGGCATTGATGTTGATATTTTAGCACCACCGCTTAAAGGTGTCGTTCCTGTTGGATTTAAAGCGTTTGGGCTTGATACCTGTGGCGTGAAACCGCCAAAATTACCTAATGCGGACGTTAACCCACTTCCTATACCGCTTATGCCCGACCACATATCTTGATTACCTGCGTTATATTGGCTTGATAGATTGTTTAGGTTTTGAATATCCCTGTTCTCTCTCATTCCCAACAATCTTTCTTCTCCTCGTGCTATTAGCAACTGTCTGGCTTGCTCTTGTTTATCCAAATCAACTGCGATATTCCTATTTGCAGAATTATTGGCAGCTACAAGTTGTGGAAGCCCACCAAGTATTCCCCTGATACCACCCCCTTGTAAAGCACTTAAAGCCGATGCGCTCATTATTTGGTTTTCTTCTGTTGCCAAATCACTCCCAACCGTGCTTATTTGTATATCACGATAGGGGTTTGCATCAGCACTAATATCTACTCTTTCGTAGTTATTTATTGCATTTTTAGCATCGTTTTTTTGTTTTGCACCGCCTATCGCCTGTACTATTCCAAGTCCAGTTCCGATGGCAGCCGAAGTAAGAGCAGCACACATAATAAAAATATTTGATTCATACAAATATAAAGGTTTTTATTTATATTTGTTAAAATAACAGTCAATTTTCTATGTTAACTACTCCAACAGGGCTAAAAAAGCGTATTCCACAAGGCGCACATATTATATTTAAGCGTAGAAAAGGCGATAAATGTACTTATGAACCAAGAGAGAATATTGTGAGAAAAAAGAAAAGCAGAAAAGCCCCAATTAAAAGGAATTTTATTTTAATGGAAACAGAATACGACTTCTTGTTCAAGTACAATGTAGTAAAGTCGTACTTTGCAAAAAGAGAAGATATATCTTCTGAATACCTTGAAATGT
>TARA_R110002049_G_scaffold54869_23_pt1 | contig 14110 bp, 12 predicted proteins | sample TARA_R110002049 | Tara Oceans TARA_R110002049 (sample SAMEA4396941) | marine metagenome | biome: Polar Biome; feature: [SRF] surface water layer (ENVO:00010504); material: water (ENVO:00002006), including particulate matter (ENVO:01000060) such as... | depth 5 m | reverse complement strand
CCCCGGCCGCAAAGTCAGCCTAGCCCTTGCCACGCGTCCGGGTTCTGCCCGTGCGCGCGTTCTTTTCGATAAATTCAATAATCAAACCGGCGACGTCTTTGCCGGTCGCATTCTCGATCCCTTCAAGGCCCGGACTGGAATTCACTTCCATCACAACCGGACCACGCTTTGAACGCAGCAAATCCACGCCGGCCACATTGAGCCCCATCACGGCGGCGGAACGCACTGCTGTCGCACGCTCCTCCGGGGTTATCTTGATCAGCGTTGCCGTACCGCCCCGGTGCAGGTTCGAACGAAACTCGCCTTCCTTGCCTTTGCGCATCATCGACGCCACCACCTTGTCGCCCACAACGAAACAGCGAATGTCCGCGCCGTCCGCTTCCTTGACGAACTCCTGCACCATGAAGTTGGCGCCAAGTCCTCGAAAGGCTTCGATAACGCTTTCCGCCGCCTTGCGCGTTTCCGCCAGCACTACGCCAACACCCTGTGTTCCTTCCAGCAGCTTGATGACCACCGGCGCCCCGCCAACCGTTGCCAGCAGATCATCGGTATCGTCGGGGGAATTCGCGAACCCGGTGACCGGCAAACCAATCCCTTTGCGCGCCAGCAACTGGCTTGCGCGCAACTTGTCGCGCGAGCGGGTGATAGCCACTGACTCATTGACCGAGTAAACGCCCATCATTTCAAACTGCCGGACCACCGCCGTGCCATAGAAAGACACCGAGGCACCAATACGCGGAATGATGGCGTCCGGGCGCGGCAGTACCGTGCCTTTGTAATGAACTTCGGGACTGTTGCTCATGATATTCATGTAGCAACGCTTGTGATTGACCACGGACATTTCATGGCCGCGTGCCTGGCCTGCTTCAATAAGGCGCCTGGTTGAGTACAGATTGCCATTGGTGGAGAGAACTGCGATTTTCATAGCATCGGCCTCCGGGCCCGGACTGGTTCTGTGTTCTGGATAGGTCGAAACTCGACAGGCGTTACTGGCCGTGGCTGGCCGCGAAAGTTTCGACTTTCGTTTCCGCTTTTGACACGCTCTTGAAAGCGGCAATATTGAAGAGTGCGTCCCCTTCATGCGCAAGCGGCAAATTGTTGCGTCCGATAACAATACCATCAAACGGTGCCGGGATTGTTTCTTCTTCATCGCCCAGCGGGTCACCTACCACGGCAAGGCTCTGCCCTTTCACCACCCGCGTGCCGAGCGTCACTTTCTTGCTGACCACGCCGCTGAACGGCGCACGCACCCAACTCGTTGACTCGGCGATCACCGGTACCAGTGTCGACCTGGTTTTGCTGGCCGGCAACATACCGATGTGTCGCATCACCTTGAGTACACCCTGCAGACCGGCACGGATACTGAACTCATCGAAGCGCAATGCTTCACCCGCTTCGTAAACAAGCACCGGAAAACCGCGTTCCGCTGCGCAGGCACGCAGCGAGCCGTCGCGAATTTGTGAATTCATGATGACCGGCGTGCCGAAAGCACGCGCCATGGCCATGGTGGTCGGGTCGTCGAGGTTGGCGCGGATCTGCGGCAGGTTCGACCGGTTGATCGCGCCAGTGTGCAGGTCGAGTCCATAGTCTGCCTTGGAGACAATTTCCTTGACGAAAATGTTCGCCATTCTGGCTGCGATTGAACCCTTTGCACTGCCGGGAAAGGAACGGTTCAGGTCGCGCCGGTCTGGCAGGTAACGGGACAGGTCCAGAAAGCCGTGCACGTTTACGACGGGCACAGCGATCAGTGTGCCGCGTATGGTCTCCAGGTTCTTGCGTTTCAGCAGCCTGCGTATAATCTCGACGCCATTGAGTTCGTCACCGTGAATGGCGGCCGAGACAAACAACACAGGCCCGGCGCGCCGCCCGCACACAACCTGCACCGGCATTGGCAAAGAGGCGCCCGTGTAGAGGTCAGCGACCGGTATATTGATCGAGGAACGTTCGCCCGGTTTAACCGTACTGCCACCGATCGTTATTGGCTTGTTCGTCGCCATCAGTTCTGCCCCGCCTTGTTGCGATGCTCATCGCCTTTGCCCAGCAAGTAGGAGCGGCCCGGGTTAACCTGCGCCCAGCCTTTGATAGCCGTGCGTCCGAGCAGCATGCGAAATCGCATCGTATCGCGTGAGGTCAGCGTAATCTCGATGGGTCGGCGAACGTCGCCGATCTCCATCATGGTTTCTATCACCCAGCGGCTTTCCTTGTGCCCACCCGAGTCTGTCACGATGCGTTCATCAAGCACATCGGCTACGCAGACGACGACCGTATCCATATCGTTCTGATGAGGGTGCATTTTGAATTCAATGCGGCGGCGCCCGTCTTCCATAAACGGCCGGAGTTCAAATGCATGCAATGCCGAAGTGCGTGCGCCCGTGTCCACCTTTGCCTTGATACGCTTAAGACCCAGCTCAGGCAGGCAGACCCATTCGCGCCAGCCAACGGTGGCGAGTGTCTGATTTTTCATTGGTTCGCCTAGGCTACCGTTCGCAACGCACGGCTGCCATTTGTTTTTTCATGGGCCGCCCTAGAAGCGTGCCTGAAAGTGGAGGTACAGCAGGTGATTGGCGAGGTCGGTTCGATTCTCGCGAAACGCATGCTGGTTCAGGTAGCCAGCCTCGAATCCGAGCCGGCGGTGCAGATCGAAGGACAGGCCAAGCGTTGTCCGAAGTTGCGCGAGGCCCTGATTGAGCCCCCAGTCGGTATCCCGCAAATCGATAAACGGCTCCAATGCGAGCACCAGTCTCAGGTCCGGCCGCTTGCCCAGCGGAATCCGACTGCGCAACATGAGGCGTAGCGTCACGCCGGTGCCGTCAGCACCTTCACGGTGGCGCTCTTCGACACGTCCGCGCAACAACCAGCGGCTGTTCGCTGCCCCGTCGAATTGCCACGCCAGTTGCTGCCACACACGATGCTCTTTGACGTGCGTACCGCCGCTACCCTCGGATCGCACCTGTGCATAGCCCAGCCAGGCGCTCAGCGTGGGTGTCAGGTCGTAGCCAAGTGCCGGGCGCAGCAAGACCTGGTCGACGCCACCCGACCGGTCAAACCAGCGGTATTGCGCGTCGAGCGCATAACGCCATGGGCCTGGCGCATCAGCAGCGCCGAAACGGTCCGTGGTAGACAGGATCAGCCAGGTGCCGGGGGCATCGTCGGCCGCGTGCGAAGTATGGCCCAGCAGCAAGAGCAGCAGGACCATTAGCGTCAGGGGAGGATTCATGTGATCAGGGGCAAGACCATGCTTGCAAGACTCAATAACAGGAAGAAGCCGCACATGTCGGTGGCGGTGGTTAGCAATGGCCCCGATGCAACGGCGGGGTCCAGTTTGAAGCGTCGCAGGATCAGCGGCACGGTGCCACCGATTGAAACGGCGATCAGCGTATTGACGGCGAGTGCCGCACCGACGACCAGCCCAAGCACCGCATTTCCCTTCCATATCCAGGCCGCCACGCCGAGCAAGGTACCGAGCGCGAGCCCGTTAATAAGGCCCACGGCCGCTTCCTTGCGCCAGACCCGAAACACGTCGCGCGGCACCGCCGCGCCCAGTGTTAGCTCACGCATACTCACCGCGACCGCCTGGTTACCCGAACAACCGCTCATGTCCGACACGATTGGCAGAAACACCGCCAGTGCAATCACGGCCGTCAACGTATCCTCGTAGGCCGCGATGACACTCGCGGCCAGAATGTTCAGCAGAATATTGATCGACAACCAGGACAGGCGCCGCCGCGAACGCTGCAGCACCGGCATACTGCGCAGCTCGTCACCACCGATAATACCGGCCGCCTTCAGGTTGTCGCTCTCGGACTTCTCGGTTAGCGCTTCGAGTACCGCCCTGCGGCGTACGATGCCATGCAGCATGCCGCGCGCGTCAACCACGGGCACGGCCGCAATATCGTGTTCATCAAAAAAGAACTCAAGGTCGTCGAGGCTGGTTTCGGGCGACACCGTCAATGCCGGCGTGGCGAGTTCGCCGATGGTCATGTCCGGTTTGGCGAATACGAGATCGCGCAGGCGTATAACGCCCTTTAACTTGCGCTTCTTAACGACCACGTAAATATAGTGAACAGTCAATAACGCGTAGTCACGCTCCTCGCCCGTCAGGTCTTCAACCACCTCGCGAACCGATTTGCCCATCGGGTAGGATGCGAACTCCGTCATCATCAGGCCACCGGCCTGATCCGGCTCATACGAGATCAGCTCGCGAACTTCCTGCGCGTCCTCATCGTCGAGGTGCGATATGATCGCTTCAGCCTCATCGGCATCGAGCTCTGAAAGCACGTCGACGCGATGATCACTGGCGAGTTCGAGGAAGATCGGCGCCGAATCCGCGACCGGCATTTCGTGAATCAGGTCCGCGACGTGACCGTCGGGCAATTCTTCGATCAGCGTCGCAGCACGGTTCGGTGAGACCAGGGACAATAAAGCTCGCTGTTCGTCCGGTTTCAGTGTAAAAACCGCATGCAGCAAGTCGCTCGGCTCGAGCTCGTCGAGCAAGGCTTCAATTGCGTCCGCGTCGCTTTCGCTTTGCAGCAGGTCGCTAATCTCGAGCCAGGGTTGTTCCTGTCGGTTCGCCATGTTTCTCTAGTCCGTCTGGGGTGGCATGACCGGCGTCGCCACATTCGTTTTCTGAAATTAGCCGCTAGCCACGAAGTCGCAGCATCACACTATGAAAAATACGCTCGGCCCCGTAATTGCGCTGCTCATCAGCGTTTCGATCCTGCTGACCGGCCAGGGCCTGCAGGGCACGCTGCTGCCTACGCGCGCGTCGCTCGAGCACTTTCCAACGCTGGCCATCGGCACGATGGGTGCCGTTTACTTCCTCGGCTTCACTATTGGCTGCCTGAAAGGCGGCGAGCTGATCAAACGCGTCGGCCACGTTCGGGTTTTCCTGGCCATGGCAGCACTCGCCTCCGCGTCGCCATTGTTACACGGACTAATAGTACATCCGATCGTATGGGCGCTGTTGCGAATGTTGACGGGTTTCTGTTTTGCGGTGCTGTACGTTGTGATCGAAAGCTGGCTCAACGAGCAATCCACTAACGAAAACCGCGGCGTTATTTTTGCGACTTACGTGATGATCACGCTCACGGTCATGGCCTGCGGGCAAATGCTCATGCTGTTATATGACCCGAATGGCCTGCAACTGTTCGTGGTGGCATCCGTGCTGGTATCGATTGCGGCTGTGCCGATTGCCCTGTCCACGTCGCCGATGCCCGAGCAACCGCATTCTGTATCAATCGACATCGTCCGGCTGTACCGGATCTCCCCCCTGGGCACCATCGCCTGCCTGGCCTGCGGTCTCGCCAACGGTGCATTCTGGGCGCTGGCACCCGTGTTCACGGTGACGGTCACCGGCAATGTAGAACTGGCCGCGTGGTTCATGACGGCAGCCGTACTCGGCGGTGCAGCCTCGCAGTGGCCCTTCGGCTGGATTTCCGACCGTGCCGGCCGGCGCAATGTGCTTGTCGTCATGTGCCTCGCCGGCACGATCGTCAGCGCCGCGGCTGTCTTCGGTGCCGCGCAGCTTTCCTTTTTCTCGACCACACTGATTGGCGCCGTGTGGGGCGCGATCGCGTTTCCGCTGTACTCAGTCGCTGTCGCGCACACCAACGACTTCGCCAATTCCGACGAATACGTCACCGTGTCCAGTGGGCTGTTACTCATGTACGGCGTGGGCGCAATTGTCGGCCCGCTGGTTGCATCGGCTGCAATGACATACTTCGGTCCGGGCGGGCTGTTCCTGTACATCGCCTATATTCACGGCGGCCTGACCTTAATTGTCATCTACCGCATGTTGCGGCGGCGGCGCCCGATCAGCGAAGACAAGCACGTGCCCTTCGCCGACTCACTTGCCTCGGCTCACACGGCGTCGCAGGTGTACGAAGAAGAGGTCCAGCAGCAGGCCACAGAGCAAACCTAGCCCGCGCTTGCACCGCCATGCAATGAACGGGCGGGCTCTACTCGAACATACGCCACTCGGGCATATAGGAAAGCCCGAGATTAACGATGCGACTGATTAGCGCGTCGTAACCAACGCCCACAGCTTCGGCCGATTCGGCAAAGTCTTCGCCAAGACTGAGATCGGGGTTGGCGTTCGCCTCCAGCAGCAACACGCTGCCATCCGGCCGCATCCTGAGGTCAAGACGTGCATAGCCGCTAATGTGCAGCGCACGGTATATGCGCTTGGCAAGCTTCGCCAGTTGCTGTTGGCCGGCCGCGTCCAGCCCTTCGGCCGGGCCTGTCGAAATGCCGTGCTTCTTCTGGTAATTCCGATCCCATTTCACTTTGCGAGTGGCAATCCCCGACTGCAGCTTGGTGGTTGTGCCAAAGTTCATCTCCCAGGCGGGGAAGGTGGTTAACCTGGAGTTGCCGAGAACGCCAATATAGAGTTCGCGGCCGTCGATATACTCCTCGACCAGTGCGTCGTCCTGCACGTGCTCGTGAATGAACGCCACTCGCTCGCGCAGACTGGCGACGTCTTCGACAATAGACGCTTGCGCGATCCCGAGCGAGGCATCCAGGCTTGCCGATTTGACGAACAAGGGAAATTTCAGATTCCTGGGCTCCACGAAACGCTTGCCAAACGGGAAGAGCTGAAATGCCGGTGTGGCTATACGGTGCCAGGCGAGCACCTGCTTTGTGAGTATCTTGTCGCGTGAAAGCATAAGTCCGCGCGGATTACAGCCCGTATAACGCTGGCGAATCATTTCAAGGTACGCCACGATGTGCTGGTCGTAGGATGCGATGCCGGAAAACTCCTCAAGCAGGTTGAATACAGCATGCGGCCGCCACTCCCGAATGGTCTCACGCAGATCCGACAAGCGATCGCCCACGCCGATGACGCGTACACGGTGACCGAGATTGCACAAGGTCTCGTACACATTGAACTCGGTCACAAAAGGCTCGATCTCCTGCTCCGAAAGCCCGTCGATAGTCTCAGGCGGTATATTCTGCTCGTGCGTCAGCAGCAGGATGCGGTAGCGTCTCATAGCGCGTAGTTCTCCCGGTTTCGTTGCAGCACATCGAGCACAATCCGCTCATGCAATCGCACGACCGGCCGCTTGGCCTCGCGCCGCGAGCCTCGGAGCACGAGATCAAGCTGGCGCGCGCGCTGCCTGACGGTACGTATTGCGTGATCGACAAAGTACGGATGCAGTCGCGCCCGCCGTTCGAGCAGCCGCCGCAGTTGTGGCTCGATTTCGCGCACGAAGCGGCTCGCCGCAATCGCCCGCGGCCGCCGTGCGCGCGGCACGAAGACGCGCGACATCCATTTGTCGTAACGACGCTCGGTGCCGCCGTAGCGAGCCTTCTTGAGTTCATAATGCTCGCCCAGGGTCTGGTCTACGGCGGCCAGCGGCTCCACGACCGAGCGCTTACGCTGCCTCGGTGGCTGCAGAGCAACTTCGCCCATGAGTTCATCGACGAACTCAAGTTTGCGCAGAACCGGCCAGTCCTCGTAATCGCGCTGCCAGCGTGCCCGTGCCTGCATCCAGACCGCGAATGTCTCCGCGAAATCCTCGGTAGGGTGACTTTGTGCATACCAGTGGCCAAGGTGCAGCACGTGGCGGCGGCTACTCGGACGTGGCGAGTAGTCGTCGGGATAGGGCGCGGACGCCCGCCCGAAGACACGACGCCAGTCGGCACGACGTCGCAGGCGGTAGGCATTGTCGATGGCATGTCCGGTTTCGTGCCGCATGATTCGCAAGCGCCACTTCCGGTTGCCACCCTCAACATCGCCCATCATGTTTCGCTCAAGCTGCCGCAGGCGCGGATGTGCAAGATAAAATGGGATGGCAAAACCCGGAACGCCGTCCGGAGAAAACCATTCAGTGGACAGCCAGACATGCGGTCGAAAGACAAAGCCGCGGCGCTCCAGCTCCGCATACAGGCGCTCCACATCGGGCCAGGCAAGGCTGTTGCGCAAACGCAGTCGCAGACTGCTGAAGCGCAGATTGAGCAGCGTGGCGTCGTCATAGTGCGCCCAACGGTAGTCAGGCAGCGCAATACGGGTCGATGAGTGACGGCGGCTTGATGGCATGGCCTGCCATGGTAGCGAATCGCGGCACAAACCTCATATCGTGTACCTGATTGCCGTGGCCACCCGCATCACCGATAATCCTTGCAGGCCGCGAGCGGCAAACACAGTAGTTCAAAGGCAAACCCGCGGCTCAATCGTGAGCTCTGCACCCCGCGCACACCGATTCACCAATCCGGAGGGCTCATGTTCGCATTCCTCGGCATTATACTCGGCATTGTCCTGCTGATCGGCGGCGGCACAGCGCTCGTGGCCGGCGCATCGCGCATCGCGTCCCGATTTGGTGTCTCGCCGATGATTATCGGTCTAACCGTTGTCGGCTTCGGCACCAGCGCGCCCGAGCTCGTCGTCAACATCCTGGGCGCCATGACCGGGCAGACCGAGCTGGCCTTCGGCAATGTGATCGGCTCGAATATCAGCAACCTCGGTCTCGTGCTTGGTACGGCCGCAATCATTCAGTCGATCGACCTCAAGGGCAAGGTTATCCAGCGGGAAATTCCCTTGTTACTGCTGATCACAACAATCATGACGGTTATGGCGCTGGACGGCGTCTTCGAAAACCGTGCGCCGCGCTTCAGCCAATCCGACGCTGTCGTGCTTCTGCTGCTGTTCGGAATATTTATTTACATCACCGTGCAGGATGTGGTCATCGCAAACCGCGATGATGCCTTGATCACTGATGTCTCGCGCAATCATCTCGTCACGCCGGAGCAGCAGTCTGGCTATCAGTGGCTATGGGTGCTGGCGGGGTTTGCGCTGCTGTTCATCGGCGGCCATATAACCGTGACCCAAAGCGTCAGCCTGGCGACCCAGCTTGGCGTTGCGCCTTCGATTATCGGCCTGTTCGTTGTGGCCGTGGGTACAAGCATGCCCGAGCTCGTCACCTCCATTGTTGCCGCAATGCGCAGGGAGTCAGACCTTGCGCTTGGCAATGTGATTGGCTCAAACATATTCAACTCGTTGATCGTATTGCCGGCCAGCGCCCTCGCGGCCCCTGTCATCATTCCGGCAGGCGGTATTTTCGATCTAAGCGTATCGTGGCTGTTCGCCGCGGTATTGATCCCGATCTTCTTCCTGCGCAACGCCAGTATCGGCAGGCTGTCGGGCATTTTTCTTCTGGTCGCATACATCGTCTACGCGGTGTATCGTCTCAAAGGCGATTTCTGAAATGGCAGCGCAAGGAGCAACCAGACCCGCATGCTGAATGACTTAAGCCAGATCCTGGCGGCAAAACCTTTCGGCACCTCGGTGACTGTCGGGCAAATTGCGGCTGTAGGAATACTCATCCTGCTGGGCTATCTCGGCAGCCGCCTCAGCGTTTTTATCCTCAACCGCCGCCTCGCCAACAGTCGGCTGCGTCCCGACGCAATTCACGCCATTAGCCGGGTTGTCTTCTGGCTGATTCTCATTGTCGTGTTTCTGACCGCGTTAAGCCTGTTACACGTGCCGCTGACTGCCTTTGCTTTCGTCACGGGCGCCATTGCTATCGGCGTTGGCTTTGGCACGCAGAATATTCTCAATAATTTCATCAGTGGCTGGATCCTGATGGCCGAAAAGCCCATCCGCATTGATGACTTTATAGAGATCGACGGCATGCGCGGCACTGTTGAGCGAATCGGCAATCGCTCAACCCGTATCCACCGAACGGATGGTGTGCACCTGCTGGTGCCGAACAGCAGCCTGCTTGAAAAGATCGTGATCAACTGGACACTCGTCGACAAAGCCATACGCACCACAATTCGCGTTGGCGTTGCCTATGGCTCGCCCGTCAAGCTTGTGGCACAACTGATAGAGCAGGCCGTACTGGAGCAGGACGAAAGCAAGAACAAGCCGAACCCCGTGGTTGTATTTGAAGATTTTGGCGACAGTGCGCTGATCTTTGATGCCTATTTCTGGTGCGATGTATCCGGCGAACGCGAGCTCCGTTCGGTGCGCAGCAACATTCGCTTTCGCATAGTCGAGTTGTTTGAACAAAACAACATCGTCGTTGCCTTCCCCCAGCTTGATGTCCACATAGCAACCGCAAAACCACTGGCAGTGCAGCTGGATGGCGGCACCGGAAATTCGACATGAGCGACGAACAGCTCGCCGAAGGCCTTATTCACGCGCAGGTGCTGGACGGTAACGGCGGTGCACGCGCGCTTGCCGCCAGTGAAGTCGCAAACTGGACGGCTGCGGATGGCGTCCTCTGGTTGCACTTCGATTTCACCAAAGACGGCACCTATCACTGGCTCGCTGAACAATCCGGTTTGCCCGATGTTGCGGTCGACGGCCTGACCGTCAACCAGACGCGCCCGCGCGCGGTCGCGCAGGCCGATGGCCTGCTTGTTGCGCTGCGCGGCGTGAACATGAACCCGGGCGACGACCCGGAGGACATGGTGTCCATCCGCGTGTGGATCGACAAGGACCGGATTATCACCTCCCGCCGACGCAAGCTGCTCGCTATCCAGGACATGCTGGCCGCACTGGAAACGGGCGAAGGCCCTGCCAGCTCAAGCAGTTTTCTGGCCGATCTTATCGATCGGCTGGCTGACCGTATCGGTAACTTCGTGGACGAGATCGAGGATCGGCTGTTGCAGATCGAGGACAAGCTCTCGGATGACTCGCCACAGGGGCAGCGGCAATCGCTGGGCCTGGCGCGCCGGCAGATCGCCAATGTTCGTCGTTTCGTCGCACCGCAACGCGATGCACTCGAGCGCCTTTACCGCAACCCGGGCCACTGGTTTCCCGAGGCTGAGATCCAGCAGATACGTGAAGAAGCCGACAGAATAACGCGCTATGTCGAAGACCTCGATCTCGCACGCGAACGCGCAATCGTGTTGCAGGAAGAGTACCTCAGCGTAATCGCGCAGGAACAAAACAACCGCATGTACGTGCTGTCGATCGTCGCCGCCATCTTTCTGCCGCTCACGTTTGTAACCGGCCTGCTCGGCATGAACGTCGGCGGCCTGCCTGGTACGAATAGCGAACTCGGCTTTAGCGTGTCAGTTGCGACAATGATAATCTGTGCGGTTCTAGTCGCGGTGATCCTGCGCTGGAAACGCTGGATGTAGTTTACGCCATTGATTGCCGCTGCCATGTCGACCCAGGAACAGCAACCCACGCTATGAACAAACGCAAGCTCGGCCCCTTCGAGGTCAATGCCATTGGCTTTGGCTGCATGAATCTGTCTCACGCTTACGGCCACCCGCCCGACAAGCGTACGGCACTCAATGTCCTGGCACGTGCGCTCGATCTCGGTGTTGATCACTTCGACAGCGCCGCCCTGTACGGCTTTGGCCGCAATGAAGAACTCGTCGGCCCGTACCTCAAACCATACCGCGACAAGATCACACTGGTCAGCAAATGCGGCATGCGCGGCGAGAATGGCGTTCGCACCATCGATGCGCACCCCGACGCACTGCGTCGCGACCTCGAAGCGTCACTACGACGCCTGCAAACCGATGTCATCGACCTCTATTACCTGCATCGCTGGGACAAGAAAGTCCCGATTGAAGACAGCATTGGTGCCATGAGCCGCTTTGTGGAACAGGGCCACGTTCGAGCACTCGGGCTTTCGGAGGTATCCTCCGAACGGATCCGCGCGGCGCATAAAACGCATCCGATTGCAGCCGTGCAGTCCGAATACTCGCTCTGGAGCCGCAACGTTGAAATTTCAGTGCTCGATACCTGCGCTGAACTCGACATTGCCTTCGTTGCATTTTCTCCGCTGGCACGCGGCTTCCTGACGGCTGTCGATATTGACCCGGCACAGTTTGCCGAGAAAGATATTCGTCGCGGAATGCCGCGTTTCCAGGCGCCGCATTTCGAACGCAACCGCGAGTTGTTGCCGGCGTTTCGCGAACTGGCGGAAGAGGCAGGTTGCAGTCCGGCACAACTTGCGCTGGCCTGGATCCTGAACCAGCCACGCAATCTGCATGCGATTCCAGGCACAACCAGTGTCCGGCACCTTGAAGACGACATTGCAGCGGCCAATGTCAGTCTCGCGCCCGAACTGCTTGAGCGTCTTGAAAGCCTGATTAACCAGGAAACCGTCAGTGGACCGCGTTACCCTGCCGCAACGCAGAAGGAAATTGACACCGAAATGTTCTGAATTGCGGCCGGGTCAGCCGCCGTCTCCGCGCTGGATGCTATCCATTGTTCGACGAAACCGCGTCCTGTGCACGAGGGCGCTGTGATCTGCTAGCCGCGGGAAAGACTAGTTGGCGACTTCCTCGTTGGACCGAATCGACAACGCTGTCACGTTGGAGCCAGCCGGTGCGCTTACGTCATCCACCTTGATCGGAAAAATGACTTTGCCGGATGCGCTGGTAACAAACAGGATCAGGCGTTGCGGGTATTTTTCCCGATAGGCCGCAAGATCGAAGCTCTCGGTCAGTTCCGTGGTGCGCGGTTCAGCGCCCTTTTCCAGCAACTCGTTCAGATCACCCATCGCAAATTCGCCGCCGAACAATACCTGGCCGCCCGACTCGCCGCTGATCTGGAATTTTTCGTGCGACGATTCGGACTTTTGCCGAACCGTGTACACAGCATCCCGGCCCAGTTCATAGCGGTAGCGCAGGCAGGCCAGCTCATTCAGGTCGGGTCGATGTGACAAGGCCAGCAAGTTGCCAATACCGATCAGCTCAAGATGCCGTTCCGCGTAGCTCGACACCGGGCTGCCATAGAACACAGGCAGGCCTTTCATGCGTGCTTTGCTGATACCACGCCAGTCGGTTGAGGCGACCAGCACCCGGTGACCGGCCGCCTGCAGGGCTTGCGCGTAGCACAATGCCACGTTGTTGGCGCCCACTATCAATGCGCCGGTGGGTTCGGGGTTTGCGATGCCCAGCCACTTGGCAACCAGCCGGCCGCTGAGGCTTTGCACGACGACCGTACCGACAATGATTGTGAATACCATCGGTACGAGTTTTTCCGCGCCCGGATAATCCATGCCTTCAAGTCGCAATGCGAATAGCGCAGATACGGCCGCCGCGACGATACCGCGCGGGAAGATCCAGCCGAGGTACAGTCGCTCGCGCCACTCAAGGTCGCTACCCAGTGCACAAACGATGGCGCGCAGCGGTCCCGCAACAATCTGCAGGAACAGGAAAACGAGGACAGCACCGCCGCCGAGTGCGAGCAGGCTGGCAAGATCAACGCGAGCAGCGAGCATAATGAACAACACGGCGACGAGCAGTAGTGTCAGGCTTTCCTTGAAGTCCAGAATATCCTCAAGATCTAGGTCGCGCATATTGGCTTGCCAGACACCCATGACGGTAACCGCGAGCAAACCGGACTCGGTTTCGATTGTCTCTGCAACACTAAAGACGAAGATGACACTGGCGAGCGCCGCATAGTCGCGCAGGTAATCAGGCAGCCAGTGTTTTTTCAGAACGAACCCGAGTGCCTGGCCTGCCAGCACGCCAAGCCCGATTCCCACGAGGACAATCAGCCCCAGGGTACTGAACACGTGTGCGTCAGTGCCGGCCGACTGCACGACAACGATGTAATCGAACATCAGGACCGCGAAGATAGCGCCAACCGGGTCAATGAGAATGCCTTCCCAGCGCAGGATATTGGCGATCGATTCGGACGGACGTATGGTTCGGAGCAAGGGCAGAATCACCGTGGGGCCGCTGACGGTGACAATGGCGCCGAACAATGCAGCGAGATAAAAGTCCCAGCCAAGAAGGTAGTGGGCTGCCGCGGTTGCAGCCACCCAGGTGATTAGCACACCGATTGAAACGAGATTACGCACCACACCGCCGTGGCCGCGAATCTCGGAGAATTTCAGTGTCAGGCTGCCCTCGTACAGGATAACCGCTACGGCCAGGGAAACAATCGGCTCCAGCAGGTCACCGAACACGGCATCCGGGTCGAACAAGCCAAGCACCGGTCCGACAACAATGCCCGTGAGCAACAGGAACAGGATGGATGGCAGTTTGACCCGCCATGCGACCCACTGGCAAAGAAAACCCGCAACGAGCAGGCCGCTCAGGAGCAAAAATATATTGCTGTGCAAGGTCGGGCACGCCTTTATCGGTTCTGGTACCGCATTGTATGCACAATGCCCCCCGATGGACGAGTCCGTTG
>TARA_R110002049_G_scaffold212309_2_pt1 | contig 14132 bp, 9 predicted proteins | sample TARA_R110002049 | Tara Oceans TARA_R110002049 (sample SAMEA4396941) | marine metagenome | biome: Polar Biome; feature: [SRF] surface water layer (ENVO:00010504); material: water (ENVO:00002006), including particulate matter (ENVO:01000060) such as... | depth 5 m | reverse complement strand
GTGTGTTCGTTTACAAACTTTTTCAAAATTGAAAAACGAATGTTCTGTTGGTAATTTAAATTGAATGCTTTTTAAAAGTTCATCGTCTTTTAAATCGTAAGTTTTGTAGCCTCGATAAAAGTTTTTAAGTGCAACTGTTCTTTCTTTCTCCTCAGAATTTAATATCGTAATATCACTATTAAGTGCTAAGAAGAAAATGGTCATGTCACCAATTGGTGAAGCATTAACTAGGTTTCCTCCTAAAGAAGCCATATTTCTAATTTGTTCTGAAGAGACTAATTTTAAGTATTTTCTTAAGTTTGGTAAAATGCCATTTAACTCTGTATGATTCCATAAATCTGAAACTGTCGAATTTGTTCCGATGGTACAAATGTTGTTTTCGATTTTTATACCTCTTAAATAATCTTTTTCGGCAATAAGATGGACATCGTTATCTGCTAAATGGTCGGCTTGTTGCACGTATAAATCGGTTCCTCCAGAAACATATTTTCCTTTTGGCTGATTTAAATCGGCAATCTCAATGTCTTTTAAACGTTGAGTTATACTTTCAAAATACTCAGGGATAAATCCATTTTTAATTAACCAATTAAAAGTAGTTTCCTTTTTGTTTTCTAGTTTTTTAACGACTTGATGCGCAGCTTTTTCAATGGCTTTATAGCCTGTGCATCTGCAAATGTTTCCGCTTATAGCGTCAATTGCATTACTGTAATTTTTATCCGAATTGGATAATGCAAAACCAGTTAAAGCAACCACAAAACCAGGTGTGCAAAATCCGCATTGTGTGGCGTAATTTGCTTTCATGGCTTCTTGTGCTGTTGTTAATTTGTCTTTTAGATTTGTGCCTTCAACCGTTACAATGTGTTTGCCATGTGCATTACCTAAAGGCGAAATGCACGATGTGATACTTTGGTATTCCATAGTATCTCCATTGAGTGTGCCAACCAAAAGTGTGCAGGCACCACAATCGCCTTCTCGACAACCAATTTTGGTTCCAGTTAAGCGCTGTTGGTAACGTACAAAATCCAATAAGGTCATTCCAGAATGTTCTGGAGTTTTAATGGTTTTGTTATTTAGGATGAAGGTAATCATGTTAATTATTTCAATTATAAATGAATTAAAAATGCAACGATAGCGTCACTTCGAGTGAAATTCTTTTTTCTGAATTTTGTATCGAGAAGCATTGAAATACTAAAGTTTTTCGATATATCAACGAAAAAACCGAAACACTCGAACTGACGTAACCATTTATTTAGTATTCAGTTTTATCAATTTTCTTAGTCCATTCATGAAAAGGCTCCAAAGCAACTTCTCGAGCTAATTGCTCAAACGGAATGCTGCGTTCTGAGTATGGTAATGGAATTTCTTTGTAAATAAATTCGTCATCAAAGCCAATGTTTGCAGCATCAACTTGATTACTTCCATAATAAACTTTATCTGGTCTAGCCCAATATATAGCACCTAAACACATTGGACATGGCTCACAAGAGGTGTAAATTTCGCAACCATCTAATTGAAACGAGTCTAAATTTTTACAAGCATCTCTAATAGCTGTAACTTCTGCATGAGCCGTTGGGTCGTTAGTAGAGGTTACTTTATTGTTTCCGCGTCCTACAATTTTTCCATCTTTAACAACGACACAACCAAATGGTCCACCTTCATTGTTATTCATTCCCTTTAAAGCTGTGTTTACAGCTTCTTTCATAAATTGTTCTTTGTTATTACACATTAAATAGTTGTTTTATATTAAAGTTTTTTTGTTGACAATTGTCGAACAAGCTAATATACTATTTTTAAAAATTAATTTTTGATTCTATTTCAATTAGAAATTAAAAACAGAAAAGCCCAAACGTGAATTTGGGCTTTTGGTTAAGGGTATATATTTATTATTATGCGACTTGCTTGTTTAGTGTTTTATTAGTTTTTAATTCAACTTTAAATATTGGTTTTAAGAAACGAGCTAATTGGTCAAACTCAATTAAAAAGGCATCATGACCATGAATAGATTTAATTTCGTGAATATTTACGTTGTCTTTAATGCTTTTTAAGTCAACATAGGCATTCCAGTTTTCTTCAGCTTTAAAGAATAAATCTGAATTAATAGTAATTATATGTATATCTGAAGAAATAGCAGATGCGACTTCTAAGAAATCTTTCTCACCATCTGAAATATCAATAGTTTTTAAAACTTGATTCATCATTTTGTATGCAGACAAATTGAAACGATTGTTTAAATTGTCACCATGATAGTTGAGCCAAGATTCAACATTATAAAGCGAATCGTTTTTCTTAGTCCTTGCAAACTTCTGAGCTAAAGATTCTGGCGTGCGATACAAGGTCATGGCATGCATTCTTGAATCCGCCAATGGTTCGGTAGAATTGTTAAGAATTGCATCTTGAATATGGCAATTGGCAATAATCCAATCTGTAGATTTCCAATCCGTCGCTATTGGAATTAAATGTTGAATTAAATTAGGTTTTAATACTGCTAATTCCCAAGCCAAACCTCCACCAACAGAACCTCCAATGACTGCGAAAAGTTGTTCAATTTTTAATAGGTCTAACGCAATAGAAAAAAGTTTTGCAACATCTTTAGCTGTGAAATTTTTATAATCTTCAATTAAATTTTCAAGATTATTATCAAAGCCATTTCCTGGGATATTGAATGCTATAATCGTATAATTATTAGTGTCAATACATTTATTTATTCCAATTAAATCATTCCACCAACCATCTTTTCCTATAACATTAGAATTGCCTGTTAGAGCATGATTAACTAATACAATTGGTGCTGTGTGTAATGCTTTACCAAATGTTTGATAAGACAAATTAATAGTATGAGCCTTACCAGTACTGGTAGTAAATTTTTGAATCGTTATGTATTGTAATTCGTTCATTTCTAATTTTGAATAATTAAACAGATGCCATTTTAGTAACAGCATCTGTTTTTAAATTCAACTTAAATTTTAAGACTAATTTTGAATCGCTGCTTCTTGTTTTACAATAGCAAAAGCTTGTTTTAAATCTGCTTTTAAATCTTCAATATTTTCAATTCCTACAGACAAACGAATTAAATCTTTTGTTACACCAGTTGTTTCTTGAGCGTCATCACTAAGTTGTTGATGTGTTGTACTAGCAGGATGAATGATTAATGATTTTGTGTCTCCAATATTTGCTAATAATGAAAATATCTTCGTTTTATCTGCAATAGTCTTTGCAGCTTCATAACCTCCATCAGCTCCAAAGGTTACAACGCCACTTTGACCATTTGGTAAATATTTATCAGCGAGTTTTTTGTATTTACTAGTTTCTAATCCTGGATAGTTTACCCACTTAACTTCTGGTTGTTCTTGTAGCCATTGTGCTAATTCTAATGCGTTTTCACTGTGCTTTTTAATACGTAATTCTAAAGTTTCTAAACCTTGAATAATTTGAAATGCATTAAAAGGACTCAATGCACCACCATAATCACGTAAACCTTCAATTCTAGTTTTTGCGATAAATGATGCAGCTCCAATTGCTTCACTATATACTAAGCCATGGTAACCAGCAGATGGTTCTGTAAATTCTGGGAATTTTCCATTGGTCCAATCAAAAGTTCCTGCATCAATAATAATACCTCCAAGTGAGGTTCCGTTGCCATTAATATATTTGGTTAATGAATGAATTACGATATTTGCACCATATTCAATAGGGTTTAATAAGTAAGGTGTAGCTACTGTATTATCTACAATTAATGGTACTTTATGCGCTTTTGCAGCTTTAGAAATACCTTCAATATCTAAAACATCTAGTTTAGGATTACCTAAAGATTCTACAAAAATAGCTCTGGTGTTTTCTTGAGCCGCTTTTTCGAAATTTTCTGGGTCAGAAGGGTCTACAAATGTGGTTGTAATTCCGTGTCTAGGAAGTGTAACGTTTAATAAATTGTACGTTCCTCCATATAAACTACTAGAAGCTACAATGTGGTCTCCTGCGCGTAAAAGTGTTAATAATGTTGTTGAGATTGCGGCTGTACCAGAGGCTGTTGCTACTGCTGCAATTCCACCTTCTAAAGCTGCTAGTCGTTGTTCTAAAATATCGTTGGTAGGATTATTTAATCTTGTGTAAATAAATCCAGGTACAGACAGATTGAATCGTCCTGCTGCATCATCAGAATCGTCAAAAACGTATGATGATGTTTGGTAAATAGGTACAGCTCTTGTTCCTCCTGTCAGTTTAGTGTCGTGACCTGCGTGCAATGCTTTTGTTGCGAATTTTTGTGTGCTCATTTTTCTAAGTTTTTTGAATTAAAATAAATTAAACCAAAAGCCAAATAAACCTCGTTTTGAGGCGTACTTATTAGAAAAATGTTATAAAGAAAATGCTAATTACAGATGGGTAATTAGGCTTGAGTTATCTATCCGGATTTGCAAAAAATGACTTGCGCATTCAAGTAGAATTTAGCACCTTCTTAGTGAATCTAAGGGTTGCTAAGGCTTCATAGGGTCTATCCCTCCGCCTTTCTTGATAACATTTCAGTAAGTGTTTGAACTTTGTGAGTACAAATATTGCAACACAAAAGTTAGAATTCCAAATTATTTCGCGTTTTTATTTCTTTTTTGTGATTTTCTAAAGATTAATGCGCATATTTTGTTAAATATTTAGTGTTTATGATTTCACTTACGGGTTTATTTTCAATTTTGCTTTCTAACCATGAAATAATATCTAAATAAAGAAACGCTCTACGTTCATAAGGGTGGTCTTCAAAAGCAACTAGAGTTTTGTGTAATTTCTTAAAAGCATTTTTAAGGTCTTGAGGATAAATGTCTTGTAGTCCTCTAATAAATTTTATCATTTCTTTTTGCACTTCGTGTAACTCGTTCATTTTTATTAAGAACTTGTAAGTGCTTCTTAAGAGTGTTTCTAAATGGTAATCTAGGCCTGCTTCATAATGAGCAACAAGATTTAATACTCTAGAAAAACATAATAAATCTTCGCGCATGGACAGCGTTTTATTAGATATGATTTTATCTAAATGCTTAATACAAGCTTTATTGTTGCCTGCTCCAAACTCTAAACTTGCAAATTTGTAATAGAAAACTAATCTATGATGAGGGTCTATCTTGTCTTCAAACTTAATAAGCTCTTTTTCAATAACGGGAATTAATTCTAGACCTTCCTCAAAACTACCATCAATAAAGTGTTGATTGATATTATGAAAATTGGAATACAAAAAGATTAACGTTGCAACATTTTCGTCTTTAGCAAATTTTGGACTATTAACTGTGGCCTTAAAGTGTTCTAATTTTTTAACGAATTTTGGCTTATTTCGAACGAAAAATATAGACTCAAGTAAATAATTATTTCCTTTTAAAAAAAATACAGGATTAAGATTAATCATGCTTGGATTCTGATAAAACAAATCGACCCATTTTGAAGCGTACTTGTAACAATTCAAAAAATCTTGCATTAAAAAACTGTACCATAAATGCGCTTTATATAGCCAAAGTTTTTCTCTAAATCCTAGTTTTTTGTTTTTAGTAACAGGAAGTCTTTTGTTAAAATAATTAATTAAAATTGTTGCTTCTTTTTCATTTCTAACATAGCCTGTCTTAAGAATGATGCTATAAAGTTGAAGTGAAAGATTAGATAATTTACTGGCAATAACATTGAGTGCACTGAGTTCTTTGGCTTGTATAGCTAATTCATCTGCACGCGTGCTTATGCTTCGCGTTATGTATTGGGATTCAATTACTTTTTCGAGTTCTACAATTTCAAAAGCTGAATTTTTTTCTTCGTTTGCAATAGCTAATTCTTTGGCTTTGTCTAAAATTTTTAAACTCTGTTTGTATAAACCTTTGTGATATAAAATTGAGGCAAAATCTAACTGTTCTCTAATTTGTAAACGTACATTTTGATGTGATGGGTTGAGTTTTAGACTTATTAAAATTTGTTTGTATAAATGTGCTTTTACATTCGCTAATTGCGATTTTTTTACAATACCACTTTTTAAAATTGCCCCTTCATTGTAGGCTTTTGATTTATCTAAAAGATTGAAAAGTTTTAAGAATTTAGAATCAGAATTTACACCAAGTCTACCCACATAAAGCTTAAACTGTCGTTTTTCAGACTTTGTTAAGGATTTTACAAGTGAGAATAAATTATCTTTTTGGTCTTTAGTTATCAATAGAATATAGTCTTATATGTCTGTAATTCAGTATTTTAATATGCTTATTTGATTTTGAACATCGTAAAATCTACTTATGGACATACAATTTAGTGAAATTCAAAACATAAATTCGTAAGACAATACTATAAATATATTTTGATATATGTCAAATAACAATATACAAATCTTTGATACAACGCTTCGCGATGGCGAACAAGTTCCTGGTTGCAAACTTAATACTGAACAGAAATTAATTATTGCAGCTCAGTTAGATGAACTTGGTGTAGATGTGATTGAAGCAGGTTTTCCCGTCTCTAGCCCAGGAGACTTTAAATCGGTTGAAGAAATTTCTAAAATCGTAAAAAATGCAACCGTTTGTGGGTTAACACGATCGGTTAAAAATGATATTAAGGTGGCAGCTGAAGCGTTAAAATATGCAGCAAAACCTAGAATACATACAGGAATCGGAACTTCGAATTCTCATATAATTCATAAATTTAAAACTACACAAGAAGATATTTTAGAACGTGCCTTTGCAGCCGTTAAGTATGCAAAATCGTTTGTAGAAGATGTTGAGTTTTATGCAGAAGATGCAGGTAGAACAGATAACGAATATTTAGCTAGAGTTTGTGAAGCTGCAATAAAAGCTGGTGCGACCGTCTTAAATATTCCAGACACTACAGGTTATTGTTTGCCAAGTGAATATGGCGCAAAAATTAAGTATCTAAAAGAGAATGTAAAAGGTATTGAGAACGCAATTCTATCTTGTCATTGTCATAACGATTTAGGTTTAGCAACAGCTAATTCTATAGAAGGAGTTATTAATGGTGCGAGACAAATAGAATGTACAATTAATGGTATCGGTGAACGTGCTGGTAATACGGCTCTAGAAGAGGTGGTTATGGTGTTGAAGCAACATCCTTATCTCAATTTAGATACAAATGTTAATACATCAATGCTTTACGGAATGAGCCAATTAGTTAGTGATAGTATGGGTATCTATACACAACCTAATAAAGCAATTGTTGGGTCTAATGCATTTGCGCATAGCTCAGGTATTCATCAAGATGGAATGATTAAAAATCGTGGGACGTACGAAATTATCAATCCAAAAGATGTTGGTGTCACTGAGTCGGCAATTGTTTTAACCGCAAGGAGTGGAAGAGCGGCTTTAGCTTATAGAGCTAAAAACGTAGGTTACGAATTAACTAAATTACAGTTGGACGAAGTGTATGCAGATTTTTTAAGTTTTGCAGATAGAAAGAAAGAAATTAATGATAGTGATATTCATCAAATCATTGAAGAAAGTAAAGTGTACCAACAAATAATTTCAGCGTAGATGTCAAAGAAAACACTTTTCGATAAAGTCTGGGATGCACATGTTGTGAGTACGATAGAAAATGGTCCGCAAATACTATATATAGATAAGCATTTAATACACGAAGTAACGAGTCCACAAGCTTTCAATGAATTGGAAGATCGTGGAATTTCTGTATTTAGACCAGATCAAATTGTAGCAACAGCAGATCATAATACACCAACATTAAATCAAGATCAACCAATTAGAGATACACTTTCTAGGCAACAATTAGAACAACTTTCTATTAATTGTAAAAAGAACAATATTACATTATACGAGTTAGGACATAAGTATAATGGAATTGTCCATGTAATGGCTCCTGAGTTAGGAGTGACACAACCAGGCATGACCATGGTCTGTGGAGATAGTCACACGTCAACACATGGTGCCTTCGGTACTATTGCTTTTGGCATTGGGACAAGCCAAGTCGCACAAGTCTTTGCGAGTCAATGCTTGTTGCTTACCAAGCCAAAGAGCTTAAGAGTTTCGGTCAATGGCAAATTGAAGAATGGCGTCTTACCAAAAGATGTCATTCTTTATATTATTTCAAAATTAGGAACAAATTCGGGTACAGGTTATTTCTGTGAATATGCCGGAAATGTTTTTGAGGAAATGAGTATGGAAGGTCGTATGACGGTTTGTAATATGAGTATTGAAATGGGAGCACGTGGTGGAATGATTGCACCAGATGAAACTACTTTTGAGTACGTGAAAGGTCGAAAATTTGCTCCAGAAGGCGAACACTTTGAAAAGAAAGTAGCCTATTGGAAAACTTTACCGACAGATGAAGGTGCTAGTTTTGATATGGAATATAGCTTTGATGCCGAAGATATAGAACCTATGATTACTTATGGAACCAATCCAGGAATGGGAATTAAAATTTCTGAAACTATTCCTGTTGATGAAAATCCATCTTTTAAAAAGTCATTGGCTTACATGAATTTTGAAGCTGGTGAAAGCCTAATCAATAAACCTATTAATTTTGTGTTTATAGGGAGTTGTACAAACTCTAGAATTGAAGATTTTAGAGTCGCAGCAAAATATATTAAAGGAAAGAAAAAAGCGAATAATGTTACAGCTTGGTTAGTACCAGGAAGTAAGCAAGTAGAAGCTCAAATTATAGAAGAAGGCTTAAAAACTGTATTTGAAGATGCAGGATTTGAATTGCGTCAACCAGGTTGTTCAGCATGTTTGGCTATGAATGACGATAAAATTCCACAAGGAGAATATTGTGTATCTACTTCTAATAGAAATTTTGAAGGACGACAAGGGCAAGGTTCAAGAACTATTTTAGCGAGTCCTTTAGTTGCTGCAGCAACTGCAGTAGAAGGTAAAATTATTGATATTTCAAAACAATTAAATTAATGGAAAAATTTACAACATTACAATCTAGAACCATTCCATTAAGTGTTGAGAATGTAGATACAGACCAGATAATTCCCGCACGTTTTTTAAAAGCTACCGATAGAAAAGGATTTGGCGATAATGTATTTAGAGATTGGAGATATCATAAAGACGGAACAGTTAATACGGATTTTGTGTTAAACGATTCTAAATATTCGGGAAGCATTTTAGTTGCAGGAGATAATTTTGGTTGTGGATCTAGTAGGGAACATGCAGCTTGGGCAATTACAGATTTTGGATTTAAAGTCGTGGTCTCTAGTTTTTTTGCAGATATTTTTAAAGGAAATGCTCTAAATAATGGTTTGTTACCAGTTCAAGTTTCTAAAGAGTTTTTAAGTGACTTATTGCAGCAAATTGAGTCCAATCCACAGACGGAATTAACGGTTAATCTTATAGATCAAACTATTTCGGTTAATGATTCAGATTTATCTGAAGATTTTGAAATAGATGCTTACAAAAAAACGTGCTTAATTAATGGTTATGATGATATTGATTATTTATTAAGTAAAAAAGCAGAAATTGAAGCTTTTGAACAACAAAGTGTGTAGATTAGCATCTTATAATAGACAATAAAAAAAGATTAAGATTTCCGATATTTCGGATATAAAAAAAGGTTTTAATGAAATTAAATATAGCAGTTTTACCAGGAGACGGTATTGGTCCAGAGGTAACAAAACAAGCCATTAAGGCATTGACAGCGATTGCTTCAGAGTACAATCATAATTTTAAATTTACAGTTGCAGATGTCGGTGCAATTGCCATTGATAAGCATGGTGATGCCTTGCCAGACGAAACTTTAGAATTGTGTAAAAAGAGTGATGCTATATTATTTGGTGCAATTGGTGATCCAAAATATGATAATGATCCTTCAGCAAAAGTAAGACCAGAACAAGGTTTGCTTAAACTTAGAAAGGAGATGGGATTGTATGCTAATATAAGACCAGTAAAAGCTTATAAGACTTTGTTAGATAAGTCGCCTTTAAAAAAACATATTATTGAGGGTACAGATATTAGTATCTACAGAGAACTAACGGGTGGAATTTACTTTGGAGAAAAAGAATTATCCGAAGATGGTAACTACGCTTCGGATTTGTGTGCTTATACACGAGAAGAAATTGAACGTATTGCACGTTTAGCATTTGTTGCTGCTCAAAATAGAGATCATAGGCTAACTTTAGTAGATAAAGCTAATGTTTTAGAATCTTCTAGGTTATGGCGAAAGGTTGTGAAAGAACTTGCAGAAGAATATCCAGATGTAAAACTAGACTTTTTGTTTGTAGACAATGCAGCAATGCAAATGATATTAAACCCAAAACAGTTTGACGTTATACTAACAGAGAATATGTTTGGAGATATTATAAGTGATGAAGCCAGTGTTATTGGTGGGTCAATTGGTTTATTAGCATCAGCATCTGTTGGTGATAAATATGCAATGTTCGAACCTATACATGGTTCCTATCCACAAGCTACAAATAAGGGAATTGCAAATCCAATAGCCTCTATATTGTCTGCTGCTATGTTGTTGAGTCATTTTGGTTTACATAATGAAGCTGAATTAATTAGGTTAGCCGTTGAAAAATCATTAAAATTGAACATTACAACACCAGATATCAATTCGGTAATTGATACAGTAACGACGACTAATGTTGGAGATTTTGTTGAAGATTTTATCTTTAATCCAAAAGATACAAATCTTAATTTTAAGAATATCCACCTTGGGCAATCCACAATAATATAATTACACATGTCAACACAGCCAAAGTTAACGCGCTTTAACCAAAACGTTTTGTCTAAATATCAGATATATAATAGTATATTTATGACATTGCCTTTTGATACTATTACAAAAACAGGAGCTCTTCTACCGTTATTTCATGAGACTTGTCATAAAGGATTTGCACATCAAGAAGATCCAACGACTATTGTAGATACATTTTTTAAAAAATATCAAGGACGTCGCTCCTCAGAGAGTCAAATAAATTTACTTTTTAGATTTATTCAATATATAGAAAGACAAGTTGTATTGTTTGATGCTATTGAGGATGCTGCATTTCCTGTGGTAAATAATATGGATGGTATTGGTACTTTAAGGAGTTTAAAAGAAACGGTTACTGCAGATAATAAAATAGAGCTACTTCGTGAATATTTAGAAGAGTTTAAAGTGAGAATTGTATTAACAGCACACCCAACTCAGTTTTATCCAGGTTCAGTTTTAGGAATTATTACAGATTTAACAGAGGCGATCCGAGAAAATGATTTATTAAGAATTAACGACTTGCTAGCGCAATTAGGGAAAACACCATTTTTTAAAGACAAAAAGCCATCTCCTTTTGATGAGGCTGTGAGTTTAATATGGTATTTAGAAAATGTGTTTTATAAATCTTTCGGAAGTATTTTCGATTATATCCAACAGAATATCTTTGACGGAAAAGAAGTTGATAACGATATTATTAATATTGGTTTTTGGCCAGGAGGAGATAGGGACGGAAATCCTTTTGTTACGCCAGAAATTACGCTTAAAGTTGCTGATAGGTTACGATTATCAATTATAAAGAATTACTACAGAAACATAAGACAGTTAAAGCGTAAATTAACGTTTGAAGGAGTTGAAGGCCGTATGGCAAATTTAGAAAATGAGCTTTATAATATTATAACTAATGAAGCGTCTAGTTTAACGTTACCTTTTTTAGTTTCAGAATTAAAAGCAGTAAAGCAGATTATTAAAGATAATCACCAGTCGTTATATATAGATGAGGTTAATAGTCTATTAAATAAAGTTCACCTTTTTGGATTTCATTTTGCTAATTTAGATATAAGACAAGATAGTCGAAAACATGAGAAGTTTTTCAATGACATGGTAAATGCGTTGATAGAAAGTGGAAGTGCTATTTTTCCTAAAGATTATCATGATTTATCGCAAACTGAACAGATTAAGATTTTGTCTACAGTAGAGGGTTCAGTTGATTTGTCATTAATTAATGATGAGGAGACTTTGAAGGCTTTAAAAACCATGAAGGTCATAAAGACAATTCAACAGAATAATGGAGAGCAAGCTGCAAACCGTTATATTATAAGTAATAACCAAACTACTTTGCATGTTATGCAGTTGTTCGCAATGTTAAAGTTAGTTGCGTTTCAAGATGAGTTAACTGTTGATATAGGTCCATTATTTGAGACAATAACAGATTTAGAGAATGCACCAAAAGTAATGGAGGAGTTATATACTAATCCAGAATATGCTGCACACTTAAAGTCAAGAGGAAATAATCAAACGATTATGCTTGGCTTTAGTGATGGCACAAAAGATGGTGGTTATTTAATGGCAAACTGGGCAATTTTTAAGGCCAAAGAGAATTTAACAAGAGTGTCTAGAGAACATGGTATTAAAGTAATATTCTTTGATGGTCGTGGTGGACCACCAGCAAGAGGTGGTGGAAAAACGCATAATTTTTATGCGTCATTAGGGCCAACTATAGAGGATAAAGAAGTGCAGTTAACAATTCAAGGACAAACAATTAGTTCTAATTTTGGGACCTTAGAATCTTCTCAATATAATTTAGAGCAGTTAATTAGTTCAGGGATAGGGAATAGGTTGACAGATGCAGATTTAAGTATGCAGCCAGAAAATAGGGAAGTAATGACTGATTTGGCTAATCGTAGCTATGAAGCTTATTCTAATTTTAAAGCGCATCCTAAGTTTATTTCGTATTTAGAACACATGAGTACTTTAAAATATTATGCAAAAACTAATATTGGAAGTAGGCCATCTAAGCGAGGTAAGTCTGAAGGTTTGGTATTTGAAGACTTAAGAGCAATACCTTTTGTAGGTTCTTGGAGTCAATTAAAACAGAATGTACCAGGATTTTTTGGAGTAGGTACAGCTTTAAAACATTATGAAGATGCTAATGAGTTTGAAAAAGTTCAGCATTTATTTAAAACATCAAGTTTTTTCAAAACGTTAATTGAAAATAGTATGATGTCGTTATCTAAGTCATTTTTCGATTTAACACGTTATATGTCTGAAGATAATGAATACGGTGAATTTTGGAATCTAATTTATCAGGAGTATGAGACTTCAAAAAGACTGATTTTAAAACTCACAGGATTTACAGAATTAATGCAAGAGGAACCGTCTGGTAAGGCATCAATTGCAGTAAGAGAATCTATTGTGTTACCATTGTTAACAATACAGCAATATGCATTGAAGAAAATTCAAGAGTTAGAAAAAGCTGAGGTTAGAGATGAGGAGCAAATAAAAATATTTGAAAAAATGGTGATGCGTTCATTGTTTGGAAATATAAATGCGAGTCGTAATTCGGCTTAAATAAAAAGAAGTATTGAAGATTAAAAGCCTGTAGAATAATATATTCTAACAGGCTTTTATTTATTAAAAAACCCTCTAAGTATTTTACTTAGAGGGTTTTTAGTATGTTAAACTTTTAAATGTAATTAATGCTCATTCAATCTAAAATCTGGATATGCATCCATACCATGTTCATGTGCATCTAAACCTTCTAGTTCTTCGCGTTCAGAGACTCTAATGCCAACAGTTTTCTTTAGTGTGAATATGATAAGGAAAGAAGATATTATGCATAGTATAGCGTAAGAAGCTACACCTAGAAGTTGGCTCAGAAATTGCGAGGCTCCAGCAAGGTTTCCAAAGATTCCAACAGCTAATGTTCCCCAAATACCACAAGCAAGGTGAACAGCAATAGCTCCGACTGGATCATCTAGTTTAATTTTGTCAACTAATGCTACAGCAAATACGATAATTGCTCCGGCAATGGCTCCAATTAAAATCGCATCTGTAGGGCTCATCTGGTCTGCACCAGCAGTTATACCAACTAGTCCTCCTAAGATACCGTTAAGGAACATTGTTAAATCTAAATTTTTATATTTTAAAGTAGAAACAAGTGCGGCAACAACACCACCAGCTGCAGCAGCTAAGCATGTTGTTACTAATGTTAATGATGTCAATGCTGGGTCAGCAGATAATACTGAGCCACCATTAAAACCAAACCAACCCAACCATAAAATAATAACACCAGCAGTTGCTAGTGGTATGTTATGTCCAGGAATAGCTTGAGGTAAACCGTTTTTAAATTTACCAATTCTAGAACCTAAAAGGTAAACTGCTACTAATGCAGCCCAACCTCCAACAGAATGTACTAATGTTGATCCTGCAAAATCATAAAAAGGTGTTTCTAAAGTTTGTAAAAA
>TARA_R110002049_G_scaffold57538_1_pt1 | contig 14144 bp, 14 predicted proteins | sample TARA_R110002049 | Tara Oceans TARA_R110002049 (sample SAMEA4396941) | marine metagenome | biome: Polar Biome; feature: [SRF] surface water layer (ENVO:00010504); material: water (ENVO:00002006), including particulate matter (ENVO:01000060) such as... | depth 5 m | reverse complement strand
AGCACATTTCTCATATTCTTCATTTTCTTCAAAATAATTACTTATTCTTTTTAATGCTGTTGGGAAATATAAAGATGATAGTTTAATTATTATAGATAAATTTACTATATTAAATAATTCTATTGTGGTATAGTTATTTTTAATAGCATCTTTAATAGCCCTAAAAGAATCTCTCATTATAATACCACGAAATTCTTCTTTATTTGATAATTCTTTTAATTCCCTTTTACTACTATAACTTATCTCTATACTTGTAATTTTCCTTTTTTTTGTCTCTTTCTCCATAGTAGTAAATTTTAGGGGTTGATGGTTATAAATATTATAAATTAATTAACTCATTAATATAATCTTTCATTTGAATTATTTCAATTTTTAAATTACCTAACTCAAACCCTCCAATTTCTCCACTATCTTTTATAATAGCAGATAATTGTTGAATAGATCCATAATCATAATTATTAAAATTATTACCATCTATTGCAACTAAAATTTCATTATTTTTTTCATTATCAAAAGGCTTAAACTTTTCATATAAATCAAAAGATGTATCCTGCATTTCAACATAATCTGCATATCTACCTGTATTAAATTGTTCATCACAGTAAATTGTACTACACCATGGCTCTAGAGCTTCTATAAGTTGTAAATTAGCATTAGTAATTATTAAACCAATGTCGTATTTGGGATTAATTATAGGAAATTGAAATTCATCATTTTGGATCCAATCACCCCATTTTCTAACAAAATCATGTCTACATCTATTCATTGTTGATTCATAATCATCATTTACTATTCCAACACCTTTATTCCATCTATGTCCCCTACAAGTTAAATGGTAAACAAAAGCATCTCTACTTTGTATCATTTCATAACCAGCTAAAATCCATCTATTAAAAATATCTGAGTCTTCATAACCATAAGGTGCAAACATCTGATCATGTCCCCCTATAGCAAAATGATCTTCTTTATATAATATCCAAGGAGCAAATATACCTTTTGTAGTTATACCTTTAAATTCATTTGATTTTTCATTACAAAATTTTTCAAACTCATCTAATTTAAGATCATTATGATCCATTCCAAAATCCATTACTATTTTTTCCTTACCTTCAGGATGAATAGGTGGTTCAATTCTAGTAGCACATACAACTTTACCTCGTTCTAAATGTTTTAAAGTATTTTCTATATAATTAGGCCCTATAATCATATCTGAATGTATTATACCTACTATTTCATTAGTAGCTTGTCTCATTCCCTCATCGTAAAAAAAAGTATGTCCTTTTCTTTCTTTAGAATTAATTTTAATTACATTATCATCTTTTAAATTACTTAACCACTCAGATGTATTATCTGTAGAACCATCATTAATAATAACCATTTCAACATCTTTATAATATTTTCTAACTGAGTTATAAGTATTAATTAGATGTTTTTCTGTGTTATAACTTGGTATTATTAAACTTATATTCATAATATTTTATTTAATTTTTCTTTATATTTATCTATAGTATAAATTTCTTTATACATCATTTTAGATATTTCACTACATACCTCATAAAAATCTTTATCTTCTTTTAAACGTTTAGCTAATTTACGTGCTTTTTCTACATCGTCTATATCCACAGCTAAATCAGGATGACATATTCTTTGTGTATCTACTTTTTCGTTTCCTATACAAGGAATTCCAAAATAAGCACAATTTAAACTAAAAGTACCTGCTGCTATAGTAGGCATTAAATGTACTGCGTATTTAAATGTTGATAAAGTATTCATCCATTCTATCCATGATATTCTAGGTAAATGGTTTAAATCATCTATACTACCTTCATTTTCACGTTTAGCATGTGATTCTTGTGTCCATTTTTCAACTCCAAACTCATCTGCAACCATGTAACTTTGAAATCCACCATACCATCTAGCAAAATTTCCACCTATAATTACTTTATCTTCAGGTTTAGGTGTTATGTTTTTAATTAAATCTTCTATAAGAAGAGTAGGCATTACATTTACAGTTTTTCCGGGGAATAAACCTTTATAAAATTTACTATCATGTTCATTATGGGCAAATATACTATCACATACTGATAATGAATTGTAGAAATTAAATTGGTCTACTATTTCATAATCATTAAACCACCAACTAGGACCTTCTTGCATATAGTGGACTTTACTGTTTAATTTTTTTAAATTTTCAATTATATTAGAAGAAAGTAATGAAGAAGAAGGATTAATTTGATTTCCTATTTTAGTTCCTTCTGCACTTAAATTAAGTTTACCTTTTGGTATAATTACAAATACATGATCATAATTTTGAATGTTTGAAATATTATTTATATTAAAATGGTCTGCATTTAAAGCATACATCCATGCAAATTCAGTTCTCATATTAGGATGATTTGAAAGTATTTTACCATCAAAACCCATTTCAGTTATAAAAGCTACTTTCATATTTTATTTTTTATAATATTCTAACCAATGATCAGTCATTTCTTCCATCATGCTTTTAAAGGTATATGTTGTTTTCCATCCTAATTCTTTTCTTATTTTAGTAGAATCTCCTTTTAAATATGGTAATTCTTCAGGTCTTAAAAATTTAGGATTTTGAGTTACATAATCTTTATAATCTAATCCTAAATAATTAAATACTAATTCACACATTTGTCTTACTGAATGTGTTTTCATAGTTGATACTACCCAATCTCCGGGTTCATCATTTTGAACCATTAAATGCATTGCTCTTACATAATCATATGAATGTCCCCAATCTCTATAAGAATCCATGTTACCTAACTCTAATTTATCTTGTAAACCTAATTTAATTCTTACTGCTGCTTTTACTACTTTGTTTGTAACAAAATTACTACCTCTTCTAGGAGATTCATGATTAAATAATATACCATTTGTAGCATGTAACCCATAAGCACGTCTATAATTTCTTACAATATTATAACCAAATACTTTAGAACACCCATAAGGAGATACTGGATTCATTGGAGTAGTTTCTCTTTGAAACCCATCGTCTTCAACAGTTAAACCAAACATTTCTGATGAAGAAGCTTGGTAAAATTTAGCTTTGGGGCATGAGCGTCTATATGCTTCTAATATGTTTAAAACTCCTATAGCATTTGTATGGACTGTAAATTGGGGGATATCAAAACTAATTCTTACATGAGATTGAGCTGCTATATTATAAATTTCATCAGGTTGTATATCATCTAATAATCTCTCTAACCCTCCTTGATCTAAAAGATCTCCATAAGTTACCGTAATTCTATCTTGTATGTGTTCTATTCTAGTATCTTGTGTTTCTGCAGTTGAATGTCTTCTAATAATACCATATACGTCATACCCTAATTCTACTAAATATTCAGCTAAATAACTTCCATCTTGTCCTCCTATTCCTGTAATAAATGCTTTTTTCATATTTTATCTTGTTTGTAAGTAGGGATCTATTTCCCCTACACTATTAAATACTTTCATTTTAGATACATCAGGCCAATCATTTATTGTCCATTGTATTGGTTTAGTTTTAATTGCTTTTGGTAATTTTTCTAAACCTAATTCAGCAGTTTCTGGAGTCATATAATAGTGATAGCCTACCATTTCTATATTTTGTTCTCTCCAAGGTATATCTGGATGTCTCCCATCATATGACATTTTCTTTAATTTAATTGCTGCTTCTTTATTATCCGTTAATATACAACCTCCTCTACCCAAAGCCAAGTGTTTTCTAAATTGAAAACTAATATTCATGAAGGTTCCAGGGATATAACTATTTCTTTTCCATAATACAGCTGCATCAATGATATTATTAGTTAAATAATAGTAATCTTTCCAATCTTCATCCTTAAATTCTAGAAATATATTTAACTTTGCTGCTAAAAATGGTACTGATATGTAAGTTCTTTTAGGAACATTAATTGAATTTATATGTTCATGTCTTAAACATAATTCAATTCCATGAGTACAACAATCTACTGCTATAGCATACTTTGCTCCAAAAAAACCTGCTATTTTATTTTCAAATATTTTTATACTTTCAAAACTCACTATATAAAAGTTTTATCTAGTTTTTGTCCTTCATATGGACCTGTTTTATATTCATATACAATTGTATCTTCTTCTAAGATCTCATATGTATGACCTCCATATAATGTAAAACTAGCATCCCCAGGTTCTAATATAGGTTCTGCTATTAATGTATCATCAATATCATAAAACTTACATTTAACTTTTCCTTTTACTATTACCCAAGATTCTTGAGCAATTTGTTCGGAATAGTGTCTATCTTTTGTTATATGTTTATGTGGTGGAAAAGTTTTATTCTTAGGCATTTTTAAGGCAGCACATTGAATAAAATTATCTTCAGGAATAATTTCAGTTCTCCCCTTTATTTCTGATAATCTATGTATGATATGTAATAGTTTGCTAGGTTTTACTTTTGAATATATTTTCATTTTATTTATTTCCTTTTACAACAAATATACAAGAACGACCTGCTCTTTTCATAAAATCAGAATCATACCTTTTTAATTCGTTTGATAATAAATCATTACCATAATCATATGTTCTTCCATATCTTTGATACTCTAAACCAGCTTTACTTATGATATCTTCCCAGAATTGTGGTGATTCAAATCTAGTATTATCACCTTCATCATCTGTGTTTTTTCTTAAATTATTTGGAACATCAAAAATTATATTTTTACATTTTTTAGATTCAATTTCTAAGATTTTTAAAATATCTTCATCATTAAAATGTTCTAATACTCCTTGATGTATAATTGTATCATAAAAATCTGGGTAGCTAGAATTATCTAAAATATCTCCAACAAATAACCTATTATTTAAATGTGGGTATCTTTTTACTGCTAATTCAACTGCTATTGATTCTAAATCAAATCCTGAAATATCATAATCTAAATCTCTTAATAATTCTGTTGTTGTTCCAAATCCAAACCCTGCTTCTAGAATTTTACCATTTTTTTCAGTATTATCCATTATACATTGTATAAACTGTTCTTGAATTATAGAACTTCTAAATAATGTAAATTTTTTTTCTGTTAACCACTTATCCCATGCCATAATATTTTTTTTTAATTATTAATAATATACAAAACCTTTTTTATAAAACCTAATTAATTTTATAATTCTACGTACCACGCTGCACCCATATGTTTTACTCGACTACCAAAACTTTCATCTACTGCTTGTTTAACACCACAGGGATTATAATAATCATGACCTGATATTATACCACCAGGAGATGTTGCAGATGGAAATTTCATTTTAGGCATCCATGCTGTTATATCTTTAATAACTGATTCATATGAATGATCAGCATCAATAAAAAGAAAATCAACTGATTGATTTTCAAATTTACTAGCAGCATCCCAAGAACAAGATTTAATATCTTTAATTTTATCAGTTAAATCAGCATTTTTAACATTTTTTTTAAAAATATCGTATAAATGGGGTTTTTGTTTTAAGATATGAGGATTGTCTTCATATTTATAAGTTTCATCAAATAAATCTATAGCATATAAATTAACATCTTGCTGGTTTAACTTATGTCTTAATTTATCACCTAAATAACAAACTGAGTGTCCTTTCCATACACCAACTTCAACAAATGTCTTCATATAATCTTTTTCGGATATCCAAGTGTAAAAGTCCTGAAAGTTAAAATAATTTTCAGTGTCTAAATATTTTTCATATTCTTTTTTCATTTTCTTTTTTTTTAATTAATAATTTTCTATAACATGCTGTAAGCATGACCATAATGAGTGTTTATTTAAAATTAAATATCTAGCTTCTTCCATAGCTTTAATATTCTTTTTTGTTGGAGGTTGTAAACATACATTTTTAACCATTTCTAAATCAATTTCATTTAAATCTTTACTAAGAGAATGATAAGAATCTTGTGGTAAATAATCTGCTACATTAGTAGCACCAAAATAAATTGGCATACTCCACATTAAGGTAGCATCAAACATTTTATCTGTTAGATAATTAGGTATTGAACAATTTTCAAAACATAAACTATATTCAGAATCTTTATAAGCTAAATATTTATCTTCATGGGATAAAGCTCCATTATTAGATGGTATAGAATTTCTACCATAAACTGTTAATAAATCTGGGTTTTTCTCAATAATTTTATTAACAAATTTTAATCTACTCCTATGACCTTCAGCACTACTTTTACCACTAATTAAACATGATAACTTTTTGCTTTTTTTACTATAAGGCATATTAAAAAAGTCTTCATGTGAATATTTTTTAGACATTTCCCACCATTTAGGAAAATACCATATAGGTTGTGTAGTATAATCAATAACTGTTACTTTATCTACTAATGAAGGATGTATAGTTACAGGATTTTGACTTATAGTAGGGGGTTCTGTCCTTATTGCAAATAATTTTTTAGTTTTTAGTATTTCAATATGAGGAATATCTATGTGCGACATACCATCAAACATAAAAACAACATCTGCATCAATTAGATTTGGTACTCCCTTTAAATAATTCCATTCACCACTGCGATTAGGGGAGAGTAATTTATATTTATCTAATAATTCTTGGGAAGATTGTCCCCAATTACAGGTAAATGCTATTTTTTTTTCAGTCATAATTTAGTTAAAATTGTTAATTAGTTCATAATCATTTTTATCCTTATTTCTTACTGTATGTTGGCCTTCTCCTACTGTAAGGGTTCTATTATATTTAAATTCTTTTAGTATAGATAATGTCATAAATTTCATACCATAATGGTAAAAAAAGTTGTTTGGGTTAGTTATAATATCTTTGATAGAATATCCTAATCGTTCATATTCTAAACGATGATTATTATTTTCACATCCAAATTCATTTGAATTAGTTTGTACATCACCATTCAAACTTAAAAAATCTACATCATGTGTATCCCTAATACCATAAGCTCCTAAAATTCCACCATTATCAACACAAAAATTATCATTATTAGTAGGTAACCAATCATGGTATGATTTTAAACATTTATCAAAGGTAGGTAAACTCCTAATAGTTCGTTGGTTAATAAAATCAAAAGTATTTTTATGTTTAATCATATTTATATGCCTTATACTTTCAATATTATATTCTTCTGATGAAACTTGACATTCACATTGTTGTCCTAAATGGTCATGACAATCAGGATCAGATACATGGAAGTAAGTTTTATCAAGACCTAATTTATTTCTTGTATCATATTTCCATTTTTTTATTTTTTCATGTAAATTTTTACCTGTAAAAATGTATGCTGTAAATTCATCATTTTGTACTCTTTTATCAGTTTCATGAATTAAATTAATTTCCCACCAAGGTTTACCATAATGAATTTGGTCAAGTAAATTATATCTACCATTATTAGATAATTTTACAGGTATAGTTTCTTTAACTTGTCCTATTGACTTAAGTTCATCAATAATTCTTGGATCATTTTTCCATAAAAATAAAACAGATATGTTTTCTTTATTACCAGGTTTAACTATATCTAAGGATGTAAATTTTATATTATTATAATAAAAATGATTTTTTGGATTATATATTATATTATCTATATGTAAGGAATATTGGTTTTGTTCATTATAATTTTGGATTTCTTTATTACTTTCAATTATTTTACTATTATGAAAATATTCTAAATTACTATTATCTTTTAACCCATACATTGATAATACTGAGTCAGAAGTAATACAATAATCTTCTATATCTAAATTATTATTTTTTAAATACTTTTCATAATTGTTAAGTTGTAATTGGAATTTAGGATTGTTTTTTATTTTAGCATTATTTAAAAAATGAATACTATTTTCATTAAATAAACATCTAGATAATCTTAATGTTTCTTCATAAGTATCATTAATATGAACTGAGTGATTACCTATTTTATATATAGCGCGTATTTCTTCTTTAATTTGTCTAGCTAAACTAAGATCATCTATCTCTACTAAATATACAGTCATTGGGTTTGGATTAGTAAAACATAAATTTGTTTTATCTCTAAACCCAGCAAAATTATTATTCCAGTTTCCTGCCCATTCTTCTCCTTTATATAATTGTAAAGTATAATTAAAAGCACCATTAAGATTAAGTGATATATCTTTTTTATAAGCAATATTAGAATATTTTAATAATATACCATCAACTAAATTTCTACTATGAGTAGCTGAAGGGAATATGCTTACTAATAATAAATTTTTATTATTTCTTACTAATTCTAAAGCAGATGCATCCATATACTTTTCATTTAAATTTAAATCTTTAAACATTTTATAATCACATACTTTTTGACCATCCTTTCCATTTTGACCTTCTTGAAATTTAGATGGTAAATTTAAATATGAAGATGCAGCAGTTCTATGTGACCCATTTAATAAAAATTTATTTTTATCTACTATTATAGGAGATTTATCCCAATTAAAATTATTATTTTTTATATCTTTAAAAATATTAATAAAATCATCTTTAAATGCTTTAAAGGTATTTTTATTGGGGTTATTATATTCTTTAAACCCATTCCACAATTTTAAATGTTCTTTATAAATCTCCTCTCCAAAATTAGAATTAATATTTTTATCAAAAAATTTTAAAAATAACTTTTTAATAGGTAAATCAAAACGATTCCATTTAAATAAATGTTGTGAATTAAAAGGTAATGATATTACAGGATATGGAATTTGGTTTCTTATTTCTATTTCCATATCTGTTATACCATTATTTTCATCTTTTTGTCCTGCTAATTTAATACGTTCTTTAGATCTTATTTGATTAGATTTACTTTCATTAAAAACATATGTTAAAAAATCAACAATTCCTATTTTTTCAGGTGGACACATTTCTAAACATGGAAAACTACCAGCTAAATCCTCAGCATGTAAATAATATTTATTAGTAGCTGTATATTGTAATGATTCTGTTTTTATTTGTTTATACAAATGCCATTTAAATGTTCTTAAATGACTAGCTCTCCATAAATCTTTTCTATATGCATTTTGTTGGTGTACTTTTTGAGGATATTCACTATTTTGAGGAAATGGCCAAGAATAATCTTCATTTCCTTTCCATACTGTCATTTTGCCATAGGTCATCCATGGGTCTTTTTGATTATAAAAATTATTTATTTTTTCTAAAGTATCAGGATATGCTAACCAATCATCCCCATCAACATAAACTAAAATATCTTCACCATTATCAAAAAAATCTTCTAATACTTTAGGAGCGGTATTATATCCCCTTTTCATATTTTTAGGATTTCTACGGATTTGAAATTTAGGATTATCTCCTACTATAGAATCTACTAATTTAAAGGTATCATCTGTAGAAGCATCATCTATATAAAGTACTTCATAATTAGTATATGTTTGGTTTAAAATACTTGCTAAATTAGGTTCAACCCATTCTGCATTATTATATGAAGGAATTACTATTTTAAATTTATTATCTTTTTTCATTATAATGTTTCATAAAATTTATTTTGTTTTTCTTGTCTTTTTATATCTTTAGGATGATATAAACAATACTCTTCATTACTAGGCAAATCAGCAAATTTATTATAACCCACTAATTGTTCATGAACAGGCTTTACCCATTTAATATTCTCAGGATCATTTTTGTAAATTCTCATCTGTTTATCAGGGAAGTTTACCCAACTCTTATCATTAAGACTCCATCCCCATTTTTGAATATGTTCTGTAGTTAATCCCTTTACAGTATTAATTCTGGAAACCCAATAAGCTTCAACTTCAGGATTATTTTCTATCATCCAAGGTAAACCATCAAATAAATACTCATTTGGACATTCATCTGCATCAATTAAAAATACCCAATCTCCGTTACACATTTTAGTAAGATAATTTTTTTGCTGTGCAAAATCATTATTTAGTGGGTTTGAATACCAAATAAAAGGGGAATTTGTATTTACTGATTTTGATCTTAAATATTCATCTACTACTTTAGAACCATTTTGAGAATCAAATAAAATAACAATTTCATCTTCTTCACGTTTATGTTTTGTTAAAAAATCTACTAATCTTTGTAATTCATTTATTTCATTACAAACAGGGATTGCATAACTTATTTTCATTTTTTTAGTTTTTTTATATAAGATAATAATCTATCTTGAGGTTTCCAATCTAAGATTTCAATTGCATCTTCACTTTCACAAAGTGTAGCTCTATAATTACCTGGTTGGTCCTTAAGATGTGATATTTTACAATTAAATTTATCCTGGAACATTTTTGATAATTCAACAATAGAATAATTTATGCCTGTACCTAATTCCCAAGCATCTTTATGTTTTATTCCTTTAATTCCTACTCTATATAAACCATCAACTATATCATCTACATGAGTAAAATCTCTTCTTTGTTCACCATCACCAACTATTTTAATATCTACTCCTCTATTAATTCTAGACCTCCAAATACCAATTACATTACCATTTTCCTCATCTAACGCTTCACCAGGACCATATACATTATAAAATCTACAAATTTCAGCTTCTAAATTAAATGATTCTTTATATAATTTACAAATACCTTCACCTAAATATTTGTACATAGCATAAGGTGAAGTAGCTGGGTTATGGTGTTTTGAGGATGAACCAGCATATACTACTTTAGCTTTAATAATATGAGCAAATTTACATACAGCTTCTGTTCCTGTTACATTTACTCTATAAGTTTCAGTTGGATTTTTAAATGATGGTTGTACTCTTGATTGTGCTGCTAAATGAAATATTATATTATAATCTTGATGAATCGTATCTATTTCTGTGATATCTCCTTTAAAATATTCACATCCCTTTATTTTAATATTACCTGTAGAATAATTATCTAAGGAATGTACAATATGTTTTTTATTTAATAATAATTTTATTAAATTTGAACCTATAAAACCAGCCCCACCTGTAACTAAGATTTTCATATATTTTATTCTGGTAATATCCCAATATACGAAAGAGCATCTATAAATCCACGTTCTTTGTCAAAAGATTTTAAATTTTCCATATCCATTTTATGTTTATAATACTCACCAGGTTTTCCTGGAATTGGATAATTTAATTTTTCATTTTCTTTAACTTCAATAGCTTTTACTGCAGCCCATGACCAGTTTTCAATATTACTACCATTTACAAATACCATTCCTAATTCTGGTTGGTTTACAGTGTTAGGGATCCAATACTGATCATTTTTATCTTTATATATTAAATCTTTATATAATTCAGGAAGTGCCATAAATTGCTGTTCCCAATATTCTTCTCCATCTTTCATTAATGTATTTGAAATAAAACCACAACCATAACAAACATAATTAGTAATTTTTTCATTTACTTCTTGTTTATAACAAGCATCTGATCCACATTTAAGGCATACTATTAATTCATCCATTATACTTTTTTTAATTTAGGTATTTTTAATTTAGGTAATGATAATTTTACTTCTTCAGGTAAATTTATATTATCCTCTAATATTGTGTTTATTTTAGCTTTCATATTTTCAAAAGCAAAATAAGTTCTACTAAAATAACCTTGTCTTTTTCCTTTTACTGCCCAATTTTTATAGTTATTATATACTTCTTTATAAGATCTATTTATTTCTCCAGAATTAGGTTGAAACCATTGAGATTCTTTAAGTAAAATATCACCCATTCCTGAAGAAGGATGTACATTAGTTAATTGTCCTTGTAATAATAAGTTAAAAGAAGGTTGTAAAAAATCTAACTGTCCAGACCACCCAGAACATATTATAGGTTTATTTGTTAAACTAAATTCTAATAATGGTCTACCAAATCCTTCACCTCTAGTATGAGAAACCATTGCTTTTACTTTAGGATGATTATATAATTCATTCATTTCAGAATTTGAAAAATCTCCATGTAAAATGTAAATATTAGGTAAATTACCATTACAAGTATTACGAATAGTGTTTAATCTCTTCATTACTTCTCTTCTATCCATATAGGATGAATTTACTGTTGATGTTTTTATAATTAAAGCTGGTTTTTGTTTTACATTTTTAAAGGTTTCATAAAAAGATTTTACAGTAACTCCCATATTTTTTCTATCTTCACCTAAATTACCATTCATCCAATGTCCAACAGCTAAAAAGGCAAATTTTTCAGGAATAGAATTAATATCTTTTAATAAATTTAATTCTTTAAACTCTGTTTCTTTAATAGGTTTATATATATTTAAATCAACTCCTTCTAATAATACTTCTATAGGTTTAGTTAACTCAATACTACCTATTTTTTGTTTATTTTTATCTAATTTCTCAAATTTAGATTGTAAAAATACTTGTTTCGAATGTTCTGATGATACAATGTTTAAATCCATTTTATTGCATCCTTCGATCCAAGGGGCAGCACATAAAGTAGTTTCAATCCCAGCAGTAAAACCTATATTAAATTTACCCACAGGAGTAAATTCATTTGGAACTGTAATTTGAGCCCAAATATCAGGTTGTGATGTTAATTGTTGTATTATGTGTTTTTGTAAAAAATCCCATTCAGGATTATTTTCTATAAACCCAAAAGCACAATTCCCCCACCTTTGCGGTACTATTTTAACATCATATTTATTTGATTCTATTATTGATTTAACTAAATCTCTTGATCTTGCTCCATAACCACTGTAAGTGTCAATTGGGCAACTTATAACAAATGTATTTTTCATTTAATAAATTAATTTATGTGGTAATATTCTTTTTTCAAAATCTGTATCTTTTAGAAATTCATATTTATCCCTTGGTTTCCAAGTTAAAAATAATTCTTCTAATCCTTCTATAACTCTATTAGACATATTTTCAGATGTAAATCCTGCTTCTTTACTTCGAGCCCAATCATATCCTTTTTTTCCAATAGTTTTTCTTTCTTCTTTTGACATTTTATACAATTTCATAATTTGATCTGTAGCATCATTAATATCATGATGATCATCATATATATAAGGGGTTGGAGGTGAACCTACTAATGTACTTGCTACTGTATAAACAGGTAAAGCCCATTCCCCATGTTTTTTATATCTACCACGATGGTTTGAAGGAAATTCACCATTAAACTCTATCCAATTACCATTTTCATCTTCAAAACGCATTTGGTCTTGCATTCCACCTGTAACAGCTGCAATAAATGGTTTTGCTGTTAACATAGCTTCAGTTAAAGATAATCCCCAACCCTCAGCATTTGATAATTGTATTACCCCATCGGAAGAATTATACATTAAATTCATTTCTTCTGTAGTTAATTTATTATCTAATATTTTTACATTACATTCTTCAGGGTCACAAAGATATTCTATTACAGCTCTTAAATCTGTACCGTGTTCAAATATACCTTCTGTTTTTAATGTTAATTGACATTTTTTAGCTTCTTCAGAAGAAAGTTGATCTATAAATAATCTATAAGCCATTATAATATTAGATACTTGTTTTCTTCTTATATTTCTTGAATTAAAAATTAAATGAAAATTATTATCAGGATTAAGTTGTATATTCTTTTTAAATTCTAATAATTTTTTATCATCATCTTCTAGAATTTGGAATTTATCAGAATTTAAACCATGGGGTATATATTTAAATATTTTATTTTTACCTTTATCTCCTAAAACTAATTTATTAATGTTAACAGTTTGTTTAGATATACCCATTAATAAATCACAAGATTCATAATATTCTTTATTATACATAGGAGCAGGATAATTATCCCAAATATTAAGATAAGTAATTGGAATTTTAGTTCTTATTTCATTTTCAGCATGAAATAACCATTCAAAATATCTAGGATCTGTAATTAAAAATATTGCATCTGGTTTTTCTCTCTTTAATACAGCCCTTAATACATTTATATCTCCATAACCTTTAGTAGGATATAAAATACAACTTGGGTCTGGAACATTAGGATTATTTTTCTTCATATCATCAGCCATATCTATTATCTTTCCCTGATCAGGATGTTCAACAGCTCCAGCCATTTGAACCCAATTATATTTATGTAATGTATTAATAACAATTTCTCTACCTATTTGGGCAACACCAGAATGAACTCTAATATCATCTGTGATAAGGAGGATTTTCTTTCTATCTTCTTTTTTAATATAACCTTCTTTCATTTTTATTTATTGA
>TARA_R110002049_G_scaffold20175_2_pt1 | contig 14159 bp, 16 predicted proteins | sample TARA_R110002049 | Tara Oceans TARA_R110002049 (sample SAMEA4396941) | marine metagenome | biome: Polar Biome; feature: [SRF] surface water layer (ENVO:00010504); material: water (ENVO:00002006), including particulate matter (ENVO:01000060) such as... | depth 5 m | reverse complement strand
GTGGGCGGCACGGAAAATAGCATTGAGCTGCTCACTGTCTGGATCGTCTACATCCAGCTCCAACAAGTGCTGCTCCATATCCGACAGGAGCTCTTCTGCTTCTTCAAAAAAGGTGTCAAAAAAATCCGCTATATCCATTCACCGCTCCACCCTTAACGTCGCTTTTATGAAAGTCTATGACAGGCTCAGGTCACTCTGGATTTTGTGCCTGCGGCTCGCCTTGTTGTATTGATTCAATTTGCGCTTCGGCTGAAGCTTCTAACCCTTCAGTTGAAGCATCTGGACCAGACTCTGGAACCATGATGGCTGGATTGCGGATCGCTTCGGCTATTTCGGGCAATAGCACTACGAGCTCTATACGGCGATTAATGGGGTCAGTTGGCTCAGTCTCAGGTAACAGTACGCGGTCTGCAAAGCCTGATACGCGAAGCAATTGACCTGGGTCAAACCCGCCGGCAATAAGCTCTCGACGCGACGCGTTAGCGCGATCATTAGAGAGCTCCCAGTTGCTATAGCCGCTATAGCCTCCCGCATAGGGAACGCTATCGGTATGGCCACTGATACTTAGTTCATTGGGTAGCTCGTTAAGTAGTGGCGCGATAGTGCGCAGTAGACTGCGCATATAAGGCGCGACTTGGTCACTACCCAACTCAAACATGGGCCGCTGATCTGTATCTAATAACTGTATACGAAGCCCTTCTCGAGTTAGGTCAAAGCGCATCTGAGAGCGCAACTGGCGTAGTTCGGGATCTCGCTCGATTGCTCGCTCGATACGCTCTTGCACATTCATAAAGAAGCGTCGATCCTGCGAACTAGGGCGAGAGCGCTGAAGGCTATCAATCATTGCCCGCTCCCCATCGCTATGAGTGGGATCCGGCCCACCGCCAGGAATCGCACTGGTACTACCCGAACGATCGCCCCCCGTAATGGCGCTAATCAGTGGGGTACTGAAATACTCTGCTACTCCCCTGCGCGTCTCTTCACTGGAAACGCTCAAAAGCCATAGCACCAAAAAAAAGGCCATCAGAGCAGTCATAAAATCTGCTAGAGCAATTTTCCAAGCACCGCCGTGATGGGCGTGGACGACTTTTTTGCGTCGAATGACGATTGGACGCTTGTCACCCCCCTTACTCATGCGTTACCGGCCTTTTTTGCATCTTTCACATACTCTTCAAGCTCTATAAAGCTCGGGCGCTCGGCAGCAAAGAGTGCCTTACGGCCAAACTCAACGGCCAACTGCGGCGCGTAACCGTGTAAGCTTGCAAGCAATGTAATGCGAATACACTGCAGCATTTTTTCGGCTTCTTTAGCCTGCCTTTCGATGTAGCTAGAGAGCGGGCTAACAAAGCCATAGCCCAGCAAAATACCCAAAAAGGTGCCCACTAGCGCTTGGCCGATCATTACGCCCATCTGAGCCGGCGTAGCATCGGCATAGGTGAGTGTTTTAACGACCCCCATCACCGCCGCCACAATGCCGAAGGCAGGCATGGCATCGCCGACTTTGGCGATGGCATCAACGGGGATATGGGCTTCCTGCTCGAAGACTTCAATTTCATGTAGCATCAGCTCATCGATTTCCATGGGCTCCATACCGCCGCTTACCATTAACCGCAGGTAGTCCGTCAGGAAATTCATGATGTGGGGATCGGCTAATACCGTTGGATGTTCTTGAAACAGAGGGCTCTCTTGCGGGTTCTCAATATCGCGCTCAATGCCAAGCATGCCCTCACGACGAATTTTGGACAGTAGCTTGTACTGCAGCGCCATGAGCTCCATATAAAGCGCTTTGTTATATTTTTTCGCCCGTTTGAGCCGCGGCAGAATTTTAAACGTTGCTTTGATCGCTTTGCCATTGTTGGCAGCTATAAATGCGCCGACCCCCGCACCGCCAATGATGAGTAGCTCTAGCGGTTGGTAGAGAGGGCCTAAACTGCCGCCTGCCAGTACATAGCCGCCAAATACAGACAGCAATACAATCACATAGCCTAGAGGTATCAGCACAAGCAAGGTCCTTGCGGTATTCAGTATTAAGTAAGGGAACCAAAACTTAGCCACCTGATCTGATGATTAAGCAATGTTCCATCCAAAGCACAATTTAGTCCCATTATACTAGGGCTAAGCTGCTGTTTAATGAAAAAGTACCATTGGCTTTTGCGGCTATCTACGCCGTTACACTCATATTTTATTATTAAGTATCTATCCCTACGTCTTATACCTTAATTACAGCTAACGGGCGCGTAGAAGATTGAGTTGTTACATTTTTTCACTATTCTCCTGCTGTGCTTTGCGTGTTTTCCCCGCCCGTGAAGGTGGTTGGCATATGCCACATACATAGTGCTGAGCAGGGCTATGCGCATGCGCCACAAACTGCCCGGTGCAACGCGTACATTGATTGCGCTGTAGCAAGTCACTTTCAAAAAACCGTACTAACGTCCAAGCGCGCGTCAACCCAAGCACCGGCTCCACCTTTTCCAACGACATTTGCTCGTCATAAAGCCGATATGCTTTAACGAAGGCATCAATTCGTTCACAACCTGCGGTCTCTTTTAGGCTGATGTAAATGTTGAAAAACAGCGACGAATGAACGTTGGGTAGCCAAGTAATAAACCAATCAGTAGAGAACGGCAGCATCCCCTTGGGGGGCGACATGCCCCGCACTTCCTTATACAGCTTGATCAAACGCGTGCGGCTTAATTCCGTTTCTGTTTCCAGCACCTGCAAGCGCGCGCCCAGCTCAATCAATTCGATTGCCAGTTGCACTTGGTGCATTTCATCGACCAAGCTTTTCTGGCTCACTTCACTTCTCCTGACGGCATTGGCTCAAATGGTTCACTAGCCAGCAGCAGCGAAGCATGGAGCCCAGCCAAGCCCTGGTCACGAGGGTTGTCAGTGAGTTGGCGCAGACGATCGGCACTCGTTTGACTGAACCGGCACAATAGCTGGCTGGTGCGTGCCAGCTTGGTAAGCTGACGAGCATTGAGTGACACAAGTAGCTCGGCAACCTCGCTATCTATTTTCAGGCGAAACATGGCGGCCTCGCGATCTTCATCAAGCAAGCGCTGCGCCAGAAGTAAATAAGCTAAATTTATTTCCTGAATTTCATCGAGAAAGTTGGTTTGACTCATGATGTCCCATTAAATGACTCAGGCGCGATATGTTGACCATTGTACTGGCGCCATTAATGACTTTTTATTACCTATCCTCATGGTTGCATACAACGTCTGTAATTGGCTACTCAGGCATTTCACGATGACTTAGCCCTTCTTCTGAAAGCTCAAACACCCATACCAAGAGTTCCGCGACAATTTGATAGAGTCCAGCGGGGATTTCCGCGTCCAAATCTAGCTGCATTAATAGCGCTACCAGCTCGGGCGCATCGTGTACATAAATACCCTGGCGTTGAGCCTCTGCCATAATGCGCTCGGCCAGATCTCCATAGCCTTTCGCCACAACACGAGGGGCGCGGTCATTCTCTTGGTAAGCCAGCGCAACAGCTTGACGACGACGCTCACCCGGCGTGTCCATGGGCTACCTCCGCTTCGACATGACGTGCGCGAAGCTGCACTTTCTGTAAGTCTAAAGCACCCAGGCGCTTCTCTAACGCTGGTAAACCAGCATTAATTCGTTGATGGGCCTCTGTGCTTTCAGTGGTGAAGTCGATACTCAGCACATTTCGGTAGAGCCATAACGAAGCATTGAACGACCCCAAGTTAGGAACGTCTAGCTGCATATCTGAGCGCCAACCACCCTCTGGCTCACCCTCTTGCTGCTTGTTCTCTTGCCCCTCTTCACGAGCGGGCAAATTAATCACTAAGGCCATAAAAATACCTGCCCAAACATCGCCTTCCCAGCGAATAGTGGGCATCACCAACATCTCAAGCTGCTGACGCACTAGGCTCTGTAGGCTTTCATGCACGACATCCCGCGCTGGACGGTTAGCTATCAGCTCAGTCACTTCCCTTGCGTGACTTAGATCTACTCTTGCTGGATTACTCTCAGGCGCTGAACTGGGCATAGCAGCTGAAGGCGCCTGGGTAGCCGCACCTGGTGAATTCATAAGCGGAGCAGCCGCCACTAAATTCTGCCGAGGCGCCAAGCCATTTTCTTGAGTCACCGGTACTAACGGCACGTTAGGCAGGATAGTTACCCCTTGCCCAGCCGCTTGAGCCCCCGGCGTGACCAATGGTGCTAATCCCGTTAACCCATTGGTCACGCCCAGCCCAGCGGGCAATAAGGGTGCCAAAGCGCGCGGCCCAGGCTGCATTTGTGGTTCATTCATTAATTGTTGACGGGTACCCGCACCCTGGAACCACCGCTTTAAATGCGACTCGTAGAACAGCCCGCTGTCGCGGATGCTCGCTTCTAAGCGGGTCGCGACGGCGCTGACTCCGGGCGCTTCTGGGCTGGCGAAAAGAGGTGCTTCGGGTCGCATGACGGAGGGAGGCGCTGGAAAACGCAGTAGCACGTCAGCAATAGTCCGTGCGGCGGGGCTAAAATGGGTTTGAGTTGACCCAGGCGGAGAGGGCAGCGGCTCGCCGCGGGGTAACGCTCTTCCTCCATCAAGAGGGAGGGGCAAGCGCTTTAAATCGTTCAACGGTGTCGCTGGCGCTCTTCCATCCAAATTAGCGTCACGCATCACAGCACGTGGCCCTTCTCCAGGTGCAACGGGCTTCACTGGCTGATCTAACGCCCGCTGCAGCGACACCTCCCCTTGTCGCCCTAGCACTTGGTGCAAGAGCGTATCAATGAGAGGTGTAATACCGCTCACGATGTCCCCGTAGCATCAGTATCATCCGCGGCATAGGGCGCCGCCGCGCCCTGCTGGGGCGCATAAGCTCGATGCAAGTCGCGCTGACGTTGCGACACCCCAATTAGCTTACCCAGCTCATCTCGACGTGCCACCAAGCGACGCCGGATATCAACATCATGCTCAAGTATGTTCTCAAGCAACTCTGCCTTTCGTTGTTGGGCAGCACCGTCAAGCAGCACGGTCGCATCCAACTCACGCAGTTGCTCCACTAACACAACATAGTTGGTACGTTGGTCAATGAGCTCGGCCCATTGCTCAGCATTGGCAAGTTCATGCATGTATTCAACGCTGCTCAATAGCGCTTCGTAGCTAGCAAGCAATGACTGTTGAGCATTTTGGTCACAAGCGGTGGTAGAAGCTAACATTATTGCCTCACGCGCTCTGCTGTTGGCCAATATCGCGCCACGCTGAGCCAATATCTTCAAGCAAACGCTCGGCTTGATTTAAGCTCTCTTCATCGTTACGCAGATTAGCCGCCAACAGCAAGCGTACAATATAGTCATACAACGACGCTAAGCGCTCGGCAATTTCTCCACCTTTCTCCTGATCGAGCGCGGCGGCGAGACCGTTATTAACGATATCAAGCGCTTTTGATATCGATTTTCCTTTCTCAGCTATATTGCCTGCCTGCATATGAATGCGGGCAGCGCGAATAGCCGCTTGAGCGCCGTCAAATAACATCACAATAAGCTGATGCGGGTCTGCCGACATCACTCCGCTTTCTACGCCGATACGCGCATAAGCATTAGCTCCACGCCCATAGGCGGCGCCACCGCGAGAGTAAGTCATAAGCGGAACTCCTGTGCGTGGTTTGGTTATCACCTATAGCGGGGAACCACGAAGATTAAAAGATATAAAACAGCCAACTGCACGCTGCTACTGTTAACTATCGGCGCGAACCAGAGGGACTTTAACGTCTCGCAATGCTTTTTTTACCCAGACCTATTTAACGGCAACGAACGGCTAACCATTCACTAGCGCTTTTACACTTTCAGGTAGAAACAGCGATTTCGCCTACCGTTCGCCCAAGCCGCTCAGTGACATCATCCTTTACTATCACCCCTACATTGTCACGCATGGGCGGCTCAGCTTGCGGTGCAAGCAACACCTCGGTGGGATTGCCCTTTGCATCTAGGCGCAATATCCAACCCTGTTGCTGGCTGGAAAAACGAGCCAGCGAACCCACAGGTAGCCCCTTGAAATGCTCGATATAGCGCTTGATCCAACGCATATCGAATTGATGTGGATGCTGTAATAAATGCCGATAAATTTGCTGTACCGTTTTAGCGGGACGATCAGCGCGATCACGCCTCATCGCCTCGACCACATCAACAACAGCACTGGCTTTAGCTAACTCACTGAGCTCAGCCCCACCTAGCCCCCCAGGATAACCACTGCCGTCCATTCGCTCATTAATCCCACCAATAACGGCCTGCACAATCGCCACTGACAGCCACTGACAGCCGTGCAAGCGATCTAACAGCAACTGGACATGCTCGCTGACTACTTTTCGATGACTTGCCTCGAAATGCGGCGCCTTAAACAACACCTGGGGAACCAGCGCCTTGCCAAGATCATGAATAAGACCACTGGCGACAATAGCTTTGCGCAATTCGTGCGGCATACTAGCACCCACAAAATCAAGCAAATGGATGGCCACTGCAATACCGTGCCGTACCACCAAAGGTTCTGGATATAAGCAGCGGGAGGCAAACAGTAAGGCCTCACGGTCCTCATCATGAAGATCCAATATTCGATCAGCATAACGAGAGAGCTGGCGCCCATCGATATCACTGCCTTGCTGCAATGATAGTAGCTGCGCATCTAAATAGGCGGCTACCTTTACCAGTCGTCGCGCCATCGGCGTGGCGTAACGCTTAACATCTCGTCGCCCCAGTAGCTCATTCGCGCCAGAACGCTTATTCGGCAATGCAAACAGTGGAGAGGGCTGGCGCTCGTCCTGTTGCTCTTTGTTATAACGGGCAGCCTCACGTTCAATTTCACACACAAAATACCAAATTTGGCGCTCTTGCTCCGCGCTGCATTCAACGAAGTTAAAACCAACACGCAGCAGGTGACGTTCAGCATCTGTTTTTTGATGTCGGGCATCGCCAAGCACTTCAAAATAAGTGCCATCAGGGAAGGTAAACGCCAACTTTAGCGAGTTAGCAGCTTCTGCCAATAGACCACTGGCCGCCAACGGCAACTCAAGCTGGCAGCCGTCTTGGGAAAGGTCTTTTAGCTCGCCAGCCACCTCGGCATCCCCCTCTCCTAAGCTGGCCGCCACCACCATCCCCATACGCAACTCGGCGCGAAATGATTCACGGCGCTGAAGTACGTCTAACGTCGCAGGATAATCACTGCAACACAAAAAACGCCCACCGGCATGGCGCGTCTCCGTCAAGTGCAAGAGAGGTGTCTGAACCACTTTTCCCTGAGCCTGCCCGCGCAAGTAGAAAGCAGCACCGCCCTGTAAGTGGTGAAGCAAATAATCAACCGAGGAGAGATCCATCACCAAGGTTTGGTCCCGATACTGCTCCATCAACACAATAGGTTCTGGACGCGCATCATCGGTGGCGAGACACAGGGATACTCCGCCCGTTTCAATTAGCGCGTTCAGCAGAGACTCAATCACCGTTGTGCTTGCTATTGTTTCAAACTCATCCTGCTGCGCTGCCATGCTCGCCTCACTTACTCTTATGCGTTAATTAGTTCACCGCAAAGCGCCGAAGCATAGCAGATGCCAACAGCGGGGCGTATGCACAAAAAGCCATCATTCCTATGCTTATTAAAAGGGCTATAGAAGCAGAGGCAGAAGAACATGTATGTATCTAGCACTTGCACCAACAAACAGACACCACCCACCCCGGCGCAGCATAAAGTTTTTCTGCGCCATGCCGATAAAGAGGTAGAGGCGTATATTGATAAGTAAAAATCCAAGCTGAAGCCGCCGTTTCTCGCTGTTGCACCACAACCGGTTGCCAAAGCTAACTAAAGAGGAATGTGCCCCATGAGTTCATTACCCACTACTGAAGCAACCAAGCCGCTGACCTCGGCTCTCACCAACCTAAACCCAGGACAACGGCTAGAAAACACGCTGGCCCAGCTAGCGCCAACGAACGTCCAAATTAAAAATGTCGGCCAAGACGAACGAGAAATCTCGGCTGGCGAACTCATCGAACCCATTCAACGCATTAACGAAGTGATGCGCCCACGCGGCTTAGAGTTTGAGTTAAGCGAAGAGACATCACGCGTCATTACACGAGTGATTGATCGAGAGTCTGGAGACGTAATACGCCAAATTCCCGCAGAAGAAGTGCTAAAAATTGCTGAGCGGCTAGAGGCAATGCAAGGACAGATCATCTCTTTGGAAGCCTAAATCTCTACACTTGCATGTTCATAACATCACGATATGCAGACACTAAGCGGTTGCGAACCTGAAGCCCCATTTGAAAAGCAACGCTGGCTTTCTGCATATCGACCATCACATCGTTGAGCTGCAAGTTAGGGTCACCCGCCTGGAAAGCCATCGCCTGGCTGTTAGCCGTCTGCTGAAGACGGTTAATACGCTGAATGGAAGCCTGTAATTCACCACCAAACCCGCCGTGCCCTACCGCTGTTGACGCCTGAGCACCGCTGAGAGGCTGCGTGGAGGCCGCCTGAGTTGCCAAACCTTGCATTTGCTGTAGCGCAGCCTGTATTGCGGGAGTGCTCATACGCTTACCTCGATTCGCAAAAAAGAACTAATGCAAAAAGCCTAACACTGAAGCGACTCACCTCATACGGACAAATGCGCATAAAAAGCGAAGCTTATCCCTCCTTTAGGCTGGACTAGTCACCGGATAATGGCGTCCATCACAATTCCGCTTCATCTTTTTGGCGGATAACCGCGATCGACGGATATAGCCTATGCCTTCTTTGGTGATGCGCCTGGGCCGACGCCAGTTTTGCCTGCCCCTTTGGAGGGTCGCATGAGCGAAACCGGTGCAACGGCAGGCCGTCAAACTAGTACGAATCAAGCCGCCCCTCGCAGTGGCGGCACAGCTAATGGAAATGCCGAACGCGACACCACCAGCGACTCGGCCTTCGGGCGTACGCTGAAGCAGCTGCGTGGCAATCCATTGGTGGCGCTACTCATTGCCGGTGCCGCCTCTATTGCCATTGTGGCAGCCCTCTTCATGTGGGCAAGCAGCCCCGAGTACCGCGTTCTTTATAGCAATCTGAGCGAATCCGATGGCGGAGGCATCATCAACGAGCTTGATGCCCGCGGCATTCCCTATCAGTTCAGCGAGGGCGGCCAAGCATTAATGGTGCCTAGCGACCAAGTCCACACCTTGCGCTTGCAACTCGCTGAACAGGGCCTTCCTCGCGGTGGCAATTTGGGTCTGGAACTGATGGATAGCCAGGCGTTTGGGATTAGCCAATTTGCTGAGCAGATTAATTATCAACGCGGCCTGGAAGGCGAGCTGGCACGCTCAATTGAATCACTAGGGCCAGTAGAAGGCGTTCGCGTCCACCTCTCAATGGCCAAACCATCGGTGTTTATTCGTGATCGTGAACCCGCGAAAGCATCCGTGGTACTGACCCTATTACCCGGCCGCGTGCTGGGTGAAGGGCAAGTTAGCGCTATCGTCCACATGGTCTCAGGCAGCGTCCCTGACCTTGCCGCTGAAGACGTCACCGTGGTTAATCAGGATGGTCGCTTGCTGTCTGCCGAAACAGGCAGCGGAAACGATCTCGATGGTTCGCAGCTTGAGTATATTGTCGAAGTTGAGCGCTCTTATCAGCAGCGTATTGAACATATCTTAACGCCCATTTTAGGTCGCGATAATGTACGTGCCCAAGTTGCCGCACAAATAGACTTCTCACAACGCGAGGAAACGTCTGAACGCTACGGCCCCAATCAGCCGCCAAACGAAGCTGCCGTGCGTAGCCGCCAGCTAAGCCTTGCCTTTGATGGCGAAGACCCATTGGCCACTGGCATTCCGGGCGCGTTAAGCAATTCACCGCCAGGCACCCTGCCCTCCCCTATCAATCAACCAGCGGAAGAGGACGACCCAGAAGGTGACGGTCAGCAAGAGGACGTGCCCCCTGAAGCGCTGCGCAACTTACGCCAAGACGACGTTATCAACTACGAAGTTGATCGCAGCATTGAGCATGTCCAGCACCGTCTTGGCCAGATAGAGCGCCTATCGGCGGCAGTGGTAGTGAATTACCGCACAGAAATGAATGACGAAGGCGAGTGGGTAGATGTTGCCCTAACGGACATTGAGATCGCTCAAATTGAGCGCCTGGTTCGTCAAGCAATGGGCTTCTCACAGCTTCGTGGCGATGAGGTAGAAGTCGTCAATTCACCCTTCGCGCGCAGTGTCGATGAAACCGCTGACGTCGCGTGGTGGCAGCAACCCAACAATCTATCAATAGCCGCCACTGTAGGTCGCTACTTGCTGGTTGCGCTGGCCATCTTATTGCTTTACCTACTGATTTTGCGCCCCTTAATTAAGCGCTATACCCAATCCCCGGTTATGGCAACTGCGGTACCTGGCGGCACGTTGACCGCGAGCGTAGGCGACGAAGATGGCGAAGAGGGTGAAGAGTCCTCTGATGAGGGCGATGAGACCTATGCTAAGCCCAAGCGGCGGCGTAAGACCTCACTTTATGAGCATAACCTCAATGACCTGCGTGAAATGGCTCAAGAAGACCCCCGCATGGTCGCGATGATCATTCGCAGCTGGATGAATGCTAATGAGTAGTACAATTGCTGAAATGAACGGCGCCCGAAAGAGCGCCATTTTATTACTTGCACTTGATGAGGACAGCGCCGCTGAGGTCTTTAAATTCCTCGGCGCGAATGAAGTGCAAGAAATCAGCATGGAGATGGCCCGCCTGAATCAGGTCTCCCATGAAGACATGAAAGCGGTACTCGAAGCTTTCCATAAGGAAACCGAAGACTTTGTAGCGCTTAACCTGAATTCAAGCGACCACATTCGATCGGTGTTGACCAAAGCACTGGGCAGCGAACGCGCCACCAGCCTGATCGAAGATATTCTCGAAACAACGGGCGGCAACTCTGGCATCGACGCACTCAACCTCATGGAAGCCTCCATGGTGTCTGAGTTGATTCGCGACGAGCATCCGCAAATTATTGCGACTATTCTGGTTCACCTGGATCGCCATCAAGCTGCTGATATCCTCGAGCTATTTGAAGAAAAACTACGCAACGATGTCGTTCTCAGGATTGCCACCTTTAGCGGCGTTCAGCCCGCTGCCTTACAAGAATTGACCGAAGTGCTTACTAGCATGCTCGATGGCCAGAACCTCAAGCGCAGCAAAATGGGCGGCGTAAGAACAGCGGCCGAGATTCTTAACTTGATGAACTCTTCTCAAGAAGAGACCGCCATCGAAACCGTTCGCTCTCACAGCGAAGATTTGGCACAGAAAATCATCGACGAAATGTTCCTGTTCGAGAATCTGCTCGACCTCGACAACCGCGCCATTCAAATGGTACTTCAGGAAGTCGATACCAACTCGCTGGTGGTGGCCCTTAAAGGTGCTCAGGACGCCTTGGTGGACAAATTCCTGCGCAATATGTCGCAGCGCGCCGCTGATTTAGTGCGTGAAGATATGGAGGCCCGCGGCCCCATCCGCGTTTCTCAAGTGGAGACCGAGCAGAAAGCCATTTTGCAGGTTGTGCGGCGCTTAGCAGATTCAGGTGAAATTGTCCTAGCAGGTGGAGATGATGAGTATGTCTAATACTCACTCGCCTAAATTTGACCGCCATGGCGATTGGCGCCGCTGGCAAATGGATGAGCTGGCCACCACGGCTGAGCGCGTTGCTGATGGCGAGGTACCCACGGCTCACCAGCGCAAGGTACAGGCGGCGCAAAAGGCAGCCGAACTGGCGCACCAGCGTGAAGAGAAAGAACGCCAGGAAATCCATGACCGTATTCGTCTGGAAGCGGAAGAAGAAGGCTATAAGGCAGGCTTTGAACAGGGCCACAAAGAGGGAATGGAAAAAGGCTTGTCAGAAGCCGCTGAGCAGGCACAAGTGGAGTTACAAGAGCAAGTTCGGCTAACCGTTACCCCGCTACAAAGCCTTGCAAAGCAATTCTCTGATGCATTAGAACGCATTGATGACACCATCGCCCATGACTTGGTTGAGTTAGCGCTTGCGACCGGCAAACAGCTTGCCAGTGATGCCCTGCAGGAAACGCCTGAGCAGATTTTAGCAATTGTGCGCGAACTTCTGCACACCGAGCCGCCCTTGGTAGGTCAGCAGCGCTTGTGGCTCAACCCCAATGATCACACCTTGGTTGAAGAGCACTTAGGTAATGAACTTAGGGCCGCTAACTGGAAGCTGCAACCCGATGATCAACTTGCCCGTGGCGGCTGCCGGGTCACCAGTGCCCAGGGTGAAATAGACGCGACTTTCGAAAGTCGCTGGCAGGCCATTCAAGCTCAGTTGCGCAAACGCGGTATTAATTCACCACCACCTTCTAACGTCCCCTCATCCTAGGCACATACGCTATGGCAGATACCACCTGTCCCCATCAACATCGCTGGAACAAGGCAGTGCGACGCACCCAGCAGCGCGTCAGCCATTTGCCGCATTACCGCAATAGCGGTCGCGTCATCCGCGCGACAGGTATGGTGATCGAGGTGGTCGGACTGCGGGTGGCTGTCGGCAGCGCATGTCGTATTGAATTACCGGGCAGTGACGGTCGCTTGGCCGACAGTGACAAACACGCCGAAGCCGAGGTGGTCGGTTTTGCCGGTGACAAACTGTATTTAATGCCGCTAGAAGAGGTTTCCGGGTTAATGCCTGGCGCACGCGTTTCCCCATTGGATGAAGGCGGTAGTAACAGCGCACGGCGATTCCCAATAGGCGAAGATTTGCTAGGCCGCGTGCTTGATGGCAACGGCAACCCGCTTGATGATCGCGAAAACATAGAAGAAACGCCTCGTGCAACACTCAGCACGCCCTCTCTTAATCCCCTTTCACGCGCCCCTATTGAAGAACAGATAGATGTCGGCATCCGCGCGATTAATGCGCTGTTAAGCGTAGGGAGAGGGCAACGGATGGGGCTTTTTGCAGGTTCAGGGGTAGGTAAATCGGTGCTGTTAGGGATGATGGCTCGCTATACCAAGGCCGATGTGATTGTAGTTGGCTTGATTGGTGAACGGGGCCGTGAAGTACAGGACTTTATCGACAATATTTTAGGCCCGGAAGGTCGGCGGCGTGCCGTCGTGGTGGCTGCCCCCGCTGATACCTCGCCACTGCAACGCTTACAGGGCGCGGCTTACGCAACCCGCCTAGCGGAAGGCTTTCGCGATGAGGGCCGTAATGTGCTGCTGATTATGGATTCGCTGACTCGCTATGCCATGGCCCAGCGGGAAATTGCCCTGGCTATCGGTGAGCCGCCCGCCACCAAAGGCTATCCGCCGTCAGTGTTTGCAAAATTACCTAGTTTAGTAGAGCGCGCTGGCAATGCTGAACGTGGCGGCGGCTCGATAACGGCGTTTTACACCGTCCTAACGGAAGGCGACGATCAGCAGGATCCGATTGCCGATGCTGCTCGCGCCATTTTAGACGGACACATTGTGTTATCAAGAACATTAGCAGAAGCAGGACACTATCCTGCCATTGATATTGAAGCGTCCATCAGCCGGGCGATGACCTCGATCACCGCTCCTGAGCAACTCCAGGAAGCGCGTGTTTTCAAGCAGTTGTTTTCGCGCTACCAGCGTAACCGGGACCTTATCAGTGTCGGTGCCTATAGCCCTGGTCACGACCCACAGCTCGACGAAGCGGTGAATCGCTTTCCGTCGCTGGAACGTTTTCTGCAGCAAAATATTAATGAGAGCGCATCGCTTGCAGATTCTCGCCAAGCGCTGCACTCACTGGTGGGAGGGCGTACATGAGTACATCGCAACTCGAAATGCTAACCGACTTAGCCAGAGGCACACGCGACCAAGCGGGCAAAGTACTGGCGCAAGAGCGACAAACAGAACAGCAAACGTCCGCTCAGCTACAGTCGTTGCTGAGCTACCGAGCCGAGTATGCTGAACGATTGCAGAAAGCGATGCGCGATGGCATTGATCCTGCCACCATGTACAACTATCAACAATTTCTGGCCTCGTTGGATGCAGCCCTAAGCCGTGCCCGGCAAGCGTTAGCGGCACAGCAGGCAAGCGTTCAGCAGAGTCAAAAGAACTGGCAACAAGAGCAGCGCAAGCTCTCTTCCTACGATACACTGGCGTCGCGTCGACTGTTAGAAGAGCACCGCCGCAGCGAGCGTCATGAACAAAAAACTAACGATGATCTGGTGACTAGCCGTTTGGCTCGTCA
>TARA_R110002049_G_scaffold182485_3_pt1 | contig 14165 bp, 8 predicted proteins | sample TARA_R110002049 | Tara Oceans TARA_R110002049 (sample SAMEA4396941) | marine metagenome | biome: Polar Biome; feature: [SRF] surface water layer (ENVO:00010504); material: water (ENVO:00002006), including particulate matter (ENVO:01000060) such as... | depth 5 m | reverse complement strand
CGCGCCGTTCCGGCAAGTGCGGTCTCGATCGGCGATTCATGCCGGCACTGCGCACGGCTTGTTCCAGCCTACTTGGTTCGCGACCACTTAACGGTATTAGCGGGCCTATTCCTCGCTTTCACCAGCCAATAGCGCTGCCAGCTTGCTGTCGTCGGCGGCCGCGATCCAGCGCAAATCAACGACAAGCTCTTCGCCGTCGACCCGCGCAATCACCGACGGAATTTCTTCTCGCAGATCTTCGGACCACTTTTCGGCGGACCACGACTGGTGCCGAAGGCGAACTTGTCGGGAGGGCAGTCGCCAGCGGCCGTTTGCGGTGATCCGAGCCTCCTCGGCGGCAACGTGACAATGCTGAATCAAGTCGGAACCACTTAACCGCGTGGCCATCCGCTCGGCTCGTGCGCGCAAGTTCTCTTCGTTCGTATCCAGCAGTGCCAAGACCGGAATGTTGTCGGCCGATGCAGCCGCCGTTTCGATCGCAACTGACATCATCGTCTGCGTTGCCTCGTTGGCCTGCAGTGCCGGCCAGACGGGGCTGTCGGTAATCGCCTGGATGATTTCTTGACGACCGACCAGCAATCCGCACTCGGGCCCACCGCAGACGCCACCACCATTGATCATCACAACGTCGGCTCCTTGGGTCAGGATCGCTTCGACCGACGGGATCTCTTCGTGCGCGGTTCTCGTGAAAGTCGCTACCGGCAACACGACCGCTTGAATTGCGTCACGATCGCCGAAATCCAGTATTTCCACCGGATAGGTTCCGCCATCGGCCCAGACAACGCAAAACGATTCGAATCCGTCAAAGTCGTCCGTGGTCGCCTTCTCCACTCCGCCGACTTCCTGAACGACCGGCAGCAGTGTTCCGAATGCTTCTGGCAGCGGGACACCACCGGGCAGCCGCACCGCGTGGCTGCGATGCACCACGATCGAACGATGCTCGACCAACATCGAAAACGCCGTCAGCGCTGCGGGAAAGTTGTTCGCGATCGCGATCGAGTAGTCACCGCCGACGGGCAAATTGCGTTGCAGTCGACGCAGCATCCGTTCGCTTGCGGCGGGTCCGCTGACACAATCGCCGCGCATGATGTCGACGCCAGCGCTGATTGCTTCGTCACAAATCGGCACACCATCGCCAAATAAGTGCTGCAACGTACCACTGGCATTCAGCACGGGGACAGCGATCGCGGTGTGCTTGCGCGACCAACGCTGGACACTTTTCTTGCCCGCATCGGCGCTTCGCATCACGGCGTCGATTCCGCGAGCGGCCGTTTGCGGCAAATCTTGCAGGATCTCTGTCGCTTGTTGCTTCAACTTGTCTAACGTTTCCGCGTCGCCCGCTTTACGAGCGACGTCGGTCAAGCCGCGACGGAGAAGTTCGATGGTCCACGGCGGAAGCGCCATAACAGACTCGCCTTATATCAGAGCACGTCAAATGATTGATCAAAGGATCCATCATCGTCGCGAGCCGAATGTGAGGCAAGGCAGCAGCGAATGCGTCGGGAACAATTCCATCAAAGAAGATCCCTCGCCGCACTCAAACATGCCGAATTCGAAAATGCCGAAATCAGGGACTCAGCTTGTTTTGTCCCAGGAAGTCGGTCACGGTCGTCGGACGAGCTTCTTCGGGCTCGGGGCCTTGAAACAGCGAGGCGAAGAAACCCGGTGATTTTTCTTCGGGCTTGTCAGTGGTATCGCCGCCAAAGGGGCGCCACGAAGCCATTTTCATGGGATTCAACGCTTCCTTGGTTTTGGTCCAACTGCTCGACGCGGTTTTCGAAACCTCCGTCACCAAGCCGTCTTTCTTTTCGACGATCCGCTGCTTTTCGTCCTGCCCCGGCAGAACGGACTTCAGGCTCGGCATGCTCGGTGCACTGAATTTTGGCATCTCGAATTTTGGCATTGTCCAATTGGCCGGGTTCAAACCTTGGGCCAGCCGCGAAAACGGCCCTTCGGCTTCGGGCGATTGAGCGGAAACGAGGTTCGGGGTCCCCATCAGTCCGATAGAAACGGCCAAACAGAGTGCTAATGCGCGAGTCGTAAAACCCATTGGTTCATCCTCATACAGAATCTCAGGGGTAATGCTACCTGGTTTGATGCTTGCTATCGCAATTTGAGCCGTCCCGTGGCAAGCCCAGTTTTGTCATTCATTCTGTTTCACGACTCGATAATTTTTCACACCGATCTACCCGCCCTCTGTTGATCTGCCTACTTTCGATATCATCACGGCAGACACCGATTCATTTCGCTTAACCCACCCGATCCATGAAAACTGACGAGCTACGCGAAAAATACCTCGCTTTCTTTGAATCCAAAGGCTGTGTTCGCAAACCCAGCGACGTGCTGGTCCCGACATGGGATCCCTCCGTCCTGTTCACGCCCGCGGGCATGAACCAGTTCAAGGATCATTTTCTGGGCAAAGTGAAACTGGACTTCACACGGGCAACGACTTGCCAAAAATGTCTCCGCACCGGCGACATCGAAAACGTTGGTCGCACCGCATTTCACCACACGTTCTTTGAAATGCTGGGCAATTTCAGTTTCGGCGACTATTTCAAAGAAGAGGCCATCCGCTGGGCTTGGGAGTTCTTGACCGACAAGAAGTGGTTGGGCATCGATCCGCAGCGCCTAAGCGTCACCGTCTATAAGGATGACGATGAAGCTTACGGATTGTGGCGAGATAAAATTGGCGTGCCCGATATTCGCATCACGCGGATGGACGAAGACGAGAACTTCTGGCCCGCGTCAGCCCCGAGCGAAGGCCCGGACGGTGTCTGCGGACCCTGCAGCGAGATTTACTACCACTTGGAAGACGGCAGCGATGTTGAAATTTGGAACCTTGTCTTCACCCAGTTCAACCGCGTGGGCGATCCGCCCGACAACTTGAAACCGCTGCCCAGCAAGAATATCGATACGGGGATGGGCCTCGAGCGGACGGCCAGCGTCTTGCAAAACGTTCCAACCAATTTCCATATCGACAATCTATTCCCCATCGTGCAGGCCGCCTCGGATGTTGTCGGCGTGAAGTACGAATACGAAAGTGACAACGGGCGTCGCTTGCGGCGTATCACCGATCATGCCCGCGCCTGCGCATTCGCGATCCACGAAAATGTGTACCCGGGTCCCAAGGACGCTAAGTATGTCGTCAAGCGGTTGATTCGCCGCGCCGTCTTGGACGGTTATCAAATGAGTCTGCGCGAACCGTTCCTGTACAAATTGGTGCCCGCCGTGGCGGAAGCATCCCGCGCCGCTTATCCCGAACTTGGTGAAACGCTTAAACGTGTCGCCGACGTGATCGAATCAGAAGAAAAAGCATTCTTCGGCACCATCGATGGCGGCATGCGTCGCATCGAACAACTGTTCGAACAAATGCGGGACGAGTCGGCCGTGATGGTACCCGGCAGCGAAGCCGCCGAATTGAACACCACGTACGGTGTGCCGCCTGAATTGGTGCAAACGCTTAGCGCCGAACAAAACTTTACCTTTGATTGGGCCGGCTATCGCGAGGCCATGGACGAACACGCACGGGTCAGCGGCGGCGATCAACGAGTCCTCTTCCAAACCGGTCCGCTGGAAACGCTAAAGGAAGCGCTGCGAGAAACGCCTTTCGTCGGATACGAATCCATCGAAGCCGAAGCGACGATCAAGGGCATCATCACCGGTGCAGGCGGCAAGGATGACGATGGTCAATTGCTAAGCCATGTCGATCGTCCCGCGGAAACGGAAATGCGACTGGTTCTGGATCACTCGCCCTTTTACGGTGAATCGGGCGGGCAAATCGGCGACACTGGAATCATCACCAGTGACGAATTCGAATTCGAAGTGACCGACACCCAGCGTCACGCCGGACTGATCGTCCATCACGGCAAACTGAAACGCGGCGAATTGCACGAGGGGCATCGATGCCGGGCCATCGTCGATCAAGAACGTCGCACCGCGCTCGCACGCGCCCACTCGGCGACCCATATTCTGCACTACGCACTGCACAAAAATATCGGCGACCATGCGCAACAACAGGGCAGCAAGGTGGAAGAAGACCGGCTGCGTTTTGACTTTACCAATCAAGCGGCGATCGAAGATGAAACACTGATCAAAATCGAGCAAGACGTCATTGCACAAGTCCAGGCAAAAGAACCCATCGGCTGGAAAACCATCCCGCTGGTCGAGGCTCGGCAAGAAGGCGCGATGATGTTGTTCGGTGAAAAGTACCCCGATCCGGTACGCATGGTTTCAATGGGTGGGTTCAGTAAAGAGCTTTGCGGCGGCACCCATTTGACGAACACATCACAAGTCGAGTCGTTTGAACTTGTCGTCGAAGAAAGCGTTTCGGCTGGCACTCGCCGGATCGTCGCGCTGACCGGTGACCGCGCAAAATCACATCGCGATCAGACCCGTGAAACGCTACAGCAGATCGCCAGTGGTCTTGGTTGCGAACCAGATGAAGCACCGGCTGCGGCGGCCCAACTGGTCAAAGAAATCCGCGCCATCAAAAAAGAGCTCAGCTCCGGCAAGCCCGGTGAGCACGACGACGAATTCACCCTAGCCAAGGGCGTAAAAAAGATTGACGCTTCGGATTACAACACGGTTCGCCAAGCTGTCCGTGAAATTACCCGACGGTTGAACGTTTCGGCCGAGGAAACGCCCCAACGGCTGCAGTCGCTGCTTGCCGAACGCAAGAAATTGCTGCAAGAACTTCAGCAGGCCACCGCCGGTGGGAAACTGTCAGCCGACGACCTGATGCAGGATGGCGAACAAGTGGGCGAAACGTTGATCGTTGTTGCGGAAACACCCGGCGCAAACCCAAACGTGATGCGCGGGTGGATTGACCAAATTCGTAAAAAGCACGATGGCGAAACTGCGGTGCTGCTAGCGACCGTTCAGTCCGAGAAGGTGTTGCTGGTCGGTGGGCTAAGCAAGTCGCTGGTCGAGCGCGGCCTTAAAGCAGGCGATTGGGTGGGGGCTGCAGCGAAAGCGGTGGGCGGCGGTGGCGGTGGCAGACCCGACATGGCCCAGGCTGGCGGCAAAGACCCCAGCAAGCTTCCGCAAGCTCTGGCCGCCGCAAAAGAAACGATGCGAGATCAGCTGTCGGACTGATGCAGCCAGGCTTGCGGGCAACGAGCCGCGTGACATCACGCATAAGCTGACGCCGCGCATGAGACGACGCCTTTAGCACTAGGACGCGGTGTTAGCCCGACGGATACTAACAGCCAGCAAGATAATCGCGCCGACAATTGAACCGATCCAGCCACTGGTCTGGATCAACGAACCGCCTTGAAATAGATAGCCGATCATTCCACCGATAAACGATCCGGCTATGCCAAGCAACATCGTGCGCAGACATCCCATCGCTTGGTCACCCGGAACCATGGCGCGCGCGATCAACCCTACTAAAAAGCCAAAGATGACCCATCCGATGATTGTAAACATGGTAATCGTTCGCCAAGATTGATTCGAGGAAGTGTTTCCTCTTTAAGGAAAGCAACTTCCGTGCCGAATTCTCGCACGTCTGATGGCACCGCGGTCAGATGTCCACTGACCAACCGCCGCTCAAATCGGCCACCCGCTGTCTTCGGGCATAACGGTCTTTAACAGATTTCGAAACGTCGGCGAGATCTTCCCTGGACCTGCCTCACAGCCGTTCTCTTCTTCAGGGAACCAACTCGCATTCGCGTCTTCGCTGAGGACCGTTGTCACCACCTGGTGAACCACTGCTTTATCCAACGGCTTCTTCAGCACACCGTTGCCACCCATCTGACCAATCACATGATTCGTCTCTGAATCCTCCAGGCTCGTCACAATCAACACAGGGATGCGACGCAGCGGCGTCAATCCGCCGGTGCGAATCATCTTCAGCAATTCAAGGCCATTGAATTTTGGCATCTCGAGATCCGTGATAACCAAGGCCGGGTTCAACTCGCTGACCATGGTCAACGCCTCGGCCCCATCACAAGCCAAGGAGCAAGAAAAACCCAACTCATCAAGCCAACGTCGAAGCATCTCTCGAGACGCACGCAGATCGTCAGCGATAACGCAACGTTTCAATGTTGTCACAATCAAAACCTAACTACAAATGGTTCCTACCATCCAGCCACTAATGGTTGAACTCGGTCAGTCGAAATGAGTATCGACTATGGCGTTTCCATCGCGGGCACCAACGTCTTACTGCGCAGCCCGTGCACGTATGCAAGCTTTTCCAGAACGGGTGGTGGCATTCGTTCGGGCAGTAAAGGCGTAAGTCCGAGATCAAAATTATATTCGCTAACCCGGACTGCAATTTCAAGCACGGATGCGACCAGGTCGACTGCATCCGCAGATGGCGAAAGGTCGAGCTCGTAGTTACCCAGGTCGGTGGCCGTGGTAGCAATCGCCATGATGTCCAGATAGACGTTTACGGTTTCGGCAAAATCTTCCCAAGGATGCATGGTCGCGTATGCGCTAACGTGACTGCCGGCCCAATTCTTGGGTGCACCCTGTGCATAGTGACGCTCCATCGCTTGAACATAGTCGATCGCATCTGGATCGCCGAACAAGCGTTGATAGTCTCCTGGATCGACGCGATTTGCCCAGGCCCAATCGATGTAATGCCCCACCTCGTGCCGCATATGTCCAATGAGCGTTCGTTGGGGCTCGCCAAGCTGAACACGCACTCGTTCGCGGTGCACCGTATCCGCTTCGGCCAAGTTGATCGTGACCCGGCCATTCTCGTGACCGGTCTTGACCTTTCGCGGTGACCCGTCCTGCTCGACCGTGTCTTCGAGAAACTCAAAACGCAGTGGATGGGTGTTTTGAATATTCGCGATAAAAGGCGGCAATTCCAGTTGTTCCAGTTGCAATAACAACCGTCGCTTCGCAGTCTCCATCGCCGCCCACCGTCGTACGCACTCGGGATTTCCGAGCATCGGAATCACGTCAGTGAATTCGCACCACCGGCACAAGCTGATTGAATCGGCGTTGAATGAATTACAGACGGCGTGTTTCTGGTTGACGCACGCATGGACGATTGCCCCACAACAATCGCAAATCGATTCGTCACCGTTGGCAGAAAAACTCGTCAACGTATGACAACGCCCGCAGCGACCAAGCGTAGCATCGCAAGAAAGACAGCGATGATTATTAAAGAAGATCTGGTTTCCGCAGACACAGTTGCCTGTTTTCATCTTCTTCGACTTCGCTTGGACGGGGGGGAAAGGGTGAGTGGCTCCGATCGATCGACGGCGATGGTCACAATGTTAAGTCGACTAGGAAGAGCTTGACGTCATGGTTGCCGCTTCGCTGCTGAGAGCCAAATGGTGGCGGGGCGCTGCGTTAGCGGTACCGTCTTCAACCGGCTCTGGTTCTGGCACTTCGGCACCCAGAATGTATGCCAGAGGCTGTAATCCATCATAGCGTTCACATGCCATACGAGCCGCGATCAAGATCGGCACCGACAAAAACACGCCAATGATTCCCCACATCCATCCCCATATGACAATCGACAGAAACACGAGGACCGGGCTCATGCTCATCGTCCGGCCCAGGATGGCCGGTGTGATGAACTGGCCTTCGATTGAGGTCAGCACCAGGAACGTCGACGTCACAACAAAAGCATAGTAGGTCGGATCAAAGTTCACCAACGCCACCACAAAAACGATCGTTGCCCCCGCGATCGCGCCCAAGATCGGAATAAAGTTAAACGCGAACGCCATCACGCCCCATAGAACCGGCGACGGCATACCGAGCAACCACATCGCGACACCCACACACAATCCCAAGCAAGCGTTGATCGCAGAAATGCGAGCCAAGTAACTGCCCAAACCCTCTTGGACATTCTCGATCGTTTCGACAAGACGGCGACGCGCGGTAAAGTTTGGCAGCGCGTGCATAATGCTGCGCAACAGATTGTCGCCCGTTGCCAGCAAGAAAAACAGCAAAGCACCACAAATGGTCAAGAACGAAACGACGTTTCCGGTCCCACTCAGATACGTCACGCTATTGGTCCAATTCGGTTGCTTGATTTGAACAGGAACCGGTTCCTGCTCTCCGTCTTCGTCGCCGTCACCGTCGGATGAAACTGTCGGTTCGGCTAAGTCTTCCGTCGCCTCGCTGACCGCTTTCATCTTGTTGGTCAAGAATTCAAGCTTTTCTTTGACCACCGACACGTGCCGCGGCGTATTCGCGATCATCTGTTGCGCGGGTTCGAGCACCAAATAGGTGCCGAAACCGATCGCAATTAATAATCCGAACAAGATTCCCGCGGCGCCGATCGCCGGAGTGATCCCGATACGCTTACCCTGCCTGACGACGGGTCTCAAAACCATGTAAAGAGCAAACGCGGTGACCACCGGAACTGCTAGGCTGCGCGCAAAATAGAGCGCGTAAAGTATCAACATTGTCGCGCAAATGCGCGTCGACATGACGCCGGCCCGCGACGCAGCATCGCTTTCTGCAACCTCACGCGATGTGGATTCGTCGGTGTTAGACATGGTCGATCCAATCTGCGTTGATGCGGAATTCGGTTCGCTCTCGACCACAAGAGTCTTGGTTGTCCAGCGTATCCCCGATCGCGACCGCACGCCTTCCGTTCTGCCGTCTTGAACTTTGGAAAAGCGGATTGGATGAAACGATCATGTCTTACGTCCATTGAATGAGCAAAAGAAAACAATTTGCGTCCCATCGCAGGACAGCCCTGAGCACCGCTATGGATGATGGAAGACGCGAGCGACAATCGTGCCCGCCAACCATCGTGTCGATGACTCGCCGAAAAACGGCAATGTTGGCAAAACACAGTTAAGCATTTCTCGGGCCAAATATCCGAGGAATCTAAATCACAGGTTGCCGGCCGTCTTGCTGATCGGGAAACGTCTCTTCTGAATAGCCGTCGTCGCCCAGGCAGGGCAGCTTGGCCCCGATGAACCCTTCACGCCCCGATGAATCTTTCACTCGCCACCCGCGGAAAAACGCTCGCGCCCAGTGCAAAAGTTCACCGCAACGCGATTGGTTCGCGCACCGCCACCACGCTTGAGGCATCTTGACTATCCCATCGAGTCGTTAGCAATCAGACGCAATTGCAGGAAAACCAGTCAGCCTGGTCGATCGCCGAACAGGCGTGTCAGCAACTAACAGACCGGCTCGCGACGCTTTCGTTATCCGTGCGAAGGCTGCGTCAGTCTGCTGACCGTATTTAGCAGTAACGTCTTGTCGATCGGTTTGCTCAAATAGTCGTTACAGCCACTTTCGATGCATCGGCTCATATCGCCTTGCATGGCGTCGGCGGTCAGCGCGATGATGGGCTTGTCATAGCCTAACTCGCGTAACACCTTTGCCGTCTGGTAACCGTCTAAACGGGGCATTTGCATGTCCAGCAAGATCAGATCGAATCCATCGCCATCTTCGATTCCTTTTTGAACGAGCGCAACAGCCACTTCGCCGTCCTCCGCTTCAGTCACGTCGGCACCGGCGCCGGTCAGCAGACGTTTCGTCAGGAAACGAATATCACGGCGATCGTCGACCACCAATAAACGACAATTCAGGCTGACGTCAGAGTCGTTGGCATAGACAAAGTCGTGTGCAGTCTGCGCGACCGGGTCAACAAAGCGAGCGTCTTCGATTTCACCCGTGGCAATCGTCACCGTGAACGTGCTGCCTTTGCCAAGTTCACTTTCGACCAAAATTTCGCCGCCCAGCATTTCGGTCAGTCGTTTGCTAATTGCCAGCCCCAGTCCCGTGCCGCCGAACTCGCGGTTCACGTTTCCGTCGCCCTGCGAGAAAGCTTGGAACAAACGGTTACGCTGAGTCTCACTGATTCCGATACCCGAATCGACCACATCAAAACGCAGTTGATCGGTCTCTTTCTCGTAGCAAACGACCAATTCAACGCTGCCCGAGGGAGTGAACTTGATCGCATTTCCGACCAAGTTGATCAAAATTTGACGCAATCGTTTCGGATCGCTTTCGACTTGATCGGGTATGGTTCCGCGGTACTTCACGATCAAGTCGATGTTGTTCGCGCTCGCTCGCACGTCCATGATCGAGCGGACGTCTTCCACCAGATGCTGGGGCGAAAATCGCTGCTGACTGATTTCGAATTTACCGGCTTCGATTTTGGACAGATCCAGAATGTCATTGATGATATCCAGCAGGAAGTCACCGTTGCGCCGAATTGTCTGAACATGCTGAGCCGTTTCCTCATCATTGATCTTTTCCGCAATCAGATCGGTGTAGCCCAAGATTGCGGTCATCGGTGTTCGTATCTCATGGCTCATATTGGCCAGAAACTCACTCTTGGATTTATTCGCGGCCTCGGCGATCGCACGAGCCTGTTCTAACTGATCTTCGGCACGCTTTCGTTCTGAAATATCGACGCCCGATGGGATCAAATACATGATTTCGCCGTCATCGTTTCGAACGGGGGCGATCATGAAATCGATCATCAGACGCCGATTCCCTGATGCATACAACGCGATGTCGAAACGAACCGTCTCACCGGCAAACGCTTTGTTCATCGACTCGCGGATGCGGCGTGAAACGTTATCGTCGTACGTCCACCACGCGCACTCCGCGAAATGTTTTCCAATCACATCGCTTCGTTCAAGCCCGGCGATACTCATTGAACGGTCATCGATCTCGACCAGCATTCCGTTACTGTCGACGACGCCCACCAACCCCAGTTGGTTGTTGATGACGCGTCGCAAGTGAGCTTCACGATCGGCTAACTCGATCTCCCACCGTTTTTGTTCGGTGATGTCTCTTGCCGCCAGAATGCCATGCGTTGGGATTTTCGATTCGGTTGACTCGTCAAAAAAGATGCGTTTGCGAATATCCAGCCATCGAATCTGACCATCGGGCATGACAATACGATGTTCGATTGCAAATTCACTATTTTCTGGATCAGCGAGACTGTGACCGATGCAATGTTGAAGTTTTTCGCGGTCATCGGGGTGGAATGTCTGATGCACCCGGTCGCGCGTCACGTAGACCTCGGCGTCACCAATTCCGTACAGCCGCGATGCCTCGCGTGACAACTGAATCGAATTATTTGCATAGTCGATTTGGGCTAGTGCAAATTGAGACACTTCCACACCGATGCGCAATTGTTCTTGGCTTGCCAGCAGTGCCTCTTCGGACTGCTTGGCTTCGGTAATGTCTGTATTGGTACCAAACCAGCGCAGAATCTTTCCCGACTGATCGCGGATCGGCAAAGCACGTGACAAGAACCATCGATACTCGCCATCTTTCGATCTCAGCGGGAATGTGTCCTCCCAGACTTCGCCGGTATCCCAGGAATGTTGCAGTCGTTTGACCACACGATCCAGGTGGTCGGGGTGATGCACAGCTTTCCAACCCCAGCCCTTCATCTGCTCAAGCGTGGTGCCCGTGTAGTCGAACCAACGTTGGTTGTACCAAAAGATCGATCCTTCTGAGTCGGCCATCCAAGCAAACTGAGAGATGTTGTCACTGAGGTCTCTGAACTTCGCTTCACTCTCGATCAGGGCGGTTTCCGCGTGAGCACGATCAAGTTTCAGTCGAAGCATGTTCGCCAATTGACGAACGAGTTCGATTTCATGATCACGCCACTGATGCGCCGTTTTCTTCGTCGCACTGATCATGAATTGCAACTGCGAATCGCGATTGCTGGGTACGTTAAGGATCGCACCCACGTTCAAGGCTTCGAAATTACCACTCGACTCACTCGGCCGAGACGGATCCCTCGTATCGTTAACGACCATTGGCAATCCGGCACTCAGTTGACGACGCTCGTCCTCGGTTGCGAAGGCCGTCATGTCATACACGCCCACCAAGCTTTCCGAATCCTCGATGGGATGATCCGAGATCACCGTGGCGCTAGAAGCGGCACGATCCATTTCGATCAACATAAAATGTGAGAGTTGCATGTAATCGGCGACGCGTTCGCTTGCCTCGCACATGATTCGTTCGGCCGAGGAAACGCCCAACAGACTGCTTTGCAGATCGGCCAAGAATGCTAACGACAGTTCACGCTGTTTCCTTGCGGTGATGTCAACGGCAACGCTGACGATCGATAAGGGGCGGTTGTCGGCATCGCGTCGAATGGTGCCTCGACAATGGGTCCACACCACGGCGTCGTCACTGCCTCGAATGACCCGAAACTCGACCTCGTGATTGATACACGTCGCCGTAAATGCGGAATCAATCAACCGTTGGATATTCGATTGATCATCAGGGTGAATCATGGCGATAAAGCCATCCTTGGTGGGAACGAATCCGTCGACCCCGTAGCCGAACATCTCGTAAAGATGCGGTGACCAAGTGACATGGTCCGACTGGACGTCCCATTCCCATAACCCCATCCGTCCCGATTCGAGTGCGAGGTTCAACTGATTCGCTCGCCGTTGCGCCTCCTGTTCGGCCTGCTTGCGCTCGCTGATATCGACGCCCGATGGGATCAAATGAGTCACGCGACCATCGGCGTCTTTGACCGGTGACAACATAAAATCAATTTCCAGCCGAGTTTCGCCGGCCATGCGAACCTCAACGTCGTATCGAACGACCTCGCCCTGCAAAGCGGTCGCGATCGCAGACCTCAGTTTTGCTGCGGTCTCATCATCGTGCGACCACCAATAACATTCCCAAAAGGGTTTGCCGATCACTTCGTCACGCGTCAGGCCGCCGGCAATGATGGCGGTTTCATTCGCTTCGCGCAGAATACCTTTCGTATCTAAAACGCCGATGAACCCAAGCGTATGATCGATCACACGTCGCAGATGGGATTCACGGTCGGCAAGTTCGACCGCCCATTTCTTGCGTTCGGTGATGTCAATGAACGTGACCACACACCCAACGATAGCGCCCTCTCGAACCTGCGGGTACGACCAATACTCTGCATCGAAACATGAGCCGTCTTTCCGCCAGAACACTTCGTCGTCGACATGAACCTGCTCGTTATTGCGAAAAGCACGATAGATTTGACAATCGGATATCTTGTATGCCGATCCATCGGCGTGGCTATGGTGGACCAGTTCATGCATTGATTGGCCGAGCAATTCATCCGAGTTCTCGTAGCCCAACAGTTTGGAGCAGGCTTCGTTTGCGAACGTACAGTTTCCGTTAAGGTCGATCCCGTAAATTCCTTCGGCGGTCGAACTGATCAGCGATCGAATCTCTTCCTCGCGTACTTTCAGTTCCAATAAAGCCTGCTTGCGATCGTCGATATCCGTATTCATCCCGACCCAGGATTCGATCGTGCCATCGTGACGGCGTTGGGCTACCGCTCGCACCTGTGTCCAACGCCAGCCACCGGAATGATGTCGCAGCGGATACTCCACCGACAAGGGTTCGCCAGTCCCGAGCGATTTTGCCCAGGCCTGCGAGACCTCGTCGTGATAATCGGGATGAATGACATCGATCCATTCATTGTTCATCCACGCAGCCTGGGACTGACCGGTAAACGCCCGCCAACTGGGCGAGTCTTCTGCGACGCGTCCTTGGGCGTCGGTCACCCATACAATCTGCGAGGACACTTCGATAAGCGATGAAAAACGTTCGCGTTCCTCGTGCAACATTGTCACGTCGGTGAACGTCATCACGATGCCGTCGATTTCACCTAGCCGCGACTGATACGGCAGCACTCGGCGCACATACCATTCGCCTGAACGCGTTTGAATCAAATCTTCGACCGCTTCGTCCCCGGTGATCGTCTCAGGATCAGGAATGGCCGGCACGTTGTCCGCAAGCGGCATCAAATTCGCGAGCGGACGACCAATATCCGTCGTGATGAGTCCATAGATCGCTGTCGCTGCGGGAGTAAAGCCACGGATGCAACACTGTTTGTCCAGAAAGATCGTTGCGATTTGCGTACTGCGCAGCAAATTCTCTAAATCACTATTCGCGTTCTCTAATGCGTTGACCGCGTTTTGAATTTCTTCCTTGGACGACTCGAGTTCTTCGTTGGCTGATCGCAATTCTTCATTGAGCGACAGCAGTTCCTCGTTGGATGCCTTCAGTTCCTCGTTCGCGTTCTCGATTTCTTGGATGGACTTTTCGAGATCAACCCGGGTTTCCGAGAGTTCCTGTTCTAGCTCGGCAATAATGACCTGTGATTGCGTGTCTGATGCGTTGGCGCTACCGTCCAGTCGGTTCGTATCGATACCTTGCGACTCGGTACCGGTTTGTGGCCCAGCATCATGAAAAACGACCATGAACAGTTCGGA
>TARA_R110002049_G_scaffold143778_2_pt1 | contig 14166 bp, 14 predicted proteins | sample TARA_R110002049 | Tara Oceans TARA_R110002049 (sample SAMEA4396941) | marine metagenome | biome: Polar Biome; feature: [SRF] surface water layer (ENVO:00010504); material: water (ENVO:00002006), including particulate matter (ENVO:01000060) such as... | depth 5 m | reverse complement strand
TGTTAGTGGATTATAAGCAGTTACACAGTTTTTAGGAAACTCCCGCTTATAGGGGCTAGTTTGTGGGGTGTTCCTATCAATTTATACAACAGCGCTTGTATTTTTTACCACTACCGCATGGACAAGGTTCATTTCTTCCTATCTTTTCATGAGTTATCCTTGGCTTTTGGCCAAAGGAAAGCTTCTTTATATCTTTTATACGAACTGCTGATGAAATAGGTTTGAGATCCGCGACCAGCTCTTCCATTTCATCTGATTGAACCCACTTGCTTTCATGGTAAGAAGTAAATCTAAATCTACCTTGAGTTGGACTAAAACAGACCCCTACCCAAGACTCGGCTTTGCAAGTATATTTTCGTTTCTCACAATGGGTAGCAAGTCTCTTATAAGCAGTATCATTGTCATCTTCATTACAATGAATGGTTAAACCTGTTCTTCCCTCGAACAAAGGAATAGAGATATCATGGTGGCGATGGTCTTTTTTAAATTGCACAATCATCTTTAAAATTGCTTCATTGATTTGCTCGACGGTATCACCGCTTAGTGATAGAAGGTGAAATCCTAGCTGTTGGAGACCATAATCTGTTGACAACTTAATGTCATCGATTATTTTACCTATATGCGTATCTTGATGAGCTGTAAGAAAACCTTCTGGTATTACTTTACCCTTATACCCAACCCTCCTGTCTAACATTGCCAACTCCAGATCTACTGAAATGTCATCATCAAGCATCACTAAATCAGGACTTTCATCAAAATAGAGGTTTTGCTTGATGTAGGTCGAAAGTATTACTAGCTCATGGTTAGAAAGGATCGAGTCGCCATAGTCGCTTCGCTTAATAAGATAGTCTAGAACAAATAACGGAGATGGCAGTATCTCTGTGATCATATCAATTAAAAAAACATCCATTACATAAGGGTGCTTTATTACATCGGTCGTTTCATACTTTAAAAAATATCTAGCTTGAGCAGAAAGAGCGGGAAAATGATCGGAAACAATACAAACTGGAAATATCGTTTTGAAACCAGATCGAATATTAACTTCGTTGCCAGAATCGTCTTTATATACGTATCCGTCTTTTTGTATTAATTGACTGCATAGGTACGCTTGATCATAAGCATCCTGAATTGCTTTCTTAAAATCATTTTCCAGTTGCTTACTATTTCCTTTACGTGCTTCAATAGTGAGCTTTTTGGATTTGGCTTGCACTACTATCGCGAATTCCCCAAATATAACTAAGACGTCGATTTCACCAGCTTTGTCTTTACCATCGAAAATGTCAATATTGGTTAAAACATTTTCTTTACCAAATACTAGAGCTAAACGCTCAGCAGTAAAATCTTCTGTAAAAACTCCTCTATGGTCACTTGCTATAACTTTATAAGCGTCATCTGTGTTAAACCAAAAGAACGGATTTTCATAGAGAGCTTCCCATAAGCTGTATGCTTGAAAGCTTACAAAGTTATCTTCATCAACTTTGATTATAGGAAAAGCATTTTTGTGGTTAAAGTCATCTACGGATTTAAAACATTTCATCCCTTCTTGAGCCTTAGCCGAAAATGCAGCGATCACAGCTCTGACAACTCCTTCATTCAAACCACTTTGCGTTACAACTTCGGAGACATCGAAACTAAATAAAGGTAGATGGTATGGTAATGGCCAACCTTCTACTGAAGAGGCAGCTGTATTAACTTTTTCTAATTGAATTTGTTCTATTGCAGAAATAACATCAACTGCTTGCGAAATTCTAAAACCTTTATTTGCTTCGATCCAATCTTCATCAAGAGAATAACGACGTTTAGCTAAATCCTTATATTGATGTTTAAAAACTCCGTCCCCTCCGTAGAAAATAGCTTCACGCATAAAGTGATTCTTATCTATGCTTGGATTTATATCTCGTATGAATTCACCAAAGTCAGGTATATCATCACTATCTTTGTTATCAAATTTTGCAGACAAAGCTTCAATATCTAGTGAGGGATAAAAGCTGTGATGTAATTCGTCAAGAAGCTGCCAGACAAGCTCAGATTTTTCTTTTAATTCATCTAATTCTAATTTTTTATCATTGAATCCACTTTTACATGCAAGGCCAATGAGTGTCGAAAGTTCAGTTCTAGATAGTCGAATCTTATCAAAAACCTGTTCGAAGGCTTCTCTATCTAAATTACCATTAGAAGAATAAATGAAAGTATCTTTACAACAAAAAAAAGCGACTACTTCCCAAAAACCTTCTTGCGCACTAAGTATCTCTAATTCATCAAAAATTTCTTGCTCAGTTCTCATAAAACTTTCCAAATATGGGTGAATTGATACTCAATTTAGCACATAAGGAACTAGGATCGCTCATCCAAATTTTTTGTTCATCAGCTTTATACCTAACTCCAAAGGGATCTACAATTTTTTACACCTGAGTTACCGACACTAAAAATAATGTCATTGACAATACTATCGAAGTGACACTATAATTGATGTCAATCAACATTTTAAATTATAGGATCTAAAAATGACGTATTTATTAGAGTCTGAATTATTACAATCACAAGACACCTGGAAGCGCAGTCAAATAAGAGTAACACCAACGCTACATAAGGCTGTAACTGACTACGCCGCTGAGGAAGACGTTGCCTCTTTTAATACAGCTTTGCTTGTATTGATAAACCAAGGACTTACTTCATTGAAGAAATTGAGTCGAAAAATTATCTTTACAGAATGGCACCCAACCCAGCTTAAACTGGAAGATAGTGATAGTTTTATCAATCATAACGAGAAGGTTCGAATGGCTTGCTCAGAGTACATGAGTGACTTTCTTAATGGTCGTCCAAGCTATGAACTAATTAGTTTTGAGTTTAAAAGTCGAACCCAAAAAATACATAGAAAAGATCAAGAAGTCCTTTATGGTATTCGTATTTGGTATAGCTATCCTATTGGCAAGTAAGCAATAAAAAACCCAACTCTTAAAAGGTGAGTTTTTTATTGACTGCATGAGCCGCTATTTTTCGCCGTGTTTTTCCAGCTCGTTTGACACTTCAACGGCCATAGCCACAATCTCATCTTTAGTGTGACTATTGGCCATAGCTTCATAGCTGGCGTTACCTTTCAAACAATACTGTGCTGAATTCTTATCGATCGCTTTCGCATACGTGAGAAGGTCACGTTCAGGCTCTAAACGCATGTTGTTAAACTGATTATTTTTAATCAGGTCTGCCCTTGCTTGGTTCCGCACCGTAATAAAGTTGCTAACGACCGTACTGGTCGGCTCATTGGTTGATATGAACGTGGTGGCCAAACGCATAAATCGACTGGTTAGCATTTGCTTGGCTTTGGTATAAGGTATTAGCTTTAGCGGGTAAAGATCTGCTACGGCAATATCCATGTAAGCGGCAGCGGCGCACATCAGGTTATCATCTTTTAATGAGCCGACCGCTTGCGCCTGACTAATCATAGCTAAGCCAACTAGCACGCCAGCGCTGGCGCGTTTTATAGTCTCGGTGACACACTAACTCATTCTTCAATATGCCCTAGAAGCTTTCTATTAGAGCCTTGTTAAAACAATTGCCTTTACCACTCTTGAGCCTGTAAATTGATGCTGCTTGATAATCTTATGGTAGACATGGCTACAGTACTGACTACTTCTGTCAGAATGATAAATCAGCTCTTGGCTTGGATTTTTATTCTTAATTACTATACTAAGTCTGATGTCATATGCTTATTGATGATGTAGCCAGCCATCTCTTTAGCGTAATTATTATATAGGATATTAAAACTATCGAATGGATAGTATGGCTGGCAAGGTAGTTTTGAAATAATGAGTTCTTGTAGAATTAACTTATATGCATATATTTAAAAACTATTAGATGTGACTACCTATAATATTACGGGTATATAAATAATATTTATAGATATACTAATCATTAAACAAAATATTAATGCACTATATTGATAATCTATCTAAGCCTATTCATATAAGGCCTATAGCACAAATTACTAATAAGAATATTTGTTAGGTGTCTTTGTGAAAATCGGGGTTTGATGAAAGCCGTCTTACAAGCACCCTTGATAATGACAGTTGCGGCGCGTTTGTCTGCTTTGAAGGACGAGTACGCAATCATAATAATGCCAGTAGCGTCAATCGTTTGACTTATTATGGCTACGAAGATCTTGCCATCAATCAAGGTCGCGCCATTATTGAAGAAGCCAAAAAGCGCTTTGAGATTACCCATGCCATTGCCATCCATCGTATCGGCGCGTTAGAGATTGGTGATGTCGCTGTTTGGGTTGGCGTGGTTTCTGCCCATCGCTATCCTGCCTTTGATGCTTGTCGCTGGATATTGGATACTATTAAAGCCGACATTCCAGTTTGGAAGCAAGAATATTACCAAGACAATTCTTCTAAGTGGCTTAGCAATAACGGCTAAAGCCGTCTTGAAAATCAGGTCTTAAAAACATGCTCTAACACTGGGTCTAACACTGGACTTAAAACTGTAATTTAAATAACTGCTCAAAGCGATACTGGCGAGTAATAATAAGAAGGCTTCATAATAATGATTAAAATAATAACAATATCATCAGCTTGCTTAGCATTAACGCTAACCGCTTGTAGCAAAGAGCAAACCGCTGAGCTTGTTCAATCAAGCGCCGACAACGCCACTGAGCAAAATCAAACACTACGCATCGCAGCGGCTGCCAACTTATCAGATGTATTGCCTGAGATTATTGCGGGTTATAAAATGGATAAGAACCTGCCTGCACAAGCGATTGACGTGACTTATGCTTCTTCAGGTAAGTTATATGCGCAGATTACCTCTGGCGCACCTTACGATATATTTTTATCCGCCAATCAAGAATTTCCTACCAAGCTAGCCAAAGAAAAACTAGATAACGTAAAATCTGCTGACGAAGCAACCCACGAGCCCTTTACTTATACCCGAGGTCAGCTGGCACTCTATAGTGCTAACAAATCCCTTAAAGGACTCAATTCTACTACCTTAAATGCATTATTGATGTCTGAGTCTGATAGCAAGATCACCATTGCCAATCCAGAACTTGCCCCTTATGGCAAGTCGGCCCAAGCCTATCTACAAACGCAAAATATCTTTGACACTCTCACTGAGCAAAGTCGCATTATTCAAGCTGAAAACATCGGGCAAGCGTTTCAATATGCGCATACTGGCAATGTCGATTATGGCTTTATCGCTCAATCACAACTGACAGCAATTAAAGCCACACCTGAGCAGTTCTATACGTTAGCGCCAGACGCTTACCCCCCTATTTTGCAAGACGGGTTGGTGATTAGTGATACTACTGCCGCGACAGATTTTTCAAACTATCTGCGCTCGCCTGCTGGACAACAGTATTTTTCTGACGCAGGTTATCTCGCTATAGATTAAGATAACTTTGATAAAAATGCGCTCTAGCGGTTCTCATCGGAGCGTTTAATACTGTCTGGACTGGCATCATAAATAGCCTCTAATTCTTCTGTCGTCAGATAGCGCTCAACGATAGGAAACAATTCTCGTTCTTCAAAACGAATATGATCGTATAGCAAGGCGGCGAGTTTTTTGACTTGTCCAACTGTGACCTGATCGCTTTGAGATTGTGGCAAATCTTGAACCTCTGCCATGAGTGCATGCAGGGATTTGTGCTGTGCATCAAGTGTATTTAGTACCGATGCTACCTCAGGTTTGGAGCTACTATGAGGCTGTAAGGCATGAGCAATTAGATTGTCTTCAATCTGAAAATGCTGTTTCATCTCGTCAATATAAGACGTGATATTTAGCCAATGCTTGGCAATTACGTTAGGTTCATCAGGACACTCTTTGGCATGGCGAGATAGATTCAGACCTAGATGATGTTGACGCGATAATGATTGTAATTGTGTGGCGCGTTTCATGATTCAGTACCTCAGTTAATCGACATAAAGTCATATGTCAGTAGCATTTAAGGATTTTTATTTATGCTTAATTATATACTCATATTACACTTGTTAGGCGCTACTGTCTGGACAGGTGGTCACCTCATTTTGACCTTGGTGGTATTACCAAAAGCGCTATTATCCCAAAATATTGATGGTCTAAGGCAGTTCGAGCAGCTATTTGAAAGGATTGGCATGCCAGCTTTGGTGCTGCAAATAATCACTGGATTTTGGATGGCATACCAGCTACTGCCCAATATTGCTGCCTGGTTTAAACTTGATAATGATTTTAGTATTCTTATTAGTCTCAAATTACTACTATTGCTAATGACTATTCTGGTTGCTTTACACGCTCGTTTTTATCGAATACCCAGACTGTCTGTTCAGACCCTGAAAGGATTTTCAATCAATATCATATTGGTCACTTTGTTTTCTGTCGCATTTGTTGTCGTTGGCACACTCTTTCGGACAGGGTTAAGCTAGTGATTCGATACTTTTTTGTTATGAACAGAATCTAGTGGCACTTCAACATTTAAATTGAACCATAGCGTTAGCAGTTTTCCAAGTAACCGGCCTAGTAGTATCTGCATGTTACTAGCCCATAACCGTAGTTTTTAGTTTGACTTAATGAGTATTCACATCCCTCAAAGATACAATCTCTTACGCCGCTACCGTCATAGACTTTTTCTTTGTTGTGGTAAACAAGATTGTAAGACGTTGCTTATTTTTTTCAACCACTTCCCAATCCTACAAAGTCCCTAATTTACTTCAGAAATTTTCGACTGCATGGTATCTATAGACTAGGGCGTGTCCTCAATTACCCTCTTTGGCGTTATCAGCAACTGCGTCTTTATTGTCTGCTAATACACTGGCTGCACCTAAACTCTCTAAGAGTATCAGTAGCACTACAAGCAGTGATATGGTTCATGTATTTGGCTGGATGGAGGATGCTTGTGATGGTGAACAACCACCTTACAAAAAGGTTTATGATAAACATGCAGTATTTATAAATAGCATTAGGGGTCAAAGACCTTATGAGGATTTCGTCAAGCCAAAGGCGCAGTGGTCGTCAGAATATCGTAATACGATAAAAGAGGTAAAAATGAACGTCGGTGATATATACACTGAGTATCGAGTCATTTTTAATAAGGGCGTCACTTACCGTGGTCAACCTCTAGAGGAATATATATTTAGTTTTATACCTGAATCATCAGGTGGTCAAAACACTTTAAAGTTCTCATCCAATGCCAGTCTACCTAGTATTATGTCGAACTTTCAAACTCGTCAGGTAGAGTACTGGGGTGAAATGGAGGACCGAGGCGCTATCTACAGTCCTAAAAATAAAATGGTGACCTGTGAATTTTGGTAAAAATATCATTGTTATATCAGGCTCACCTGCGAAGTAATACCGCAAAATTAGTTCGAACACGGAGCCGTTATCTGCTGCTAAAATAAATTCTTTCAGGTAACGATGGCAGTACTTTTATAGTAGTCAATATATCAATATTACATAACCTATTTGAGAGACTAAAATCCTCAAGACCCTTAAAGATAGGCTGTATATGACGTATAGTTTTCTCAAGCTTTTATTATTCTTAGGTGAGGTTGTCAATATTGGGGTTTGAGTTTGAAAGACGGTATTATGATAACTTAACCCTGTCAGGCATTGCAGCCTCACTCAAGTAATTCCACCTCCGACAAAGTCGGGGCGGTTCAATTCTCAGAATTAGTAAATTTCGAGCTTAGTTTGTGACTTTTATAAGAGGTCTAATAATTACAGCTTATCTCAAATTAGATAATATTGTCTTTGCAGAATTTCGATTAAAAAGAAATATCAAACTCTATGATTTCTTCAATAAATTTGGCTTCAATAGGTGATAAAGCACGGTGTTTATGCCAGAAAAGATGAACAGGAATATCAGCAATACCTTCGCTTGGCGGCAAACGCCTAAGCTTAGACTCTAGATGCGTTGCGGCAATAAACTGATCAGGTAGCGCGCCGATGCCATAGCCAGTATAAATCAGGCGAACCGCTTCATCTAAATTGTTGGTGTAAGCACTAATGCGACCAGTAATATTATGGCTTTCTTTAAACACGGTAATTGGTGAAAGTACATCACCAATATCTTCACTACTAAAAGCTATAAAATCCTCTTTTAATAGGCTATCAAAACTCAAATCAGGTACTGAAAATAGAGGATGATGGTAGCCGCAATATAGGTAATACCGCTGAGTAAATAATAACTGCTGATTAAGGGTTTCCGGGATATGTCGAGCTAAGCAGATACCAACAGCAGGCGTCTTTTGTTTGAGGTTATTTAAAATATCCATACTTGATTTCACTGTCAAATCTAAAGTAATATTTGGATATTTTTTTTTGAAATAAACTAAAAAATCATTGTATTTTGGATTATGGAGTCGACTGGCTACCAGCAATTTAATCTCGCCTTCTAGTAGATGCGAATTACTACCTTTCATAGCTTCAATAGAGGTTATTTCTGTAAAAATCGTTTGTGCAACTTGAAGGCAATAATGACCGATAGGAGTGAGCTTTAACGGTTTGGTATTACGAATAAGTAGCTGACTTTCGAGCTGCTCTTCAAGCTTTTTGAGGTTTTGACTGACCGCTGACTGGGTAATGTTTAGGCGATTAGCAGCTGCGCTAATACTTCCCTCCTCATATATAGCTATTAATACATGAAGCAATGTCCAATTCAAGCTATCGGCTAATTTCTGTTGCAGCATAGTAGTTTCAGCACTTGTATTATAAATATATTGATAACAAATCATCATGAAAGGACTGCCAAAAATAAGGAGGGCTTAGTCTTTTTGATACGTATTCAGCCTCTGAATTTTCAGCTCCCCTTTCATCATTGTTCTCAGCTCATAATACAATATAGCTAAGGATAACGGGGCGGTATAAATGCTTATTTATTGTATGGCTTGTCATAACACCTCCTTGTCATGACAAGCTAATTAATACCTAAGGTGTTAGCTCATCAGGGTCTGTAATCAGATGCAGCAATACTGTCTTGCGCTCTTTTGTGACGATTCTCAGCGCATTGGTCACACTGGATGCGATGTCCTTATTATTATCGACTCGTATACCATGTGCACCAAAAGCATTGGCCAGTGCAGCAAAGTCAGGGTTTTTTAGCTGCGTACCAGACACCCGATCCGGATAATGGGCTTCTTGGTGTTGACGGATAGTACCAAATTGCTGATTGTCCATCAAAACAATTAAAACAGGGGCATCATAACGAATGGATGTGGATAGTTCCGCCTCATTCATCATGAATTCACCATCACCTGTGACCACTATCGATAGACGCTCAGGCGACTCTAATGCAGCTGCAATTCCCGCTGGCAAGCTATAACCCATCGCACCATTTCTGGTGCTAAGCTGACTTGGAAAGGTGTTTGTGGGCAAATAGCGCTGCGCCCATAAACAATGATTGCCTGCGCCAAAACTATAGACAGCATCTGTAGGTAATTGCTCAGTCAACGCTTTAATAACTTGCGTCATGCTGGCGTATATCTGATCAGTATTTGTTTGCTCGGCATTGTCAGTTGCTACGAGCGTGTCTGGAAAAGCACAGTCTTTTCTTTGCTGCTCATGGCAATACTTAAACCAACTATCACGCGACTCTGAGTCTGTTAGTGACGCTTGACTAATCGCTCTGATAAAGCTGATAGGGCTGGCGACGATATGCTCAGTAACTGCACCACTATGACCACGCAAACTGGTATCTAAATTAACAATATAATTAGGCTTATCAAAGGACTGGCGCAATTTATACCCATCACTAGCAACGTCCCCTAATACAGTACCTATTGTTAGCACGACATCAGCTGTTTCGATTAATGCAGCACAGTCATCCGAGCGTCCATAACCCAAATAACCAGCATGCGCAGGAGAGTCAAAAGCCACTCTATCTGAAGCGCGCCAATCATGGATGACAGGAATGTGATTGTCCTCTGCAAACTGGGTTAACTGTTCAGAAGCCTTTGTTGTCCAATTTTGTCCTCCTGCAAAAATCAGCGGCTTTTTAGAAGTAGATAACGCATTTAATATTATATCAAGCTTATCATTAGATATAGCACCTTCAGCAACAGGAATCACTGGATGCAATTGTCCGTGGAATTCCTGTTGGATAATGTCTTCAGGTAGTCCTACAACGACAGGACCTGGTCGTCCTTCTAAAGCAGCGTGAAAAGCTTTGGCTACAATCTCTGATGCTCTTGAAACTTCATCCAATATCAGTACACGTTTACACTGACTAGAGAACCATTGATTGGGATCAAACTCTTGGAAAGATTCTCGGTTTCTGTCTGCGACAGGAATAAGTCCAACGAATAATATGAGCGGCACACCATCTTGCCATGCGGTATGAATACCAGTATAAGCCTGTGCCGCGCCTGGTCCACGAGTAACCATAGCAATACCAGGCTGACCCGTAAATTTGCCATGAGCATCTGCCATGTAAGTACAGGCTGCTTCATGACGACACACCACTGTGTCAATATCAGCATTATACAACCCATCTAATACCGACAGATAACTCTCACCTGGAACGACATAGGCACGACTGACACCGTGTAATTGCAAACTGTCTACGATTGCTTGACCACCATGGATAATGTTGCTCATTATTATTCCTTCAATTTATATTGTCTTAACTAGAATGACGCTTTCTTGTCAGCACGTTAATTTATTAATCAGCAGCGATTTTATTCAGCAGCAATGACAGTCACTTCTACTAACAGGTCAGGATGCGCCAATACTGACTCACCACATGCTCTAGCAGGTGGTTGAGTATCTGCAAACCACTCATCCCACACATCATTCATCGCTGCAAAATCCTCCATGTTTTTTAGCCAAACGGTGGCTGATAGAATTTTGGATTTATTACTACTTACTTCTTCTAATAGCTCTTCGACTTTATTTAGACATGTCAACGTTTGAGTAGCCACATCTTCATCAATACCTCCAACTTGACCTGACAAATAAATGGTCTGATTGTGAATGACAATTTGGCTCATACGTTGGTTACTATGAAGTTTTCGCATGTTGATTAATCCTTGTATGTTAGAAATAACGAAATTTAAAATTGTCTCGTTAAAATAATGTCATTAAGCGTTAGAAAATCGTTGAGCATCAAAAGGTTCAATATCTACTACTGTAGGTTTGTTGTGTAATAACTCTTCTATAATACGTCCAGTGATAGGTCCTAAGGTAAATCCTTGATGACCATGTCCAAAGGCAAACCATAAATTATTATGTTTACCGGCGGCACCGATGACTGGTTTCATGTCAGGCATGCATGGTCGTGAGCCTGCCCACGCCTCTGTTTCCACTTTCTGATTTAGTGGTAAAATCTTTTTAGCGAAAGCCAATACAGCGTTCAACTGATCGAAGTTCTTTGGTGCATCGATGCTAGTCATTTCAGCCCCAGTTGTGATGCGAATACCTTGCTGCATCGACCCCAGGACAAAGCCTTTATCCATATCTACCAGACTGTGATTAACCGTGTTCTGTGGCGTCGTCTCAAAATGCTGATGATAGCCACGCATCGGAAATAAAGGTAAATCATATCCCAAAGGTTTTATCAACTGGTTAGACCAAGGGCCTGCTGCAATAACCACATCATCACTATAAAAATCTTCATGGCTAGTAATGACTTTCCACCCATCATTATGTGGCTGTATTTCTCTTACCGTACACTCAGCTATCACACCATCTTTTTCTTGGAAACTCTTTGCATACGCCTTTACCAAAGCTCCAGGGTTTGATACCTGCCAAGAATTAGACCAATGAATAGCGCCGATAAAATCATCAAAATTACCATTGGGCTCTAATTCTTTTAATTGCTCAATAGATAGAACTTTGTGCTCAATACCTTGTTGTAGTGCATTTTCAGCACCTACAATTGCTGCTTTGAGTTTGTTTTCGTCTCGATGCATTTCAATCCAACCATCACGCCTGATCAAATCTTCAGCACCCGCGGCCGTAATCATCTCTTGATGTTCGCTCGTGCAATGCTCAATCAGAGTCTGCCACTCTTTTTCTATTTGCTGAACAGAAGAAGGTGCAGAGAACTGCCAGTACTTCAGTAATGCCTGATGGTAACGGAAGACAGCAGGCCAACGGTAGCGTATATCAGTATTTTGATTCGGTAATACTCTTATTAATTCTGCAAGATGCCTTGGAAAAGGATGCACATGAATAGCTTCTCTCTGAATCAATCCCGCATTACCATATGATGTTTCTGACCCCGGTGGTTTTTTATCTAATAATAAAACCTGAGAGTTATGACTTTGCAGATGCCAAGCAATAGACGTCCCTACCATGCCAGCACCAATAACAATTACTTCATATCGCATACTATATCCTTTTGTTATAGCTTTGGTCGTTCAGCCATAAATATTTGACCTTTAAAAGTCTTATATAGCGCACAGAGCAGTACATACATACCGAGAATACCTAAAGCGGGATATAAGGTGCCGACCAATGTACTGAATGGAAAGAGTGAAGCCAGTAGAGACAGCACCACGACGACTATAGTCAAAATACGAAACTTTGATGTTTCCGTATCAGAATCAAAGAAGCGAATAACGAAACCATAAAGGTTGGATACCGCTGTCGTAAATACCGCAACAACGAGCACTACACTAAATAACAACCCTGTCATTGGACTAATACCACGTGCTATCTCTAAAAATGGAAGCTCATAACTCATGACGTTTTCAAGATTCGATAAGAGCGCCATAATAATGAATAGTAAGCAAATACCCAATGTCATACCACCGATTACACCGGCCATTCTGACTGTTTTTAGATTTGGCTCTTTATTACCAATTGAGGCAAAAGTAGATACGCCTGGAATGACATTGTATGAGACATAAACGATCGCTGACGTCCACCAAAAAGATGTGGCTGTGTCGGGCTGAAGCGTTTGAATATTGGCATCAACAGTTGCTAATTGGTCAGAGTAATTAGTGAAGGTAATGACAGAGATGACAACCACGGCCAAAATCATCAACGGGGAAATAATCCCTAACGCTCTAACAGAAGATGTAAAACCAAATATGACGGTTGATAATGTCATTATAGCAATCAGTATCTTGCCAGCAACGGACGGTAGACCCCAGTATTGTTCGATAGCCGCACCCCCACCCGAGAACATAATACTAATGACGCCGAACATAAAAAACAAAAGAATATAATCAGCAAAAAAACCTATTTTTTTGCCACATAAATAATTTAGAACCACACGATGACTATTGGTTTTAAGCTGATGACCCAATTCCATAAACACCGTACCGTACCGTACCATGCCAGCATGATCATGGTAATTACAGCACCCAACATGCCAATAAAACCATAACCTGCAAAGAACTGCAGTACCTCTTGCCCGCTTGCATATCCTGCACCAATGACCGCCCCGACATACACACCGGCATAACTGATCGCTTTGATAATTGAAACACTCATATTAAACATCCCTGTTGTTGTGAGTTAATCGAGTAATGATCCTAATAAATCCTTCAAATAGGTAGCGAATAAACATTTATTTTTCATTGATCATCATTATTTTCTGAAATGAACCCAGTTAAAAAAGATTGCAGGTTCTCATTGAGCTTTTCTATGCAATAGCCTCCTTCAACCAGCACAATGATCGGTTTATTTAACGCTTTAAGTCTCTGCGCTAAGCATTTAAAGCCTTCTGTACTAACGTGACACTTAGCTTGTGGATCATCTTTATAAACATCAAACCCTAAGACATGAACAACGACATCAGGGTTAAATAGCTTTAAGGTTTCTATTGAGCGATCTACATAATGAAAGAATCCCCTTTCATCAGTGTCATGAGGCATTGGAAAATTGAGGTTATAGCCATAACCTTCTCCTGCACCTCTCTCGTGCTCATGACCGGCGACTACCGGATAAAAATTGATAGGGCTACCATGTACAGAGGTATATAGCACATCCTTACGGTCATAGAATATCTCTTGGATACCCTGACCATGGTGCATATCTGTATCGATAATGGCAATTTTTTGAAATTTTTGACGGAGATACTGTGCAATGATTGCAGCATTATTTAAATAGCAAAAGCCGCCTGCCGCATTCTTACGAGCATGATGGCCTGCAGGTCTGGTTAGACATATTTGAATATTATTTTGATTGTCTTCATCATTTAATAAATTTTCAGCAGCGTTGAGTGCTGTTTGAGCTGACCAATAAATAGAG
>TARA_R110002049_G_scaffold276108_1_pt1 | contig 14169 bp, 12 predicted proteins | sample TARA_R110002049 | Tara Oceans TARA_R110002049 (sample SAMEA4396941) | marine metagenome | biome: Polar Biome; feature: [SRF] surface water layer (ENVO:00010504); material: water (ENVO:00002006), including particulate matter (ENVO:01000060) such as... | depth 5 m | reverse complement strand
CTCAGAAAAAACAAACGATCCCAACATCATCTACATTTTGGCCGACGATAAGAATTAAGTTTTCGCTGACAACCGCTTTTTATCCCTGAATTAAAGTATTTACACAGGAATTGCAGCTTTTCATGGCTCAGCGCAATTTAGGTAGTTTCAGGCATATTCCGTTAGATTAACTACATTTTACTACATTATAGTTAATCTTAGTTGTAAACATGCTTAAATCCCTACCAGGGAGTTTTTTACCTTAATGGCGAAAACAAAGTCTCAGGGCTTAGCACATCAAGACCGTTACTTACATCTGGCATAGTCTCGTTTTCGTTCTGGGGCTGAAAGTATTCCGATCCTACTCCAGGAAAGAACTCATCCATTTTCAACCGCGACCTGGTACTTCAACTGGTTGACAAAGCACTTAAGTCGATCTGGATTGAATATGTCAGAAATACCAGGCATGTGATTTCGGAACTGGCTTTCGGCATTGATTACGCTGTACCAGAAGTTCAAAAAGTAGGCTGAGTTTGGTCAGTACTTATTCACTTTAGACGATCGCGCTGGAAATAAGGTTCAATTTCGGACAGAACTAGGCAGCCTGCTACTTCAGAAACTTTCAAGTCTTACTCGTTGACCATTTAGACTGCTTCAATCTTGAATTCTTCTCTAAATGCACGCCGGGTAAGTTTTAGTTTCCCGTTCAAATGTTCTTTGCTCATTTTGTTCCTCCTCAGAATAGTTTACACTCATTTTTGAACGCCCCCTATTTCTGTGGAACTCCATTAACATCATATTCAAACATAGATCAATAAGGCGATTGGAATGCCAGAATCCGTTAGCGTTATTACAGTAATCGCACAATGGTTGGCGAAAAAGACCGCTGATGCTGCGTGGAAACAGATTCAACTCTATTGTAAGCCAGATCGACTGATAAAGGAAATTGACTCGGCACTCAAGTCAGACCCAGAGGTGATCCAACCACATCCAAAGCTGGATAGAGAGCGATTAAACGCTGAAGTGGTGGATGAGTTGTTGAGAACCGCCGTCACTCAGGACACGAGTTCACTCGCTGAATACCTGATGCAGAAGCAGTTGATCGACCTTCCTTTGAGACCAAACAAGAAACCAGAGGCGTATGATGCCGTCTGGTCCTGCATCTCCAAGACGATAATCAAAGCGGTTTGTATTGCAATATCAGAGGACGATAATCTTTCTCGACAACTTAACATAATTGCTCATCAACATGGTCATCTTGACCACCAACAGATTCTCACTGAACTTCAAGCGTTTCGCACTCAAATAGACGAAAAGGGAGAACAACTTCAAAGGATTGGAGATAGTTTAAGTCAAAATATTGAGTCCATTCAAGCAATGGTTTTCACAGAGACCACTGGAATATCCGATTCCGCGTCAAATCGATGCATCAACTTACTCAACGAACAAAACGAACAGCTTGATCAAAAACTTCGAGATCAAATGGATGAGAAAACAGAGCGGCTTTGGAGTCTCGTCTTAAATGAAATCCAAAATCAGAATTATCGTGATGCAATTAAAAAAGGCCAGGAACTCTCAGATTGGTTAGACACTGAATCAGAACATCTTTCAAATTCAGTTCGAGGTCGCGCATTTTTATTATTGGCTCAGGTGGCCCTAATAGAATCTATGGAATGGAGCGACATTCAAGATGACTACACCAAATCACGCGAACTTTATGAAAAAGCCCTCGCCGAATTGAAAGATGACAATTCGGATGAAATTAACTTACGGCTTTCCAGCTTCCAGGCAAAATTGATGTTTCTTGATGGTCGTTCAGATGAAGCACTCAGTTTGCTGGGGACTGCAACAGATCCACAATCGTTAACGACACGTCTACTAATCTTAATTGATGAAGGGGAGAATGAAAAAGGCGCTAAACTTGTTCGCGATTTACAGATTGATGAAAAGTGGTGTGAGCAGGCGGCATTTGTGTATGCACGAACGGGAGATGACGAGCAAGCGCTAGCTTCTTTAGATTGGGCAAAGGAATATGGTGATTCTGTTCTTGAACTTCGATGTCGTATATCGATAGCCAAGGCAACATTGTCGAGATTAAAGGCATCTCAAGAGGACTCCACACTATCTGTCCTTTCTATGAGCAATGACGCGAAGAAGTCTCTTGAACGTGTTTTGGATTGTCTTTCACCGATAGTTGAGGGGTGCCGCGCACGTCAGTGTATAGAAAATGGCATTGAGGCCGATGCTATTGGATTTGCATATAGTTGTTGTAACCTCATTGGCCATTTTAATGAGGCACGGTCCAATGCAGAATTACTTCGTGACTACCGACCTGTGCATTTGGCATACGCAGATGCAGTAATCAGATGCGATGTTGATTTCGACGCAGACATCGCAAAGAGACTTCGGGAAGATTATGCCAATTTTTTCTTAGCCCGGAAGATGGCGTTCGTGATCGACATTCATGCTAATCTGGAATCGAATGAAATTCTAGATCGTGCTGAAGAACTAGAAAAACTCGCAAATACGAATGATGAACGTGAAGAACTTGCAAGAATGGTTGTTCAAATCTCAACGACAGCAGGTTATGAGGTCAATGAGAGAGCGCGAGCGATTACGGGGCAATTAGTTGGTCATGATCATTTTCTTGTTCGGCTTTGTGAGTCCCATCGTTGGCTGCTAGATGGCAACATTGAAAAATTTGAACAATCTTTATCCACGCTTGAGGAAAATACGGACTATCTGCTAGAGCAATTTAGAGCGCAATTATTTCTCAAACAGGGACAACTGGCAAGAGCTGCAGAGATATTGTTGAATGTTGGGCGATACATGACTGAGCCTGACTTGCTAAAAGACGCAGCAGGTTTTGCGATTGAAGCAAAGCCGCGTCGTTTAGATCTTGCTCTTTCGGCATTGGAAGCAGCATTGACCATCAAACCAGATGACCTACATGCAAACCGCATGATGGCATATATCAACATTCAGCTTCAAGGATTTGCTAACGCTGCAGAATGTTTCGCCCGAATGAGACTGATCGCTCCTGATGATCCCTTGCATGCCCTAAACCACGCGCAGTGTTGTGCCTTAGCCAATCTTCCTGATGATTCACTTAAAATCTATGATGAACTATGTAGTAAACCCGAAGCTCCCATCAAAGCACACATAGCCCGTGCATTTCTTTTGTCTAATCTTGGTAAACCGATACGGGCTTTCACAAATCTTCATAAAATTCGCGAACAACATTGGAGCGAGCCCACATTTGTTACAAGCTACATGAGCATAGCTCATGCTGCTAATCAAGACAAATATGCACATGAGGGATTCCAACGACTTTGGGAACTTCAAGAGTCTGGCAAAGCCTCAGAAGATTTTCTTCAACCAAAGTCCTTAGAAGATGTTATACAATTTGGCGAAGTTAGGAGGAAACAACGTAACTTTTTACTCGACCAGTCCATTGCCGGTAAGTTGCCTTGGTTATTTGTTGAAAGTCTTGTTCAAAATGTTCCATATTGGGGGTGGCGCATTCGTACGCAGTCAATGCCTTGGTTCTTCGACAATGTGCATAATCGAGCTTCTTTTAGTATTTATGTTACAAATAGCTATGCCGTATTTTTGGATCAGGATAATAGCAAAACACTCAAACGAATCAAATGCTCTCCCCGGGGAGGGACTGTCGTCGTAGATTTATCGGCTCTGATAACACTTCATCGCCTTGGTCTCCTTGAAAAAGCGATAGAATTCTTCGGACAGATCAAAATACCCCCTTCTTACTTAATTGATGTACTCGAACATTCCGGGAAACTTCAACCACATCAGCTTTCGCAAAAGACTAGCCTTGAAGCCATCAAAATGGCCATAGATACACAAAGAGTTCATGTTGGCGTTGACAATGATATTGCTTTAGTTGTTGACGAGTATTGTGATGACAATAAACCGACGTGTTATCGAATTAAAGATCTACTAAATGCTTTTAGAAAAGGTCGGATTAGCCAGTCTCTTATGGACGAGGTACTTTGTGTAGCACACAAACCGGCGATGGCATCTGAATTAGGAAAAGAATTAAAATTTAGTGATCATCTTATTGTTGGCTTACTGACGCTCCAGACACTGACTAAACAAGGCCTTTTAGATATCCTTTCTGATTCTTTTGATCGGGTTAGTATTTCGAGTCTTGACTATGAACGAATAACGCAGGAATTACGAGGTTTTGATCTCGGTTATGAAACACTAATGTGGCATGAAGACATGTGGGAGATTTTAAACAGCGATGATCGAGTAGATGCAAAAACGCTCATACTGCATGTACCGGTAGCCGCAGAAGAAAGTGATGCTAGTGAAGAGAGTGAAGAGAGTGAGGAGAGTAAATCTGAAGAAAATCGATTTAGTGTGATTGATGCTTCACTGCTAGCTCAACAAGAAAAACTACCGCTACTAATTGATGATCGAGTATGCCAGAACATGGTGTTGCGATCGGCTCCACATCTGTCTTCATCAGCATTTAGCACGGACTGCCTAATTTTAGGAATGCTGGAGTCCGAATTAATTGATCAAACACAAGCTGCAAGGGCATTTCTCCAACTCATAGAATGGCGTTATCGATTTTTAGTTATTCCGCATACGTTACTTAAAACGATCTACGATGAATTTGCTGATCATGATTTACACAAAATCGCATGGTATCTACATGACTGTATGCGGGATCCCGGACTGTTTGGTGGTCTTGAAAAAACCGATCCACCTTTGCCTATAGCTTTACGTTATCACCAGGACTGGCTCAGCGTTATTGGAAAATTTGTTGTGGAAATATGGTGTGATGAGTCGGTTAATGCTGAACGTGCAGATGAAATCACAAATTGGGCAATGAAAGAGTTAGTACTAAATATACCTGCAGTAATGGGAGGACCAATCGGACGTATTGCTAAAATATCTGACTATACGGTTCTCTATCATGCAATGATTCAGCTGATTGAAATATCAGATTATACAAAGGCAAATAAAATTCTCCGCACGATAGCTGCTGGTTTAGACCTGGACGATCAAGATTATATTCTGGCTGCTAATTACATTATCGAGAATTCATGGCCAGCATTGTATGATGGGCAGGAAAAAATAGAAAAAGGGGCCATTCGGGCGATACAGTCGCGAATACTACGACATGCCTTTGATCACGTTCCGGAAGTATTCGACTCTAGAACTGCTATTATGATGATAAAGAATGAGTTGGTGGAATCCATCCCCCAAAACTCCATTCCAGAGAGTTTGATAGAGATAATCGAAAACCCAAAACACGAAGAACGTTGGCCAGACAGCTATGGGCCATTCATCTTATTTCACGAAGAGGACAAAAAACGTGGTGTAATCGAATTATCGAAAGTATTTATAAACCCTGAGATACGAATTCGAAGTGCTGCGTTATCAGAATTAGATCATCAAGATTTGCAATATGACAAACATGGTCTATTCATGAGCCCACAATCGAAACAACGCATCAATGAACTACGAGCGACGGTTTTATTGAATGACCTTCAAGAAAGCTTATCCGCGAGCATTGAAATCAATGATATTCTAGAAGATGACTTTTTCTTTCAACTTGCTGGATTACGTCAGTCACTTCAATTTCGATTAATAAATGAATTACCCAATTTATTAAAACGCTTGTTAGCACCAACTCAACGAACTATTCAATTCCTAGAGGATCTACCAATATGGTCTCCTCAGCGTCAACAAGCAGAAATTGAGCTTCACCGAAATCGTATTGTCGAAAATATTGATACCTTCTCCAAGGCGTTGTGCGAGTATTATCGTTTATTTGGACATTTGCCACTTGCTGGTTCTTTCAGTGCCGCCGGAGTTATTGGTTCATGGGTTAGCAATCATAAATTACCTGAAAATCCTTGGGAACAGATATGGGATTGGGCAAATAAGAATGGCAGTCCACTTGCATGTTACCATGCATGCCAATTGTTGTGCCACAATCCAAGTTGGGTTCCAGAAGAATATCGACAAGAATTACTCAGCGTGATTGCCGGGATTGTTTTTGGGGCGAATGAACATGAGGAATGGAAGAGCAGATGCGATCTGGGCCGGCATTACTGTCGATACTTAGAATCATTAGAATCGGGTGCAGATAGTAGCCGAATCGCTGCATTTTCATGGTGGTTAGCTGAAACTTTTGCTAGCACAATTGATAAATTCGACAAAGAAACTCGTGAAGTATGTTTTTCAATTCTTGAAGATGAGTTTGAAAAATCAGGTGAGATACGGACCATTGTTCGGTTACCTGTTTCAACTTCTCCTTTACGGTGCATGACTCACTGTTCACAATCAATATGGTCAACATCTATTCTTTGTGAATTATTTAACTCTGAGATTCTCAATTTCTATGATCAGCAAACCAATACAATTGTTGTACTCAAAAAGATATTCTGCAATATCTCCCATGTCCCCTTGAATTCTAGACCAGATCAATATGCAGAATTTGCTTTTGAGTTTTCTTCTTCATTGTTTGAAGAAATCTATTCGAAGGAATTACTCGACTCAAATGACAAATCGATGGAGTCAATCTACTCAACGCTGATTGAAGCGAGATCAGACCGTGGATTAAATCGCTTGCTTACGGAATTGCCTACTGCTAAAGAAGCTATAGCTTTTGTGACGGTTAACGAATTAAGATTACAGTCATTAAATGGAGATAGTCCAAGCGAAATTCTTTTTGAGTTGTTTTCCGATGAAGAATGGAGAACTGGAGTTTTGGTTGATCAGGGTGAAGCGATTATCGCGCTTCTGTGTAGTGCTGCGATAGAAGTGGCAATGCATGATTCAGAGCATGAGTGGATTATATTTTTGCCACACTTTCTGGCTTCGGTGTGTGAAAAAACTCATTCAATAGATAATAGACGCCATCTCTTTGGATATACAGTGGTCTCTTCATTGGCGTCTAACTCGGTTAGTGCGATAGAACGATTATTAAAGGGTAATAATCGACGGGCGTATGAAGAATACGTGACTGAGTGGCGTCAACGGATCGAAAATCTGTCACCCATTGCACCAGTATGGATACGTGCTAAGTTGCGTGCTATTAAATCTGTTCTCTATGTTGGGTGACGCCCCACAAAATCAGGGTTCTGATACAATGTTGATTTGGCCTGACAATAATAGCTGTGGCTGTTGGCTGAACCTTTTCTATGTGGTGTTCGACTGTAGAAATGTGAATCGTAATGCGGTAAAATCCAATATGAATGATAGAAGAAACGTAGTAACCGATTTGTCAGAAAAGCTGTGATTTAAGGATCACGTACGAATTCAAGCCACGCAACGCCACATAACTGTGTGTTTTTCTAAAAATGGAGACGCAGATGCAAAGTTGGGATGATTGGATTCGCGTTTGTTACCAAAAAGCCTGTCCCACTCTCTCTACCACACTTGATCATGCAAATTGCAAAACGGACTTCAATATCGAACATCAGTTTTCCATCATTAATTGAATATTATTGCCTTCGTGAATCGAAAACGGTACCTTTGACTTGCTTGTATATGACTTCATATAATCCGAGGCTGGTGTGCTGTAGTTGAAATAAAGATGTCTTTCGAAATCAGCAGGACGATCGACGATCACCTTGAGCACTTCAACGTCAGGATGGGAGTGTTTGTTTCCATTAGTTGAGATCAAGTAGTGTGGCGAATCAATGAGTCCGAGCAGTTCCGGGCTAGTATTTCGATAGCTCCCATGATGAGAATTCTTGACTGCGTCGAAAGTGTATGGCAACTGCAATCCTGAGCTCTGCCTTAAGCCCGTAATTACTTCCTCGGCCCAAGCATCTACCAGGAATAGCAGTTGGCGTCTACCAGTGTTGAGTATAAACGAGATTGAACTCCCGTTTGATATAGAAGAGTCTGGTTCGTAAATATTTGCCAATTCAAGGTCAACATCTAGTGTGGCAGATATCTCTTCAGTTGAACTAATTTGTTCCATCAATTCAAATGAGCACATAAATTCAAACGCATCTTGGATGAGCGGATCGGAACTGATAGGTCCTGTGTGGCCAAGGCGCCGAACCTCACTTATCCACCAGTCACGAAGGGAGAATAGCGATCTTGACTCGGTGTAATTACGGTGACATGGCAATCTGCGGGTAATTTAAGCTGTGAGCCAGAGCATATCGGAGTCTCGCCCTTACCTTCATTCCAACAGTATCCACCGTTAATAAGGAGATTGGCCAAAGAACTACCCTGCTTAGCTGAAATCTCAGATTCCACGCCATGTTCGGTTTCTGTGTAGCCCCGCGACTTTATTTCATCTAAAAGTTCCCTGTCTGAAGTTGATATTACCGTCGGCTTGTAGGTGACCGTAGCCAAACTTCGTAAACTATTGTGCCAGACTCGACCTATTTGAACAATCTTCGGTGAAACTGCGTTACCATTATCCCTCAGTAGTGTCACAATACCAGTAATATGGTCCGCATCAATGTGAGTTGAAACTAATAAATCCAGCGATAAGCCTGCTTCGCGGAGAGCACATAGTACTGGCAAGACGTTCTCACGAATGGACGATGTACATCCGCCGTCGATGAGGAGTGTAACAGTATCCCCAGCAGAGTGTTGAAAGAGAATCGAATCGCCGTTTCCAGCTGCAAACATTGTGATTTTTGTTTCAGTTTTCAATATGTGAACCTAAGCGAAAAAAGAAACGAAAACTGTTCGGTCCACTCATTTTCATAATCTATGATTATATCGAATGTTCCCGAGATGATCACTATCTAAAGTTTGAGCATTTTAAATCTGTCCAAACGAGATTGTCGCAGTTTATTACAAAAAGTGAAGTAAAGTTCCCCCACCCCCTTAACATTGGAAAATAAAAGATAGACTCCTAAATTGTATTTTGAGTTTTGATCCCAGTAGAAAGGAGCATGTTGCATACACATCATCTGTAAAACCAAAAGACTCCGATTTTACCAATCCAAGTAGAAACTATTCCTGTGAATATTAACAGAATGGCTAGCCCCATCAGTTCTTCTGTTCTTGGATAAGTGTCGGCTATTAACACGTAAGGAATGATTATCAGCCCCAAGAAAGCAAGCGGCGGACCACAAAGCATCATTAATTTCCATTTTTTTGCAATTGTTTTATTGTGTTTCATAAATTCACGTCCTTGTGATAAAAATGACATTAGGAAAGTTTTTCGGTTGCTTTTTTTACTAACTCATCACAGCAACCAGACACTTCTAGACTTAGATTCTCAATACTACGACCAACGCACTTAATGCTTGGATGCTTCCCATGCACAGGGCAGCGAATACTCCCTACTGACTTTTTAACAGAGTCCGTTATTTGCTGTACCATCGCCTTCTCCAATGCATTAGCAATTTGGTTTGGCTGTACCCGGCGTCCATTAATTTCGAAAGACAAGTCGAACATGTGTTTTTCCTCATTTAAGCTGATTTGCTGGATATGATTTAGGGGTTCATAAAGTGAATTTTCGCCATGTAAATGCATTCAACGGTACATGAGCGAGAAACCGTACTAAGTCACTTCTTCCAAGATATGTAGGTATTCCACGTGAATCCTGAGACATTAAAACGACCGGTCGTTTGAAGTGAAGTTGAAACTGACTAACTATTTTTTTAGAGCGAAAAGAATCATTGAGAATAAACTGCTTAACCACAATAATAGCGAATTCAACTCCTTGCTCTCTTACTAGAGCACCCTGAAGTTGCATGATTAGTTTCCTCTATCCTTTTTAGTAAGTTTCACGTTCAGCTAGGGTTTCGATCGTTTGTGAGTTTTTACACGGACCGTCTTAGGACCAGGTTTCCCAGGACCATGGCAATGGTCACTTGGTGTAGAACGCTTATGTTTTTTTACAGAAACTGTCTTCGGCCCGCTTTTTTGAGTTCCACCACAGCGTTGTTTTGACATAACACTAACCCTTTATCCAGTATCGATATAAAATGCGATTTGAGAACGAACATCGTCCTCCGCTATTAGTAACTACCCAAGTCCGTTACAGCCCTCTTGATTGTCTGTGATTTAATAATGTAACAGTCTTGGGTATAACTAGTGGTTGGTGATTTTTTGCCACTGGGAGCAGGAGTATGTCTAACTTATCAAAATCATCGGAAGAAGATCTCATTCTAAGAGTCTGGGATGGTGATGAGGCAGTCTTAGGTGAATTGCTGATGGCTTACGCAATACCTATCGAAAAAGCCATCTCCCGTCACTTTTCTGGACTTTCAAACCACGATGTCGAAGATGTTGTCGCGGAAGCATTTCAACGTTTTTGGCAATCTCGAAATCACTATGATTCTTCACAGAGCCTTCGAGCTTATCTATACACAATTGCAAAAAATGTAGCTAACAAATTAGTATCAGGCCATTTGGCATGGCAAAAGACACGACTCTTGGAACGCCCCACTAGCAACAATTGGTTATGCGCAGTTGAACAAGCAGACGACGCACTTAAAGAGAAACTTGATGGCATCGAGGTTGAACAAAAGGGAATTTGCAAAGCATTATATAATGCACTCAACAAACTGCCTAAAATTGAGCGGGATATCATCGAGGCCTATGCATATTCGGAAGATAACGAGATAAATTCAGGGGCTCTCGGAGTCGAACTAGGTAAGAAGCATTGTGATGGCGTTCCAATTCCGGCAGGTACGATTCGCCAATACAAACACCGGGCAAAGAAAAAAATCATCACTGAAATGAAAAATCACGGTTATGAACTCGAACGCACTGGAATCCGATTATGAATAATAAGCGTGATAAAAGTGATCGTCTTTTTGATGCGTTAGTTTATCGAGCCATCGTACCAAAAGGATTTCGTCCCCAAAATAACGAACAAATTGAGGAAATGCTTGATGCGCTCGGATCAGAAGAACTTTCTAGTGAAAAGCTTCAACGTATGCTTGGAAAAATTCATGGACAGATTCCAATGACTTGGGAAACAGAAGATTCTGATCCTACTGAGAATTTAACAGATTCTGCAGAGACACATGAACTTGTTGAAATGTTCCGCGCAAGAGGTGAGGAATTACCACCTGAACTCGAAGAAAAACTTCGTGAAATGGAAAAACGAGCTGCGAAGCATCCAAACGAGGAAGAAAACTCAAATGACGGATGACTCCTCCTGGAAGTACTTCTATAGTGTCCGGAAATCTGCCGCTCGAGAAGGTGAGGAAATAGCAAAAACATATGGGTTTACACAACCTCCGGTTGACCCTTTCTCGATTATGTCAGCAGAACGGGACTTGATCCATGCAGAGGGTTATGATTTCCAAAGTGCGTTCGACGGGAGAATTAAATATGTGGGCCCACGTTTCTTAATTTGCTACAATACTCGCTATAATCAATGGCCGCATTCTGCCAAACACCATTCCAAAATCATATTCACTGTGGCACATGAGCTTGGACACTTCTTTCTACCAAGACATCGAGAGTACCTTGTCAAAAGCAGAAATCCTCATGGTTCGTTCACAGAGTTCACAGCAGACCCATTGGTAGAGCAGGAAGCGGATTTTTTTGCTTCAGGTCTTCTAATGCCTGATTTCTTACTAAGGCCAATTGTAAACCAGAATAATTTTATATCACTTTCGGAATTTCATGAAGTCCGACGTGCATTTCACGTATCGCTCACTGGTATGCTCGTACGCTGGACCCAATTGTCCGATTTTCCTTGTGCTACAATCGCGATAAAGCAGGGAAGAATACTTTTTGGTTGGGTTTCAGAAGCTTTAAGCAACCGTGGAGCCTTCCGACTAAAACGAAATGAACGAGTTATTGGAAAAGATATCAAATCATTTGTAAACAACGATCCACGCATTTCAAAATATCGTGAGGGATCTGGTAGCGGATCGCTGTTAAATTGGATCGACTACGATAAAACAAGGTTGCTCACAGAAGAGTTTTATTTTGCGATTCCTCACACCGGTACAATTTGGGCGCATGTAATTGCTGATGAAAATGATTTATAAATGTGTTCCAAATTTAGAATTAGTCAGATTTTTACAAAGAAGCAGTTTTTACGATCTTTTGCGTGTGCATTCTCGGTATTGGTAATAAATTCTGCCAAAATGATACTACTTGATTTTCTATACACGTAAAGCATCCGTTGATAGTTGATTTGAGCTTCTGTTCCTAATTTGTACCTTGCCTTGAAGGTGCATGCTGAATCAATTCAGCTGTTTACACGCTTGTCCGATCAGGGCTTTAATCCCCGCAAACAACAACACATCAGATGTTTGCAGATCCACGATACCGACTCAAAAAAGTCCTAACGGTGTCTTGTCCTCCCGATTCGGTTTTTAGAAAAGCTGTCACTGCTTTCGGCGGTGGGTTTTTCTACTTGATATTAAGCGGCTAACGACTGTTCTCGACGGGTTCAATTCTTCTTGTTCATTGGAGGGCAGTTTTCACAATTCGCCATAACCAACCACCACGGAAAAGCTTGCAGCTACACAAGTGGATTCGTTTTGTTGATGCCATGGACCTCGCTCAGTATGATGATCGAAGTTCTGTAGGTGGCGAAGAAGGTGACGGAAATGTAAAATTGTACCTTGTCCGCGAACAGTTATGCCGCGGCAGTGACATTCGATAATCGCAGCCAGGAGTATAGTGTGCATCACGTCGACTTTCTCAATGCCCCACTTGTCGATCTGCCGAAGACGCGTTCAGGAGATTTTGTCGCGTTTATGGATGATCTTTTCCGGAGTTACATCGAGCATGTTAAGGTAGTCAATCAAAACACCGTTCTCGGCCGCGTGATTGCGACTCGCCTCAGCACCATTCAAGGTGCTTGCGACGCACTGATGCAGTCACTTAGGAATCTGGTGGCGGGGGATCGTTCAGCGGCGTATGCCGATCTCGACATGGCCCTCACAATTCTCGGACCGCATTTCAATGCGCTGTGCCCAAGCGGAGACATGTCGGTATTCGTCAATCCAATGTACCGTTTTCGTCCAATAGATGCGACCAAGACGTTTGAACGCAAGGATCTGTTTCACATTCCGTTTGAATTGCAGGCCATCATCAAAGAAATGAGGTACAGTGTCACCGGGCTTCCATGCCTCTATCTGGGTGGGTCAACGCATGTGTGTTGGAAGGAACTCGGTCAACCGGACATCAATACCATCTCTGTCTCGCGGTATGCAGCGGTCCCCAATACCAATCTGAAAGTACTAAACTTCGGCCACCGCATGCCAGTACTCGCTGCTTATGCTCACACTGAGCCAAACCGCTTCCTTACGGCTAATTCAGAAAATGCCTTTATGGCTGCTCAGGTCGCATGTTGGCCTTTGGTCGCAATTTGTTCCATTCGTGTTCCCGATCGAACTAAGAACGAACGGCCGGAATACCTGATGCCACAGCTCATACTTGAATGGATTACGAAAACGCGAGCGTTTCATGGGGTCCGCTTTTTCTCGACACACTACACGGAATACATAGACAATCCGAAGACCTACATGAATTACGTGTTCCCAGCATCGGCAATCACTCCGCAAGACTACTGTGCGAATCTTAAGTCGCTCTTCGAGTTGACTGAGCCAAAAACTTGGGCTCAGGCAAAGGCTTTGCCAATTTCGCTCGCGGGAATCTCACGTCCCATCTATAAGATTAAAGGGGTCGTCGATACAAGTCTTGAAACTGAATTCGGAGTTGCTGAAGACGGGCTTCTGACTCTCCCGCTGGATACTTTCAGCCCGTGATTGGTACCATGATCCAAGCCAATGAGTGCCAGGCAGCAATATCGTAGCTATCCGACAACGATATGATGCTCGGTGAACCCGGCGATTCGTTAAACGTGTGCTTCAGATAATGCAATCCGACGAGCAGCCGAAGTCTTTGCCAGGCGCTCTCATTTCTGAACTATAGCAATCGGCAAAGGCAACATCAAACGCTGCCAGTCATTTATCCGGGTCATAATACAGAGCGGATGATTGAAATATAATTGAAAAAGATCGAGCTGACTGGCTTGTCCTTCCATTTTTCCTCTGTGAATCGGTGCCTTCAAAGATAGAATATATTTTTAGTCGGATCTCCTAAGGGAAAGGGAACTACAGAGAGTTGAAAAAGTGAAGTTATTTAGCAATTCGGCGACCAGTTGGACCGTGCAGATATCCGAGTTCCGGTATCCAGCTTCCGAGGGTCGAGACCTGATTTCAATCCAAGATTGAATCAAACCTGTTGGAAGAT